>Ga0079226_10000959_pt1 | contig 21613 bp, 20 predicted proteins | sample Poulit2014_FD_76345 | JGI IMG/M metagenome (GOLD analysis project Ga0079226, IMG submission 76345) | Agricultural soil microbial communities from Georgia to study Nitrogen management - Poultry litter 2014 | ecosystem: Environmental > Terrestrial > Soil > Agricultural land | place: USA: Georgia... | reverse complement strand
ATATTTGCGGGTGTAGTTTAGTGGTAAAACTCCAGCCTTCCAAGCTGATGTCGGGGGTTCGATTCCCCCTACCCGCTCCATAACTGTCCTCGTAGCTCAGCTGGATAGAGCAACGGCCTTCTAAGCCGTAGGTCGGGCGTTCGAATCGCTCCGGGGACGTGAAGAAAAAACGCTATAACCCATGTGGTTGTAGCGTTTTTTGCTGTCGATAAATACAGTCAATGATACGGAGTCTTGCTAATTATCACCGTTCTATAAATTAGCGATAAGATTATGGGAGCATCTGATTATCGGAGGCGGACTAACTAAGTATAATAGATTATTCCTTTCGAATTTTGACAGAAAAAGGTTGGTTTTTAATTTACTAGTTATGTCTTTGGTAATACTATCGTAATAGTAGATCCCTTATCTTTCTCGCTTTCAACAGCTACTTCCCCACCGTGTAGTGTAACAATCGAATGCACAATAGATAAACCGAGACCTGAGCCTTTAACAGTTGCCGTTCGCGACACGTCTTCTCTAAAGAACCTTTCAAAAATTCGTGCTTGTGATTTTTCAGACATTCCGATCCCTGTATCTTGAAAACGAACAGCAATAAAATTTTTCTCTTCTTTAATAGATATATCAATACTTCCATAGGTCTTATTGTATTTTATAGCGTTTGTTAATAAATTTTCCCAGACGGAATAGAGTAAAGATGGATCGCCATGGACATAGCTTTCTGGCAAGGTATAACTAATCATTAAATTCTTCTCCTCAATCGCCCATTGATAATGATAAATTACTTCTTTTATTTGCTCAGAAAGGAGAAAGTTTGATTTTTGTAGGAGATTTTCTTGCCTATCAAGGGAAGCTAATAATAACAATTGCTTCGTTAAATCAGATAGTCGGTTAATTTCATTATTAATAACCGCGATATAAATACTCTTTTCTTTTTCCGTTAAGCTAGGGCTAGCTAACAAGTTAGAATATCCTTTTATATTTGATAAGGGCGATTGGATATCATGCGAAATATTTCCGATAAATTCATTTTTCATTTCATCGAGTTTTTCTAATTGTTTTGACATATGGGTAAAACTTTTCGCTAGGTCGCCAATTTCATCTTCTCGATTTATTTCTAATTCTACAGAAAAATCGCCTTCTGATAACTTTTGTGTCGCTTCTATTAACTCAGTTAATGGTTTAACGACATATTTGGTAGAAATAAAAACCAAAATTACACTTAGTACAATAATAAATAATAAAAGCCAAGCGAACATGATATGAATTTCATTAAAAAGCATTTTAATATTAGGTCGTAAAAACAAGGCGTATTGTTCTTCTTGGTAACGAACCGGTACACCGATAGTATTCGATAATTCATTGGCAAAAAAGCCTGTCACAAAAGTTTCTTGAGGAAACTCAGCGATTCCATGATAGATTTCCCCATTCAAGACATCATCGATCGTGTCAGATGGAAGTTCCCTACTTCTGAAGGCATCTCCAAAAAACTGTTCATTCCCGGCAGTATCTATAATAAATAATTGATAGCCTAAGGCAGAAACATTTTCTAAATATCTTTCTAAATCACTTTCATTTAAAGCATAATTGGCTATGTTTAAGGCAATATTCGTATTTTTTTCATCGTTATATGGCTTTAACTTTTGCTGATAGTACATATTGGAAAAGATAAAGGCAAATAGACCGCTTAGTAACATAATGGTTAAGGTTATGACAACAATTTTAGTATAGAGTGATCTCATCATACTTGTCTCTCTTCTAATAGATAACCAACATTACGTACTGTTTTAATAAAAAAGTCATCTGTAATTGCAGAGAATCGCTTTCTTAAACGCTTTATATGCACATCAACGGTGCGTTCATCACCTTCATAATCATACCCCCATACCCTTTCAATAATTTGTTCACGTGAAAAAACTTGTCCCGGATGGGAAGCTAAAAGAAAGAGTAATTCAAACTCTTTTGACGGTAACATATAATCTTTATTGCCAACTTTCACTTCAAATTGCTTCCGATTGATAACTGTCTTACCTAAGGTGAGTAGATGGTTGGTATTTTTATCATAACGTCTAAACAATGCTCTCATACGAAATAGCAGCTCACGGGGCTCGAATGGTTTGACAATATAATCATCCGCACCTAATAAAAAACCTTTTTCCTTATCTTCTATCTGGTCTTTGGCTGTCAGTAAAATAACCGGTATATCATAGTATTCTCTAATGTCTTTTGTTAACTCAAATCCATCGACAATCGGCATCATAATATCAACTATCGCCATATCAAAGACGGTTTCTGATAATCTTTCTAAGGCTAGCGAACCATTCTCAGCCTCCGTAACCTTGAACCCCTCCCCTTCTAAATAAACCGATACTAAGTTACGAATATTCGCATCATCATCAACAACTAATATCGAAATCAATCGTATCCTCTCCTAGTTCATAAATATAAATTTATAAGCATTATAAAAAGATTCATTTTTATCATTAAAAGTCTTCTTTAGACTCAATAGTACTGAAGTAAGATGAACGGAAGGTGAATTTTCATTAACATCTCAAAAAAGAATTAATCCCCTAATCAAAAAAATCTCTCCGTTCATATTCAGTTCACAAATCTTTTTTACGATAACTACTGTAAGAAATAGGAGGAGTTGATTTCATGTTAAAACCTTTTCGAAGTTTAGCTCGTTTTTCAGCCAGTTCAAAAGGAGCCAAAATCATATTACTCGCATGGATTGTAGCGGTAGTCACCTTTAGTCTACTTGCCCCATCGGCGAAAGAATATGATGCTAATAGTAAAGAAGGAAGTGTTCAAGGAAATAAAGCTTCAGAAGTTGCTAAGGAAGTTTTAGATAAAGAGTTTCCTACTGATGAGGGTATGCCCGCCCTACTCGTTTTCTATGATGAAGGTAAGTTAACTGACACCCATCGGGAAAAGATTACCGAATTAAGCGAGTGGTTTGAGTCAGAGGATAAACCGGATTATGTTGCTAGTGCTTTACCATACCACATGTTCCCTGAAGAAATTCAAGATCAAATGTATTCGGAAGATGGGACAACCTTAATTTTTAATATTGCCATGGAAGATGGCATTGAATCGAATGAAGCAAATGAAGCTTTAGATGAAATTCGTAAAAAAGTGAGTTCAATTGGCTTAGAGGATCTTCAATTTGAAATTACAGGTCCAGCTGGTATTTCAGCTGATACGATAGCTCTCTTCCAAAATGCTGACTTCGTTTTAATGCTGGCTACTATAGCCTTGATTTTCATTATTTTAATCGTCATTTACCGTTCGCCACTCTTAGCTATTACACCATTAATTATTGCTGGAATTGTCTATGGTGTTGTCGATCGTATATTAGGTTTAGCCGGTAAAAATCAGTGGTTCCCTGTCGATGGTTCTGCTGTTTCGATTATGCTCGTCCTACTGTTTGCAGTCTTGACGGATTATAGTTTGTTTGTATTTTCTAGATATCGTGAAGAATTACGTAAACGAGAGTCTAAATATGAATCGATGGATGAAGCGATTTATCACGTTTCGGAACCGATTTTCTTTAGCGGAGGTACAGTATTATTAGCAATGCTTACCCTATTCGCGACCATTTTTGAACCATACAATCACTTTGCCCCAGTCTTTTCAGTAGCCGTGGTTGTAATTTTGTTAGCTGGTCTAACTCTCATCCCGAGTATATTCGCCTTGATGGGGAGAAAAGCCTTTTGGCCCTTCATTCCAAAAGTTGAAGAAAAAGTGGAGAAGAAAAAAGGTTTTTGGTTCCGGGTTAGCCGTTTCGTGATGAAGCGTCCTGCCATGTCTGCAAGTGTTTTATTGCTTGTCTTACTCCTTGGCGTTGTCAATTTAACGACGATGAAATTTAATTTTAATTTAATGAATTCTTTTCCAGAAGATATTTCATCCCGACAAGGTTTTGAAATTTTAGCTGATCATTACCCACCTGGTCAATTAGCGCCTGTAGATGTCATCTTAGAATCAGATAAAGAGATTGTTATTGATGAATCATTTGTAGAAAATATCAATAGTTTAAATGAAACTTTAGTCAATATGGAAGGTGTCGACACGGTAAGTCCTTTACTTGATGAGACTGTCCTTCATGGGGATGCAGAATTACCTCGTAATTTTTTATCCGAAGAAGCGGGAGCGGTTAAAATGCAACTTGTCTTGGATGGCAATCCATATGATAAAGAATCTTTAGAGATTGTAGAACAACTAAGGGATAATTCGAATAGTCTTCTAGAAGTTAGTGGATTTTCACCCGACGATTTCACCTTACATTATGCAGGACAAACAGCAGAACAAGTAGATGTGCAAGAGATGAACAAACGTGATATGATCGTTCTCTTTTCACTTGTCATTGTCTTATTGACCATTGTACTCGGTATCCAAACGCGCTCAGTCGTATTACCGCTTATCATGATGTTTACCATTCTACTATCATATACAGCATCGCTTGGATTTGGATGGTTTATTTTTGAAAAGTTCTTAGCTTACGATGCGATTAGTTATCGCCTACCTGTTTATACCTTTATATTTATGGTCGCTTTAGGGATTGACTACAATATTATTCTCGTGTCTCGCATAAGGGAATTAGCGAAGACACTTCCGTGGAAAGAAGCAGTGGCTGAAGCTGTTTCCTTAACGGGCGGTGTGATTGCATCTGCCGGCTTGATTTTAGCAGCGACCTTCGGAGTCTTAATGACGCAGCCTTTACAGGAATTATTCCTATTCGGCTTTACGATGGCCTTAGGTATTTTATTAACAACCTTTTTAATTGCTACAGTATTTTTACCTGCCATTTTAATACTAACAGGTAAAAACAAATAATCTTTTCAACTTTTACCAAAAAATATTTTGTACGATCGGAAACGATATGCCGATCGTACTTTTTTGTCATTAATTGCTGGCATAAAAAATCTACTTCCTCAGTTAGTGTATTCACTAATTTCATTGAAGTAGATTTGTTTTTTATATAATTTTTAGAAAATATTGTTCTGCTTATTGCTTTTTAATCCCAAGTAGGCATGTTTGCTTTTTCTGCAGATTCTTCAAAGTACGCTTGTAATTCGAAATTAAATATACTTCCAATAATGTTCGATGGAAATTGTTTTAATTGCCGGTTAAACTTCGTAACTACATCATTGTAAATCATACGAGAGTGCCTTACATTGTCTTCATATTTATTAATACTTTCCATCGTAGTTTGATACACTTCGCTCGCTTTTAATTCCGGGTAATTTTCCGAGATTGCTATAAGGCGACCAAGGACATTGTTTAATTCAGCATCATTTTTTTCAATGTCTGAAACCGTACTATCCCCCCCTAAATTCGTCCTTTTATCTGTAATATTTTCCAAGACTTCTGTTTCATGTTTCTCATATTGTTTCGTCGCTGAGATTAAGTTTGAAACGGCATCCCATCGCGATTCTATCTGTGCTGAAACTTGCGCTTTTCCATTATATACTCTTTCTCGCAAAGTGATAAATGAGTTATATGTCAGAATGGTGTAGCCTGCAATTACAAGAGCTGCGAGAAATAAAATTCCAATAATAAATAACATTATCATAATCAACACAAGTAGCTCCTCCTTACTAAATAAATCTTCATGTTCTTATTCTTACTTAAGGTCGATTATATACAGTATATCATTATAAAATTAAATATCGTGAAAAACTAGTCTATATTCAAATTTAAGCGTATGGTCTCATACTTTTTATTTTTGATAGGTATTTGTATCTTCTTTATTAGATTTAAAACGAGCAAATTAGCATGTATCGGATAATTGGAAAAATAAAATACTATGAACAATTAAACCCCTAGATCAGTAAGCGACCTAGGGGTTGTTTTCACTTAAATTATTTTAAGTCTGTATTTACTTTCAGTCCTTTTTCATCAAAGACAGACTGAGCTGCTTTTAATGCATTTAAAGTCTTCGGGAAGCCACAGTATGGAATTAAGTGGACGATAGCACCGACGATTTCTTCTGGAGTCAAGCCAACAGCCAGTCCTGTTTTCACGTGCATTCCAATTTGTGGTAAACCTTGTGCAACAAGAGCTGAAATCGTAGCAATAACCTTTTGCTTATTATCAATGCCAGGACGTGCATAAACATCTCCAAAAGCAAACTCAACGACAAAGTCTTCTAAATCAGGGGCAACATCTTTAAATCCTTCGCCAATATCCATATGGCCATTGGGACGGTCCCCTTCTTCTAAAATTAATTCTTGTAATTTTTCCATTCCTTTTTGATAACGTTCAGTTGCCATCAATAATTCCTCCTTATAATTATGTACAATTTCCATGTAGATCAATCATTTAAAAATTCTCTCTCTTTATAAAACTGTATATTAATTATATTTTTCTGTCAACTTAGCTTTTACTTTATCTAAGTTTCAAAATGAAAATTTATCTTGCAAAATAGCCTGCAAAGTCTTATCGTGACAAGCATCTCTATTACATGTATCATATTTATAGATAATGATATGATTCTATTAGTATTACTTACTATTAAGTAACTTGCACTTATTTTCTAAAGGAGCTTTATATTAATGATAAATGTATATTCAGATGTAATTCAATTTCGAGGGAGCCATTACGAATTTGGCATGATGCAGGGTGAGTTATTAAAAGAAAGTCTTTTGTTAAAAAATCGTAAGAAACAATGGTTTTCGCGGCCAACACATCGCTTTAATATCGATAAAAAAAAGTACAAAGATATTATGGATACATTTTCTCCACACATATACGCTGAAATCCTCGGGCTCCAAGACTCACTAGAAATTTCATTAGATGAAGCAATCCGTTTTTTTGGGGGTTATTATTTAGAGTTTGTGCGAAGTGGCTGTTCAATTTTTACAAGTAAAGAATTCATGATTCGAAATTACGACAATGATCCGCTAACTTACGAGGGACGTTTCATTTTATTTCAACCAACAAATGATAGTTATGCCTCTATCGGTCCAAGCATGCAGGTGACAGGACGAACTGATGGTATGAATGAACACGGTTTAGTTATGGCTTATAATTTTATTAACACAAGACAATCTAAAGACGGCTTTTTATGTAATATGATTGGTAGGTTAATCCTTGAAAACTGTAAAAATATCAATGAAGCCATTGATTTACTTAAAGAAATTCCACATCGTCATTCCTTTAGTTATCCGCTATTAGATGCAAGCGGGAAATCTGTTGTTGTTGAGGCCTCCCCTCGTAATGTAGCAATTCATGAGGAAAATATTTGCACCAATCATTTTATAAAGTTAACATCAGAAAACCGTTACAGAATGGATGATTCACTTCGTCGAACAAAAGAAATGGAAAAACAACAAGCAACGGTGGAAACCTTATATGATGCATTTAAAATGATGAATGACTCTAGTAGAGGTATATTCTCAAAAGACTACGGATCTTGGTCAGGTACACTTCATACAGCCCTTTATAATCCTGATAAATTACAAGTCGGATTCGCAATTGGAGGAGATCGTTTACCTTTTATGATTCAATTTAATGATTGGTTAGAAGGTAAACAACTCAATGTAAAACGAATTAATGGTAAACTAGACTCTAAGTTCCCTTTCGCACATATGACAAAACTCTAGATTCAAGTGCAATTATTTACACTTAACCATTGACTATTCGCTCTTTTAAAGGACAAATCTTCGTGAAATATCCGAATGATAATTTCAATGATATTTTTATGAAAGAAGCTTCATAACTGAATTGCTCGATAGTCGTCTAGAAATCAGTTAATTTAATCTTGATTTAAAATCGTTAATTACATAAATAAAGTAAATCTCTTGGAAGATTATTTCTTTGCGCTATTTCATTAAATAGCGCTTTTAAGCTTGCCTTTTAACGTAAAAGATGGAAGCTGTTCATCTATCGTCTTCATACTTCTCCCTTATCTTTCATTTGTATATAGTATTAAAAATTCAGTATAGGATAAACTAATGAAAAATAAAGGGGTTATATTAGATGATTCATTTAGATACTGATGTTGAAGGAAAACAAATGACTTTCGGTGAAGCACAAGCTTACTTAAAAGAGTTTGGCTTTCATATGGGCGGTAATTGGGAATACGATTGGGGTATGTTTGATGGTGTTCTACAACGTGAAGATGGCGAAACAATTTATTTACGTATGCCATTTAACGTCATTGAAGGTGAGCTCGATAACCAAAAAGCTGTCATCGAGTTTCAAAAGCCTTTTATTATAAAACATGTTGTTAATTTAGGTTTATCCAAAGATAGTTCCGATCTTCTATCAGCTACGGGATTTAGTCAGTTTCAAAAGCCACTTGATAAAGACGGATATATTCCGCAAAAGCACAACTGGCAAGAGTTTGGTGAAGAATTAGTTGGTGACATTCTCGATAAGTTAAAGTAATAAAAAAGAGTAGTAGCTCATTAGTTAATCAAGCTTTACTAATTTGCTTCTACTCCTTTTTTTGCTTCAAGTTATGAAAAAATATCGTAAATTTTATTTATTTCATCTTTCGATAATTTAATAGTGGCAGTACGAGCATTGTGCGTTATTTGTTCAGCTTTTTTAGCTCCCGGTATAATGACATCAATAGCTTTATGGTGTAAATATATCGCTAAGACAAGTTGTGCAACTTCCACTTCTTTTTCTACTGCAATGTCACGTAATTGTTCAACTTTTCGTAAAATAGCTTTAAACCTTTCACCTTGAAAATCTGCTTGTTTTAGACGGAGATCCCCTTCTGCAAAACTTGTCGATTCATCATATTTCCCGGCCAATAACCCAGATGCTAGCGGGAAATACGGAACAAAAGAGATGTCGTGTTCTAGTGTGTAAGGTAAAATGCTTTGTTCAATCGAACGGTCCAACAAATTATATTTCCCTTGATACACATTTACATAACCTTCCTGATTAGCTTCTTCTAATTGCTGTAAGGAAAAGTTAGAAACACCGATTGCGCGAATTTTCCCTTCATCTTTTAATTCCTTTAGGGCGCCAATTGCTTCATATTTAGGTGTAACTTCATCAGGAAAATGAATATAAAATAAATCGATGTAATCTGTCCGTAAGCGTTTTAAACTATCTTCGACTGCTTGTTTTAAAAAGCTTGGTGAATTGTTAAATGTCGTCTTACCATCTATCGTCTCATGAGCAGCTTTTGATGCTAAGACAACATCTTGACGTCTTCCTGTTTCTTCTAAAACTTCACCGATAATTTCCTCCGAACGTTTCGGCCCATAAGTGTAAGCTGTATCCCAAAAATCGATTCCCTCTTCAAGTGCTGCATGTAGAATCTTTCTTCCAGCATCATCTGTCATGTGTGGATAATACTTTTGACCACCTACAGCATTTGTCCCTAAACCAACAGGATTTACCATTAAATCAGTGCTACGAATGGCTACTTTACGACTCATTGAGTAATCAACCTTCCTTTCGCTTCATTTTACAATATAAATACCGTCTCCTAACTATGAAGACGGTATAGTCATCTACCGATAAAGTTACGATTAATCTGCCTTTTTTGCAAATATATCTCTCAAATCCTTCTTTAACACTTTTCCACTTGGATTTTTCGGTAAGCTGTCTTGGAAGTATACTTTTTTCGGTGTTTTAAATGGCGGTAATTGTTCGCCACAAAAAGCTATTACTTCTTCTTCGGTAACTGAAGCGCCGTCTTTTAATATAATAATCGCTGTAATTTTTTCAATCCAATAATCATCAGGTATACCTATTACTGCAACTTCTGCTACCTCATCCATTAAGTAAATCGTTTCTTCAACCTCACGACTCGCAACGTTGACTCCGCCTGAAATGATTATATCCTTTTTTCGATCGACAACTGTTACATATCCATCCTCATCCATAGTACCTAAATCTCCACTATGGAACCAGCCGTCTTTAAATGACTCTTCTGTCTGTTCTGGTGCATTTAAATAACCGAGCATGGCATGAGGCGTCCGGTGTACAATCTCACCAATTTCTCCACGAGCTACTTCCTTTCCATCATCGTCTACAATTTTAGTTTCTACATTTAAGGTTGGCTTTCCTGCTGAACCCAATTTACTTAATTGATCTTCTGGTTGGAGTGCTGTGGCAAGTGGAGCTACTTCTGTTTGTCCATAGAAATTCCATAACTGTGCATTTGGTAAACGGTCAGTTAATTCACGTATAATCTCACGAGGCATGATTGCCGCCCCGTAGTAGCATTTTTCTAAGGAACTTAAATCGAAAGAATCGAATTCCGGATGTCTTAATAAAGCAATCCATACTGTAGGAGGTGCGAATAATTGATTTGCCTTATGCTCAGAGATTGTTTTCATAATTGTAAGCGGATTCGCTTCATCTAAAATTATTCCCGTTGCGCCTAAATAAACACTCGGCCCTAAGAAAACATGCAATTGCGCACTATGATATAAAGGAAGCGCATGTACAAGGACGTCATCCGCACTCATATGACCATCGACAATACAGCTAACATACTCTGAGATTAAACTTTTATGCGACAGCATTACACCTTTTGGATTTGATTCTGTTCCACTTGTATATAAAACTTGAGCCAAGTCATCATCATATAGAGTCGCATCAACTATATCTGTTGACCCATCAGCCTGTATCTCTGCAACTGTTTCCCACTTATTATTTTCAGGTTTATCATCACACTCAACAATAATTTTATGTTTTATCGCTAATTTTTCTGATGCTTGCTCTATCGTTTCAATATGCTCTTTTTCTGTAAATATCGCCTTAGCTTCAGCATGTTCTAGAATGTATGCGATATCATTTCCTCGCAACATATAATTAATAGGAATGAATACAGCACCAATTCTTGCTAATGCAAATTTAATAATGACAAAATCTAAATTGTTTTTTGAAAATATCGCCATACGGTCACCTTTTTCAATACCTCGTTTTAAGAGACCGTTTGCTGTTTTATTTACTAATTCATCTAATTGTTTATAAGTAACCTGTCGATTTTTAAATGAAAATGCCAATTTTTCAGGATTTCTTGCAACTGTTCTAGTTAATACATCGCCTAAGGTGTTACGGCGTGTTCTTTGGATTGTTTCTTCTAGACTAGTTTTATTTTCAGCTGTCATATCATCACTCCTATTTTTATTTATGATTAGATTTAGTATAATATACTGATTTTTTTAATGCAATCAAATAAAAAAGGATACACATAAAATAGTGCATCCTCTTGAATTTACTTTTTACAACTATGTTTTAATCGTTCTATTTTGGCCCGCAATTAATCCGGCAAGTAAAATTAAGATAGAAATAAAGATTAAAAATATCAAGGGTAAGGTCCAACCATTACCAAAATCATAAAGCAAACCGACAAAGACCGGACCCGTTGCTGCCAGTAAATAGCCTAATGATTGCGCCATTCCCGATAACTTCGCTGCCTCGAGTCCTGTAGTCGTTCTTAAGGAAAAAAACATCATCGATAGACTGAAGCCACTTCCTGAAGCAACACCTAACAATAGAACTGTAAAAGGCGCCAGTGCTTTAATAGGGAAAAATAACATGACAAAGCTAAGGATAAATACAATCGCAGTTCCCACTGCAATAGGCACTTGACTAGTCATTCTTTCAGCAAACATAGGAATGATAAAAGTCGTCGGAATAAGTGAAAATTGCATTAAAAAAACGAGCCAACCACTAGCACTGAGGCCATAGCCAAGCGAACTTAATAATTCAGGTAACCATGTTATAGCGGTATAGAAAGCTAAAGATTGTCCACCCATAAAGATGGTTACTGCCCACGCAACAGGTGAGTGCCATAGACTCGTTTGATCATGAGTATCAGCTGTTATCTCCTCTTTAACATATCCTTTACGAAGTTGTGGAATCCAAATAATAAGCGCAATAATAACAAGAATTACCCAAATAAACAAGGAACCTTGCCAAGCTAAGCTTTTCAAACTTGATAACGGAACACTTAAACCTGAACCAAGTGCTCCGAAGACGTTCATAAACACAGCATATAAACCAGTCACCAGTCCCACTTTTAAGGGGAAATTTATTTTAATAAAGGCAGGAATGAGTACATTTCCCACAGCTATGGCCAAACCGATTAATAAGGTACCCGTTAATAAAAACTCAATACCGGCTACAGAACGAAGAGACATTCCGATAATTAACATGATTAAAGATAAACCAATCGTCACTTCCATCCCGATTCGGCCTGCAATTTTCGGTGTGATTGGTGAAAAGAAAGCAAAAGCTAACAAGGGTAAAGTCGTTATGAAACCAGCTATTGTATTACTAATAAGTAAATCTTCACGTATGAAAGGAATTAATGGTCCGACAGATGTTAAGGGAACACGTAAAGTTGTTGCTATTAACATAATCCCTAACACGATAATCCATTTATCCTTTAGTGATGATTCATTTATTAAATTCTCCGGATGTTTTGACATGTAGTTACTCCATTCAATTATATTGTAAATTTATCCACGGTAAATAGTTTCACCAACTATACGTAGCTTTTCTTGGCAACAATGCGTTCGATAATCATTAGGTTTAATAGCCAAACGCTTCAATCGTGTTTCACCACGTTTTTTACACCGTACACATTCAAAGATGAAAAACTTTCCGACCTTCAAGGTTTCAGTACTAGGTGCGTTGAATTGTTCGAGCGCTTTTTCAAACTGAGGATGTCCATCACGCATATCCTTACCTTGAATATGGTAAGCATAATGAATACACTCATGTTTCAACACACCGATTATCGTCGATTCTTTAGCATATGTTAACACATTACCAGATAACTCAATACGACTTGGATTACCCGCAGCATCCATCACATAACGCCCTAAGCTTGACCTTAGACGGTTATTACGTTTAATAGGAATCGATAAATCAATATTGAAATTAGCTTTTAAAAATTGCTCCGCATACTTGGTTAACTTTTCTTCCGTAAACAAGACATTCACCTTTATTCAAAAATTAATCATTTACTCCTCACATTCTACATGAAAATCTCTATTAAAAAAAGCCCAAGCAATTAATTTTGCTCGAGCTAAATTAGAATCTTATAGTTTTAATAGTTGTTCACGTTCTTCTTCTGTAAATGGTGAGGATTTACCTGTTTCTACATTCACATTTACTAATCTTCCACGTCCTGTCAGACAATATTCATCCGAAGAGTTAACTCCCAAGTAATGAATATCGATTGAACTATTGCCAACTGAGTTAGCTTTAACATACAGTTTAAGCTCGTCACCAAAAAACATTTGTTGTAAATAGTCACATTGCAAGTCAGCAACAACTGGCATCGTTTTTTCTTCTGAAGATTGCCCTAACATACCAATTTTTTGTAAAAATTCGATTCTTGCTTGCTCAAAATATATAAATGGTGAAACATTATTAACATGACCAAACATATCCGTTTCCGAAAAACGTATTGGAATTGTCGTATAAAATGAAAAGCCTTCTTTCCAACTTTCAAAATCTTCTATGTACGCTATTTTACGCAAGTAATATGCCCTCCCAAAGTAACTAAAACGAATAATTTTTCAAAACTTGTTCTAACTTTAAAGCATCACCGATATTTCCTTTTAATTTTAATCGGCGTGTCATAAAAGCATTTGTAGCATTTAAATCTCCTGTTAAGAGACGTTTAAAGTTTTTCTCATTCATCGTTAATTCGCAATTTGCATCCTCGATGGATCCCTCTTTAACTAAAGCTTGACCATTTTCAAATAGTAAACTATAAGATTTCTCTTCTTTATCTTTTATATGAAATGTATAGCGAGCATTTAAATCATTCGCTACACTTCCTTGCTCTTCAGCTTTAGCAGAAATTTTCTCCCATACTTCATCTATACTCATATTACTAATTTCCATCTAAAACACCCTCTCTCTCTAGTATTGAATCACTATTCATTTATTATAGTATGATTGTTCGTAAAATGAAAGTCTTTCAGCATGTATAGCAAAAATCAACCATAAAATCCTTAAAAATCGCTTGTACAAGCAATAGTATTGTCCTTATGAAATATAAGCTATTAATAGATTGTAAGGCAAGCTGACGACTCCAAGGGGAAAAGCATCAGTCCGAAGACCCTGCAGAGTGTTTTTCTCTCGTAGCTTGAGACCATACCCCTAAAAAAGCGTCTAGTTGAAGTTATAACTAGCGAATAATCAAGCAAGACGATTTGATAAAAAAGCTAAAAATCCCTCGTTAGACCGTGCTAACGAGGGATTACTATTTTACTTAATTAATATGAATTATCGCTTCCAAAGAAGTTCTTGAACGATTGTAAAACTGTTGCTCTGTTCATTGCTGCGATTGAAGTTGTTAAAGGAATTCCTTTTGGACAAACTTGAACACAGTTTTGAGCATTTCCACAACCGACAATTCCGCCTTCTTCCATTAATCCTTCTAAACGTTCGCTCTTATTCATATCACCTGTTGGATGTGAGTTAAATAAACGAGCTTGTGATAAGGCTGCTGGTCCAATAAATGATGATTTATCATTTACGTTTGGACAAGCTTCTAAACAAACACCACAAGTCATACATTTAGAAAGTTCATAAGCCCACTGACGCTTTTTCTCCGGCATACGTGGCCCTGGTCCTAAATCGTGTGTTCCATCAATAGGAATCCACGCTTTAACCTGTTTTAATGCATCGAACATTCTTGAACGATCGATCATTAGGTCACGAATAACTGGGAATGTCGACATTGGCGCTAAACGGACTGGATGTTCTAGTTTATCAACTAAAGCAGCACATGATTGGCGTGCTTGGCCATTGATAACCATTGAACAAGCTCCACAAACTTCCTCTAGACAACTCATTTCCCACTGAACTGGTGTCGTCTTTTTACCATCTGCAGTAACAGGATTCTTCTGAATTTCCATTAATGCAGAGATTACGTTCATGTTTGGACGATATGGAATATTAAACGTTTCCTCATAAGAAGGTGAGTCCGGACCATCTTGTCTCGTAATAATAAAAGTTACTGTTTTTTGGTCAGCCATTATTATTTACTCCCTTCGCTAGTTTTCGTGTAGTCACGTTTTCTTGGTGGAATTAATGATACGTCGACCTCTTCATAAGAAATAACTGGTGCTTGTTCACTTTCGTTGAACTCTGCAATAGTTGTCTTTAAGAAGTTTTCATCATCACGTTCAGGGAATTCAGGCTTATAGTGTGCTCCACGACTTTCATCACGTTGCAAGGCACCTTGTGTAATTACGCGTGCTAAATGAATCATATTCTTTAATTGACGAGCAAACATAACACCCTGGTTACTCCACTGTGATGTATCTTGAATATTAATATCTTCCCAACGTTTCAATAGCTCAGCTAATTTTTCATCAGTTTTCGCTAAACGAGCATTTTCACGTACAACGGTAACGTTATCAGTCATCCACTCACCAAGTTCTTGGTGAAGTACATAGGCATTTTCAGTTCCATCCATTTTAAGAAGTGCTTCAAATGCTTCTTGTTCTTCTTTAACGTGAGCTTCAAATAAGCTTGAAGGCATATCTTCAGCATGCTTATCAAGACCATCAATATATTCAATTGCTTTAGGTCCAGCGACCATTCCACCATAAATAGCAGATAATAATGAGTTCGCTCCTAATCTGTTTGCACCGTGCTGTGAATAATCAGCTTCTCCAGCAGCAAACACTCCAGGAATGTTCGTCATTTGGTCATAGTCAACCCATAATCCACCCATTGAGTAATGGACAGCTGGGAAAATCTTCATCGGTAATTTACGAGGGTCTTCACCTACGAATTTCTCATAAATTTCGATGATTCCACCTAATTTAATATCTAATTCTTTCGGATCTTTATGGGATAGGTCAAGATAGACCATATTTTCTCCGTTAATTCCTAACTTTTGGTTTACACACACGTCGAAGATTTCACGTGTTGCAATGTCACGTGGGACAAGGTTACCGTAAGCTGGGTATTTCTCTTCTAAGAAGTACCAAGGCTCACCATCTTTATACGTCCATACACGTCCACCTTCACCTCGAGCTGATTCACTCATTAAGCGAAGTTTATCATCACCAGGAATTGCTGTTGGGTGAATTTGAATAAATTCTCCATTTGCGTATTTTGCACCTTGTTGATATAAAATACTTGCAGCAGAACCTGTGTTAATCACTGAGTTAGTTGATTTACCAAAGATAATTCCAGGACCACCTGTAGCGATAATAGTTGCATCAGATGGGAATGATTTAATTTCATGAGATTTTAAGTTTTGTGCAACGAGTCCACGGCCAATGCCTTCCTCGTCAATAACAGCACCTAAAAACTCCCAACCTTCATATTTTGTAACGAGTCCCTCAACTTCATAGCGACGAACTTGTTCATCTAAAGCATAAAGTAACTGTTGTCCTGTTGTAGCTCCTGCATAAGCAGTACGATGGTGTTGTGTTCCTCCAAAACGTCTGAAGTCTAAAAGTCCTTCAGGAGTTCGGTTAAACATAACTCCCATACGATCGAGCATATGAATGATACTCGGTGCTGCATCACACATTGCTTGTACTGGTGGTTGGTTCGCTAAGAAGTCTCCACCATAAACTGTATCATCAAAGTGAATTGCCGGTGAATCCCCTTCACCTTTTGTATTAACTGCTCCGTTAATACCACCTTGAGCACATACAGAGTGAGAGCGTTTTACAGGTACGATTGAAAACAAATCTACATGAACGCCAGCTTCAGCAGCTTTAATTGTTGCCATTAAACCAGCAAGTCCGCCACCTACTACTGCGACTTTTCGATTACTCATTTTTCAAAAACTCCCTCCCTAAGTTCATTCTATAACATACCGAATACGATAATTGTACGAATTCCAATAAACGATACAACAACAAATACTAGTACTGTTAAATATGTAATGATTTGTTGTGATCGTGGTGATTGCGCAATTCCCCAAGTAACTGCAAAACCCCACAAACCATTAGCTAAGTGGAATACTACAGCTAAAATAGAAATAATGTAGAACCAGAAATAAAACGGTTGTGTTAAAATATTTTGCATCATTTCAGCATTAACTTCAGCAGTTCCTAAAGCAACTTGAACTCTTGTTTGCCATACGTGCCAAACGACAAAAATAAGTGTGATAACTCCTGTAATTCTTTGGAAAAAGAATAACCAATTACGAGCGAACCCGTACGACTTAACATTGTTCTTAGCAGTCAAAACGATATAAACACCGAGTACTGCGTGGAAAATAAGTGGTAAGTAAATGACGAGCACCTCAAGTGCTATCACAAATGGAAGATTGCCCATAAACCCTGCCGCTTTGTTAAAGCTTTCTTCTCCATAAACGATAAAATGGTTAATTATTAAGTGTTGAACTACGAATAAACCAATTGGAACAACACCTAGCAGTGAATGCAATCTTCTGTAAAAGTATTCACGATTATCCACCATGTGTTACTCCCTCCTTAACTAATTTTTTAGTAGTGATTAAATAAGTGCAAACTAAACAATTGTAAATTGTGATTCGATTCATATTCACTATTTTTCATCATATAAATAGAAAAAACGACTTAAATATGTAGATTATCTTATATAATGAAAGCGACAAAATAGCTTCTGAAGAATCACTCTACTTTATCATTGTACTTGTATCTTCAGAATGCGTCAAGAAAATGAATATTATTTTACAAAACGACTTTTAGCTATGAATGATGAATTCGTACGGGTTTATGATATAATAATTACCGTTACATATAACTTTGTTTAGTAAAGGGTGAAATAAATGGATGATCAATTAATCCCACTCACAGATTTTGATGAACTATCGGACGCAACAGCAGGGCACGATGTTCTAAGATACGTTAGTCTTCCAGGCTTTTTAGGCCAAGAGAAAGATGCTATTTTATATTTTATCGGGCGAAATTTAGCGAGACAAATTAATATTACTAAAAATGAAGACTTACTTTATTTATTCGATAAATTTCGTTGGGGCACACTAGAACTCGTTAAAGACCGTAGAAGAACACTTACTTTTCATTTAATGTCTGATGATGTTGCAAAGCGTTTGTTGTCACCATTTAAAACAGACTACCGTCTCGAAGCTGGATTTATTGCGGAAGCTATCGAAAAAATATACGACCGCAAATGTGAGTGTACCGAAACTATTAACGAGCGTCTATATCGCGTGCAGTTTAAAGTTACTTTTACTCATGATTAATTATGACTTATTTAAATGATTTAATACATTTTGAGCGACATTTTTAGGTATCCCTAACTTCGTTATATCGTTAACGGTCGCTTCTTTTATCTTTTCAATTGAGCGAAAGTGCGTGAGTAGCGTTGTCCTTCTTTTGGGACCGATCCCGTCAATTTTGTCCAGTTCAGATTGAATGAAGCTTTTCCCTCTTACTTGGCGATGGAAACGAATAGCAAATCTATGAACTTCATCTTGAATACGCTGAACTAAATAAAATTCATTTGACTTCCTACCAAGATTAACTATTTCAGGAGGTTGGCCATAAAGTAAGTGAGCAGTTTTATGCTTATCATCTGAGACAATGCCACCTATAGGAATGGAAAGACCTAATTCGTTTTCGAGCACATCTTGTGCAACTGATATTTGGCCTTTACCACCATCGACAAGAATTAAGTCTGGTAAGGGTAAATTTTCTTTCAAGACTCTTTTATAGCGTCGACGAATGACTTGACGCATCGTTTCATAATCATCTGGTCCATCTAGATCGCGGACTTTATACTTCCTATATTCATTTTTCTGCGGACGACCATCAATGAAGACGACCATGGCGGAGACGGGATCTACCCCTTGAATATTTGAGTTATCAAATGCCTCAATTCTCACAGGAGTTTCTATATGCAATATATCACCAAGGCGTTCAATTGAACGAATCGTCCTTTCTTCATCAAGTTCAATTAATGAAAACTGCTCTTCCAAAGCTATATCAGCATTTTTCATTGCCATATCAACTAGCTCTCGTTTTTTACCCCGAAATGGCGTATGGACATCTACATCTAACAAACCCTTTAATAAGTCGATTTCTGTTCCAATTGGGACGAAAATTTGTTGAGGCTTTATATTGTTACTGCGTAAATAAAATTGTCCAATAAAACTAATAAAGGCATCTGATACCTCTGAGTAAAATGGAAAGAAGGAAACGTCACGTTCAATTAGTTTACCTTGGCGGATGTAAAATACTTGTACACACATCCATCCTTTGTTGTAAGAGTAACCAAAAATATCGATATTAACTTCCTCTTCAAGCATTACTTTCTGTTGCTCCATCACTGCTTCTATATGAAAAATTTGATCCCTTAACTCTTGAGAACGTTCAAAGTTTAGCTGTTCACTCGCTTCGTACATCTTTTTCTCTAAATCATCTTTTATATGACGATAGCCACCCCTTAAAAAGCGACTTATTTCCTGAATGATTTTATCGTATCTCTCTTGGGCTACTTCTTCTTCACTACATGCTAAGCATTGGTCTAAATGATAGTATAAACAGTATTGTCCAGGAGGATTGTTACATTTTCTTAGAGGATACATTCGATCTAACAGCTTTTTCGTTTCCCGGGCAGCTATAACGTTCGTATAAGGACCAAAATATTTGGCACCATCTTTACGGAGTTTTCTTGTTATTAGTAGTTGAGGGTGCTTTTCATTCGTTATTTTTAAATAGGGATAGCTTTTATCATCCTTGAGCATAATATTATATTTAGGATCGTACTTTTTGATTAAATTCATCTCTAAGATAAGCGCATCTATCTCTGAGGATGTAACTATATACTCAAAATCAACAATTTCCATTACAAGTCTTTGTGTTTTTTGGTCATGAGCCCCTTTGAAGTAAGAGCGCACTCTATTGCGTAATTGTTTTGATTTACCGACATAAATAACTGTATTATGTTTATCTTTCATTAAATAACAGCCTGGTTTAAGAGGTAAGAGCGATAGTTTTTCTTCAATATATTGTTGTGGCATAAGCAATTCCCCCCCTTTTTCTTTATGGTGGTTAGTAATAACACCATAAACATTATGAACTTATATCGATTATAAAACAAGTTAAAATAAAGCGTTGTTCCCCATAAAATATGAGGAGCAACGCTTTGCTTGGCGAAACTAAGTACTAGTTCCTATATCTTGATATATAAAGATTAAACGTGTTTATTAATAACGTTAACTAATGCTTCCTTCGGTTGGAAACCGATTACTTGATCGACGATATTACCGTCCTTCATTAATAGTAATGTTGGAATACTCATAACACCGTACTTTCCTGCTGTTTCCTGATTTTCATCTACGTTTAGTTTAACGATTTTTACTTTCTCGCCCATTTCACCATCAATTTCTTCAAGTACTGGTGCAATCATTTTACAAGGTCCACACCATGGGGCCCAAAAATCTACTAATACTAAACCATCAGCAGTTTCTTCTGAAAAGTTTTGGTCTGTTACGTTTGCAATTGCCATTTCTTTTTTCCTCCATTTCGTCTATATAACGTTCGAATCGATTATAACATTTACTAACTAGCCCGGGCTAGTAGTTTGCTTAAACATTAACAATATCGACATAATGCTTTTGATCCTTTAAGAATATAAAAACCTGGTCTTACGATGCCGTTCGACCAGGTTGAGAATGTATTTATAACAAAAGTAACAATCTTACTGAAGTGCTTTAACTTCTTCGATAAGTAATGGTAGCACTTCAAATACGTCGCCTACGATACCGTAGTCAGCGATATTGAAAATAGTTGCATCTTCGTCTTGGTTAATTGCTACGATTACTTTAGAGTTAGACATACCTGCTAAGTGTTGGATAGCTCCTGAAATACCAAAGGCTATGTATAAATCAGGTGTAATAACCTTACCAGTCTGTCCAATTTGTAATGAGTAATCACAGAATTCTGCGTCACACGCACCACGTGATGCTCCAACTGCACCGCCTAAGACGTCAGCTAGTTCATATAGTTTGTTAAATCCTTCAGCGTCTTTCATTCCACGTCCACCAGCGATGACGATGCTAGCTTCTGACATGTCGACACCTTCAGTTTTCTTACGAATAACTTCTTTAACGATAGTACGTAAATCTTGTACATCGATTTCTTTCGCTTCAACGTCACCTGAACGTGATTCGTCTTTATCTAACATTGCAATGTTATTCGGACGAATTGTTGCAAAAGTTAAACCTTCTTTAATAACTTTCTTTTCAAATGCTTTACCTGAATAAATAGGTCTAGTGAAAACAGCTTTGTCGCCGTCTTTTTCAATTTCAGTAGCATCAGAAATAAGTCCTAGATCACGACGTGCAGCAATCTTTGGAGTTAAGTCTTTTCCAATAGCAGTATGTCCCATAACAACACCTGTTGGAGACTCTTCGTCCATTACTTGCATAACTACTTGACCATATGCTTCAGATGTATAATTCTTTAAGTTATCATGTTTAACTGTAATTGCACGGTCTGCACCATACTGAATCATTTCTTGTGCTTGTTCAGATAAATCTGTATCGCCTAAAAGAAGTGCGACAACCTCTGCACCTTCGTCAATTTTCTTCGCTGCAGCGATTGCTTCAAAGCTTACGTTACGTAAAGCGCCTTCTACCGCTTCACCAATTACTAAGATTTTGCTCATTATGATACTTCTCCCCTCTTTAGCT
>Ga0079226_10000958_pt1 | contig 21632 bp, 20 predicted proteins | sample Poulit2014_FD_76345 | JGI IMG/M metagenome (GOLD analysis project Ga0079226, IMG submission 76345) | Agricultural soil microbial communities from Georgia to study Nitrogen management - Poultry litter 2014 | ecosystem: Environmental > Terrestrial > Soil > Agricultural land | place: USA: Georgia... | reverse complement strand
CCACTTCTACCGAATCATCTTCAACGTTGCCGTCTGAATGAGTGGTGTATCTTACGCTCTTTTTTGATTTTGGCAAGTAAACTTATGACTGAGTTTTGCACAACACCCTATTTTGTTTTTAACGCACTGTTTTAAAGGTGTTTTTATTTTAGGATTTTCTTAAAAAACACACAAAGAGCTGCAAAGTTGATTTTCTATAGACTTTGCCAAAGCTGAAAATAGCAACATAAAATTAGAACTCTCCTACAAAATCTCGCATCAAACTCAGCTTGCAGGATGTTGGAAAGAACGATCATGTACTTCTCATAGCCGATACGCCAACATTGAACCGCCATACATACGCCGAAAAAGAATGCTGATAGTTATCATTGGTAACTCTTATACAAAGTAAATGAACCTCAAATAGATTTGCGGGACATTAGGATGAATGATCACGTGCTTCGCACAACCGATGACCAACATTGAAAAATGCATCCTAATCCTTCAGTATCCCTTTCAATCTCTATATAACTGATATCGTGATAACGCTAGCTAAATACGATATGACTAGATACTTTTCTCGACTTTATTGCCTTCATAAAAAAGCCCTCTATATATTCAATAGAAGGCTTCTCACAAAGGATTCTTAGACAATTCTAATCTCTCTGACATTTATTAAGTCATCAATGCATCGCTTTAACTTACTACTAAGAGTTACTCATTACCGGCAATTACTGTAATCTCGAATCCTTCACCAGACACAATGCTTCCCGCTGTGATTTTTGCTGTCTTACGAAGCTCTACTTCACCATTTACAAGAATTATTCCATCAGCAATCATCATCTTTGCTCTACCGCCTGTTTCAGCAATTCCAGTCATCTTTAATAAATCATTGAGCGCAATATGCGGATGCCCTTCTAAGTAGAAGTTCTCTTGCATTACATTATTCATACTAAACCTTTCTCTGTTCGTGAGGCTGAATTAATCAACCATAAGCCACTATTCTACCCCAATACCTTAACTTTTAAAGGAACTTTTAACTCCAATGGTTTAAAACTGATTTCACTATAGATATATAAAAAAGCCGATGCATTCCTCAGAATCATCGGCTTTTTTATATTGAAAATATTACAATGAATCATTCACAAGAAATATTTCACCAAATTTGGATGCGAGTTTAGATACGATCTAACTTCTCATTCTCTGCTAAAACGCGTAGCGCATAAACATCATCAACCTTCACCAATCCATGAATTTCGAAATTCGTATCTGACAAAATCAACTTCGCTAAATAATCTAATACAGCTTCATCAATAATCTGTGCCGGCACTAATACAGGAATCCCTGGCGGATAAGGCACAATCTGATCACAACTGACGCGGCCAATCAATGCTTTATTGGGTTTTCCTGCTTTTACCACAGGAATATGCGTTCCTCCATAATAGAAAGCATCTCGCGGCAATCCCGCTAAGCTCGTAAACTGCGGAATTTTAATCGATGCTTTTTTCGGCTGACGTTTTCGTTTTGGCAAGGTTTCTGATAACGTCGTCAACGCATGAATCAGGCGCATCATCTTATTCGCCGTTGCGCCAATCGTCACCAAGACCGTAATTGTTGCAAACGTGGATTTCTCCACTTGGATATCAAACTGATCAAAGAGAATCTGCTGAATCTCTTCCCCAGAATGATTCGTTGCCCGCACATCGATCGTTACTTTCGTTGGGTCTAAACGAATATTGTCGTGATCCAAAGATGCCGGCAATAACTCTTCCAAACTTAATACACGAAACAGCTTTGTCTCATTAATTTTTTCATGCAGCGTCGCCACAATACTGAGCACTTTCTCCAGTAGAGAATAACCTTCCATACTCATCTGCTGCCGTGCCACATCAAGGCTCGCAATAATACTATATTGAGGACTTGTTGAAGCGTGCATATTGAAAGTTTCTCGCAAAATATGCGGGTTATGATCTGGATCGTTCACATGTACCATGCTCGCTTGAGAGAATGCCGAGAGCGTTTTATGCGTACTTTGTGTGACATAATCCGCGCCAAGCTCTAACGCTGTTGGTCGAAATATTGGGTGAAAGCGTGCAAAACCATACCATGCTTCATCAATAATCACTTTAATCCCATGCTGATGCGCGGCTTCAATGATCGGCGCTAAATCATAAATCAAACCATCATAAGTAGGATTAGTAAGAATGAGTGCTTTAGCTGTGGGATTTGCTTCAATAGCAGCTAATATTGTTGCCCTTGGAACGGATGCAAAAATGCCAAGCTCTTCATTCACACTACTATTCAGATAGATCGGTTTCGCACCTGAGAGAATCACACCATGATGAACCGATTTATGGCAATTTCGATCAAGTAGTAAGATATCTCCCGGCGTTAGGACACTTTGCAAAATGACTTTATTTGCCGTTGAAGAACCATTCGTTGCAAAATAGGTCTGCTTCGCACCAAAGGCTTCCGCCGCTAAATCCTGTGCTTCTGCAATCACGCCTTCCGGATGCAGAAGAGAATCTAGGCTCTGCACAGAAACCGACAGATCCGCTTGCCACATACTTTGCCCAACAAAGTGATAAAAATCCGTGCCCCAAGCACTGTAACGTAGCGAATTCCCATTAGAATGCCCTGGCGTATGCCACGAATCAGGTTGCGTTTGTACATATTCTCTAAGCGCACTAAAAAATGGCGTAGAAGCTCGCTTCACCAAATCCTGACACACTTTTTCTAACAACTGCGCCGGAGAGTAACTCGCCAAAGGACAATCAGTAATTCGCGCCGGAACAGGGTTTGGCTTATCCGCTTTATGCCACCAATAAGCATCGAGCTCTAAACGCCAATCGCCTTCAACGATAGGGACTAAATCTTTAATATGTGATTTATTCAATAGATGCCCGACAAAAATCACGGCATGAATATTTGGATCTAAAATATATTCTGGAAACTGCTCAAAGCTACAATTTTCAAATGCCACCATCAATGGTGCGGCAACCAACATTTGATTCTTAATCGTACTTTTACCCTCTTTTGAAACAATTAACACTGTGCATAATGAACTCATGTCTTGTCCTCTATTTTTATCATTGGTGAAATCCCATCCTGAATGAGCTGAAATTAATGACTATTCTTATGTTGTCATCAGCAATTGGATTGCAGAACCGGTTTTATAAATCGAGTAATTAAAACTTTATGTGAAAGCTTTCTATTAAAGCTAAACTGTGGCTGAGCAGACTGTTTTCCAGCATGGTATTGAATCTTCTAAAATCAAAATAACAAAAATGCCGTTTGATTGATTCGATTACTGAAATCCCTCAATAAAACTAAATCCCCGCAGTTTTTTTTATAATCTTCATGTTCATTCATGAAACGATTAATTCATCATACACGTTCTATCATTCTCCGATACAAAATTCCCATCAGCCTTACCGCAAGAGGCAACTTACTCAAACGTCAAAACGGTCTCTTGCGCTAATGCGACAAATGCCTGTAAGTAATCAATCTCCTGATCACCGTCTCGAATCCCTAAAAAAATTTGTTTAGATATTCCTTGAGAACCAAGCATGACTGGGGCAATTTCCAATTTTTTCGCATACTCCTCCACAAGCCAACGTGGCAACGCCGCAACACCTCTTCTACTTTCGACCATTTGCAGCATAATATCAGTGGTTTCAATAACTTTATGTTGTTTAGGAGAGATGCCTGCCGGCAGCATAAATTGGTTATAAATATCTAATCGCTCTATCTCAACGGGATAACTAATTAATGTTTCTGCAGTCATGTCTTCCGGCACAATATAATCGGCATTGACAAGCGGATGATCTTTCGCAACTACTAATACTTGTTCATAATCAAATACTGGAATAAACCGTAATCCCGGCTTATAGAGCGGATCTGGCGTCACTAAAATATCAATTTCGTAACCAAATAACGCGCCAATTCCCCCAAACTGGAATTTCTGTTTCACATCCACATCCACATCTGGCCAAGCAGAAAGATAAGGCGAAACCACTTTTAACAACCATTGATAACAAGGATGGCATTCCATGCCAATCCGCAAACTTCCTCGCTCGCCTTGCGCAAACTGAAACAATCGCTCTTCTGCCAAATCTAATTGTGGCAATACTCGATTAGCAACTGACAACAGATATCGCCCCGATTGTGTCAGCTGTAAATTCCGTCCTTCTCGCCGCCAAATTTCTGTACCTAACTGCTGCTCTAGTTTTTTCATACTATGACTTAATGCCGATTGCGTCACGTGTAATACATTGGCTGCAGCCGTTAGAGAACCTTGCTTCTCAACCTGCTGCACAATACTTAAATGAATTCGTTCTAACATCGCTATTTTTCTCTCACCTCAAACAATAAACCTGCAACACAACAATCCATGAGATATATTCATGTATTGTTGAATTAATGCCATTTTACTTCATAAGTATGCTTTCCTACAATGATCGAACGTCTTATAAAGACGATACTAATAAAGTTTAAGGCTAACCATTATGTCTAAGCCTCTCAAAACCTTACCACGCGAACCATTTTATCCATTTCAAAGCCGATTATTTTTCAGCTCTGTATGACACTTAGGCAAAATCATCATGAATAACGAGTTAAATTTTAATATTAAGAGCATCATTTTTGACGAAAACTATCATCCTGCTGATAGTACGCGTCTCACTACCAATTTTGCGAACTTGGCACGAGGAGAGAGCCGCCAAGAGAATCTTCGCAATACCTTAAATATGATTAATAATCGTTTCAATGCGTTAGCACATTGGGATAATCCACAGGGAAACCGCTATTCTGTAGAGCTTGAAATTATCTCCGCAGATCTCAATATTGTCGGATCAGAAACGACGTTCCCTTCCATTGAAATCCTCAAAACATCAATCCTCGATCATAAGACTGGCGAAAAAACTGAAGGAATGGTCGGCAATAATTTTTCATCATATGTCCGAGATTATGACTTTAGCGTTTTACTACTTGATCACAACAGAGATCAACCAAGTTTTACAATCCCAGCCGATTTTGGGGATCTCCATGGGAAGCTATTCCAAAGCTTCATCAATTCAGATGCTTACCAACAACACTTTCATAAAAGTCCGGTCATCTGCTTAAGTGTGTCAGATAGTAAAACCTACCAACGCACCGAAAATCATCATCCTATTTTAGGTCATGAATATCTCCCAGATGAAAGTTCTTTAACAGAACAATATTTTAAAAAAATGGGCTTACAAGTGCGTTACTTTATGCCACCAAATAGTATCGCGCCATTTGCATTCTTCTTTGTGGGAGATCTGCTCAATGATTATAGTAATCTAGAACTCATTAGCACGATTAGCACGATGGAAACCTTCCAAAAGATTTACCGTCCTGAAATCTATAATGCGAATGCGGCAGCCGGCCAACAATATAAGCCCAACTTAAAAAATAGCGATCATTCATTAACACAAATTATTTATGATCGTGAAGAACGTAGTGCTTTAGCAATTAAACAGGGGAAATTTACAGAAGAGACTTTTATTAAACCTTACCAATCTTTCCTCAAAAACTGGGCTGAAAACTACTCTCTTTAAAAAACTATAAAGAATAATCACACCTAAGGGATATTTACCATGAAAATTTTATTACCGACATCGACTGCCGGCAGCTTACCAAAACCGACGTGGCTAGCAGAACCTGAAAAACTTTGGTCACCATGGAAACTTGAAGATGAGATCTTGCCGGAAGGAAAACAAGATGCGCTTCGTATCGCCCTTCTTGAGCAAGATCTTGCCGGCATTGATATCGTGAGCGATGGCGAGCAGACGCGCCAACATTTTGTTACAACTTTCATCGAACATCTCGATGGAGTGGATTTTGAAAAACGGGAGACCGTCAAAATTCGGGATCGCTATGATGCGAGCGTTCCTACGGTTTTTGGCGCCGTTTCCCGCAAAAAGCCTGTATTTGTAGAAGATGCAAAATTTCTTAGAAAGCTTACCAATAAACCGATTAAATGGGCACTTCCGGGGCCGATGACCATGATTGATACGCTCTATGATGCGCATTATAAAAGTCGTCAAAAACTTGCTTGGGAATTTGCCACAATTCTCAACCAAGAAGCCAAGGAGCTAGAAGCTGCCGGCGTGGATATTATCCAATTTGATGAACCTGCATTTAATGTTTTCTTCGATGAAGTCAATGATTGGGGGATTGAGACTTTAGAACGTGCGATTGAAGGTTTAAAGTGTGAAACTGCCGTACATATCTGCTATGGCTACGGCATTCAAGCTAATACTGATTGGAAAAAAACACTCGGTTCAGAATGGCGCCAATATGAGGAATCCTTTCCAAAACTACAAAAATCAAATATCGATATTATCTCTCTAGAATGTCAAAATTCTCACGTACCAATGGATCTGATCGAATTGATTCGCGGTAAAAAAGTGATGGTTGGTGCGATAGATGTCGCTACAAACAGCATTGAAACACCGGAAGAAGTTGCCAACGTTTTACGTAAAGCGCTTCAATTTGTAGATGCCGATAAACTCTATCCTTCTACAAACTGCGGAATGGCACCATTATCAAGATCCGTTGCCAGAGGAAAACTCGAAGCTCTAAGTGCCGGTGCTGCCATTGTTCGCAATGAACTATAGCAATATTGCAATCATCATGATTGAAACACATTAAATATCACCTAAATCCTACGCTGTTCGCAAAGTAGGATTTTTTTTATTCCAATGATAATCTCTCCTAATACGAATATTCTGCACTAACCCACTCTACTATAGGACGATTATCAATGATTCAAATCTCAACTTATCATGACAATAACAATGATCACATTTCTAGTGTGAAAAAAATATTAGCGGCATACAATCAAAAACATACTGCTCATCTTCAAGATTGTCATAATGAACCACTTGAAATTATCTTAAAAGATCATGATAAAATTATTGGCGGTCTTTTAGGACGATCTATTTGGGGGACATTACAGATTCAGTTCCTAGCTGTTGACGAACAATATCAAAAACAGGGCTTAGGTAAAAAACTAATACTCGAAGCGGAAAGAGTCGCGATTGAGCGACAATGCCACTACATCACCGTCGATACATTCTCTTTTCAAGCACCTGAATTTTACAAAGCACTCGGTTACAACGTCTTTGCCGAAGAGAAAGATTTCCCTCTTGGATTTTCCAGATATTATCTGCGTAAAAAACTCTAAATAAAAAAAAGCCCAATCATCAAAATAACCCTCGATGATTAGGCATTAAGAACTATTCGCTAGACTAATCCCCCTACTCAAATAGCAACATAATTACGATCATTCATTAAAAAATTACAAAATGTGCAAAGAATGCGATGATCGGCAAGGCAATAATGGTACGAATTAAGAAGATCATCAACAATTCCAAGAAATTCAAAGGAATTTGCGAACGAAGAATTAATGCGCCGACTTCCGTTAAATAGATAATCTGCACCACGGAAACGCAAGCAATCACAAATCGTGTCAATTCACTTTCAATCGCATGCCCTAATACTGCCGGCAAGAACATATCTGCAAATCCAACCAACATTGTCGGCGCGGCTTTCGCTGCTTCTGGAATCCCTAAAAGTTCTAAATAATAGATAAATGGATAAGAAAGATAGGTAAAAATCGGCGTATATTCCGAGATCGCTAAGGCGACAGTTCCAATCGCAAACATCAGCGGCAATAATCCCATATAAACATCTAATAGCACGAAAATACTTCTAAATAAGGATTTGGGAATAGATGGTGCACGCTCTGCTTTATCAACCGCTTGTGATACTGCCCATTTTGGCAAAGAAATTCCTTGAGGGATCATCTCTGAGGCTGAATTTCCTTCGATGATATAGGTATCTTTTTTACGAGATAATGGCGAAATTCTCGGCATAATCATAGCCAAAGATAATGCTGTCACCACAACAACAGCATAAAATTGTAAAAATAGATGAGTAATATTCAAAAAGCTCACGATCAACAAACTAAAAGCGATCGATGCGACTGAGAAGTTGGTTGCCGCGACAGAAGCTTGTCTTGCACTATAAAATCCACGTTCATATTGCTGTGATGTAATAATCACGCCCACTGCCGATGATCCTAACCATGACGCCATAGCATCAATCGCAACGCGCCCCGGCAATCTAAAGATTTTGTGGAACACTCGTGATAATAAAATCCCTACAAACTCCATCAAACCATAATCCACTAAGAAAGGAAGTAACAACATAGCGAAAAGGAAAAAGGGAATTAATACAGGATTGAGATCATTTAAAATTAAACCACCGGTATTATTGCTATAAACCCATTCTGAACCGATTTGCCAATAGATAAAATTCACAAAAATCCCGCCGATGATACGTAATATAAACCAGACTTTTGTTGGATAAAATAGTGATGATAGATATGAATCTGTCACGATTCTCGTGGGTTTAAAAATGCCGACAATCAGTGTCGAAATAGCTGAAAATGTTACCAAAATATAGGCAACGGTAGGTAGAGTATTAGCACTAATGACTGATTTTAATAAACTAGCTAAAACGCCAATGCCGATTGTCCATTCTCCATCCCAGAAAATAGGTGTTAAGAAAAATAGCACCCCGATAATAGAACATATTATAAATTTAACGAGCGCGGTTTTACGAAAGATACGCGCATTCTGACACTCAAGTATTTCACTTGATGCCGATAAATCATCTGCTTTCATTTTGTCTCCTTTGTGCCTGATCTCATACCAAGGCGAGATAATGCTCGCTTGCTGTTTCCCAGCTTATTTTTATTCATTCATCAGAGCGGCAATATCTTTATTAGATCATCGTGATGCCATTCACTCATCACGATGATTATATTAATAAATATCTGATTTATACTTATTCATCGTAGCGTACTTTCGGTAATACACAAAGCATTTCAAAAAGCATGTTTGCGCCAAGTACAGCGGTTGTCCCAAATGGATCATATGGTGGAGAAACTTCAACTAAGTCTGCCCCCACAATGTTTAAACCTTTTAAACCACGTACAATTTCTAAACCTTGCGGTACGGTTAATCCCCCAATCTCAACGGTTCCAGTTCCTGGGGCATGTGCTGGATCAAAGCTATCGATATCGTAACTCAAGTAAACTGGTCCATCTTTCATGAGTTCTCTGATCTCCGCCATCAATGGTACCAATGATTTATGCCAGCATTCTTCTGCCGGAACAACTTTAAAGCCTTGCTCTTTCGACCAATCAAACTCATCGGCACTATAACCTGTACCACGAAGACCAATCTGCACCACACGATTACAATCGAGTAAACCTTCCTCAACTGCACGGCGGAAAGGGGTTCCATGGGCAATTTTTTCCCCAAACATCGTATCGTTAATATCCGCATGGGCATCCACGTGGATTAAACCCACAGGACCATGTTTCTCTTTCATTGCACGAAGAATGGGAAGTACAATCGTGTGATCGCCGCCCAATGTTAATGGAATGGCATCATGTGCTAGAATCTTTTCACGATAAAAGTCAGTGATAATATCCATACTTTTGAGGATATTAAATGTATTTATCGGCACATCCCCAATATCGGCAATCTGCATACTTTCAAATGGCGCTGCTTTTGTCGCCACATTATAAGGGCGTAACATTCTTGATTCATCACGAATCTGTCTTGGTCCTAAACGCGTTCCCGGTCGGTTTGAAGCACCAATATCAAACGGAATTCCCACAAATGCTGCATCTAATCCTGCTGCATCATTTTGTGTAGGTAAACGCATCATTGTTGCAATACCGCCGCAACGCGGCATCTCATTTCCACCTAATGGTTGATTGAACTTCTTTGTCATAATAAATTCCTCCAGGGTTAGACAAGTTTTATGATTATTTTTTGTGTTTAATTCATATTAGGCAAGTTTTATAAATTGTTCTATGAACATATTCATAAGTATACATATCAAAAAGAATATGTATCTCAAACCTACTATTTATCAGTCTTTCCCTACTTTCTTATAAAAAGATAAGAATCATATAAAAAATCGTCAGACGCTAAACTGACGATTTTTTGACTCAGATAGTGATATTGTGAAATCGGTTTTAAACGATCGAGATAGGGTTTTTAAAGCGGATGCACAGATCAAGAGAATACTTACATGCTTCTATCAAACATTTACCAATAGTGCTTATCATTATTCTTAACTCAAAACGACTATCAATCCGATTTCATAAACTGTTATCAATACTCATGGTTTCTTGTGAAACATTAAGAGTTTGAACGATTGAGATAATACTGTGCACATTTCACCATATGAAAGGTATTACCATCACCGGCAAACCGATCTTCCATGAAATTCGTTTCAACATCAAACCAGACTAACGGTTGCTTCTCTTCAATTAGTACAACTTCCTTATTTAAAACACCATAATAGATATTCAGCTGCACCTGGTCGATCGGATAAAAATAATCGAGAATATGCGTTAATACAAGATCAGCTTTACTGATCCCTGTTTCCTCCAACAATTCCCGATAAGCCGGGTGTTCAATATCCTCATCCGGCTCGACTTTACCACCCACAAAATTATATAACCCTAAATAAGGATCGGTAGTTCTTTGGCACATTAAAACCTTGCGCTGGTCTGAGTTAAAAACAACTATTAAATTAAAAATCTTCATCACAGATTCCCTTCATAAAATTGTGCCTATGCTTTCGGACGAAGGGCTTTTTGAATGGCATAAATCGAGCCGAGGATCATCACAAATCCTAGCATAGAAATGAGCGTTAAACGTTCTCCTAAGAAGATCCATCCTAAGAAAAATGCCGTTACGGGACTTAATAAACCAATACTTGATACTACTGCCGGCGATAGACGTTTAATTCCCTGAAACCACAATAGATAAGCTAATAGCGCACCAAATAAACAGAGATAGCTGTACCCTAAAATATTCTTCATCGTCATTTCTGGCCAACTCTCAAACCCTAAAAATACCGGCAAAATTAACAAACCACCGAAAAAGAGCTGCCAACCTGTAAAAGCTGTTAAAGGCAGATCCACTCGCCAATAACGACTTAAAAAAGTCCCCAAAGCCATTGACAACGCTCCCAATAATGCGGCGGATACGCCAATAAAATCTATCTGCATATTGGGCGAATAGAGCATCGCAACCATTCCAATCACACCAACAATTGCTGCAATCCATGCGGCATTAGGAATTCTCATTTTTGCAATTGATGCCATAAGAACTAAAACAATGATGGGCTGAATAGCGCCCAATATTGCCGCTAATCCTCCCGGCAAGCGATAAGCTGCCACGAATAACATCACTTGAAATATCCCGATGTTAAGTATTCCTAGAATCATCACTTTAAACCAATCGTTGCCCTTCGGAAACTTTCTGGTCCATAAAATCAATAGTAATCCTGCCGGCAAAACCCGCAAAAGTGCTGCCAAAAAGGGATAGCCGCTCGGCAATAGTTCGGTAGTGACAATATAAGTAGAACCCCACATGATCGGTGTGAGTGCGGTCAATAGTGCAACAATAAAGAGTGGCATAAACTGTCCTTCAAAGTATCTTGATATTAAGATAGTTTATCTTAAACCTATTTATCTTGAGGCCAAGACAAGTGACTCAGAAAATTGAAAAAAACAATGATCATATCTCTCACGCAATCCAACAATGGCAACGAGAAAAGCCCGATTTAGAGAGTCATGAGATGTTACTCATCGGCAGATTAATTAATTGCACAATTCTAATCTCTGATGAATTAGAAAAATTATACGCAACACATCACATCAATCGCGGTGAATTTGATGTCCTAGCCACGCTTCGTCGAGGTGGAAAACCTTATGAACTAACACCCACAGAGTTATTCTCTACATTGATGATTACTTCTGGCACCATGACTAATCGTTTGCAACAACTCAAGAAAAAAGGGTTAATTACGAGAATCGCTAACCCTCAAGATGCCCGAAGTTTAAAAGTTGTCTTAAGCCCAAAGGGATTAGCAGTCATCGACCAACTCATTTATCAACATGTTGCGCTTGAAAAAACACTCTACCAACTAATTCCTCAAGAGACGCAAAGAGCCCTTGAAGCCCATTTAGGTGATTGGTTACAAGGATTAAGAGAAAGAAATATATAGTGCTTACCCGTTAACATTATAAATGTTCAACAAGCCTTAATCATATACAAGTTAGCGAGATGAATCTTTTTACTCTATCCTTGCAACAAAAAATGCCGGAATATCAAATTCCAGCATCTGATGATATGAAACATTCAAAATATCCCTGTATTAGAACATGACAGCATTACATCTCCGCATATAATGCCGCTTCATCTAATAAGAGAAATGTAGGAATATCACTTCTCTGAGCAATAATTACTGCACTTTGAAGTTGTTCTATGCTGGTAATTTCAATCGTTTCACAACCATAACCTTTCGCAATTGTTGCAAAGTCAGGTGTATAAATATCAACACCAATCGTCGCAATCTCATGATTCGTCATATAACGCTTGATCTCTTGATAGCCAAAATTATTCCAGAGTAAAACAATGATCCCCACTTTCTCTTCAACGGCCGTTGCAAGCTCCGGCAAACTAAACTGAATACCGCCATCGCCCATTAAAGAAACGACAGGCTGCGCCGGATTCGCAATTTTAGCACCTATTGCTGCCGGCAAGCCGTAACCTAAAGTGCCGTAACCCGTTGCCGAGTTAAACCATTTACGTGTTTTTTTGGGTTCAAAAAGAAAGTTTCCTGAATAGACAATCTGCGTTGAATCGCCGACAAATACCATCTCCGGTGCATTCTCTTGCAAAATTTGTAATACGCGATATTGCACATCCCACTCTTTTGGAAAATCCCCTTGTAAACGATTCTTAATCGATTTCACAATCGCTACGCCGGCACTCTTTTCGCTAAATTTTACCGGCATATTTTGCGCCGAAATATAATCACTTAAGGCCGTAGAAAAACTCGCCGCATCACTGACAATTCCCACCGTTGATAAAAAATTACTATGTAGTTGCTCAGGATCGATATCGACACGAATGATCTTCGCATTGAGCTTAAACTCGCCATTAAATGCCACATCATAATCCGTTTCGCCCAATTCCGTGCCGAGCGCTAACACAACATCTGCTTTCAAAATGGCTTCTCGAACAATTTCTGTTGTTTGATAAGAACCAATCGCTAACGGATGCTCCGGCGGGAAAACTCCTTTACCATTAATGGTATAAAGTACCGGCATATCAAACTGCTCCGCAATTTTTACAACATACTCAGAATTAGCATTCATTGCGCCGCCACCGATTAAAAGATAAGGATTCTTCGCTTCTTGCAATAATTGATAAACGTCTTCAATCGCATGCTTACTCACTTCTGGGCGATATAATCTTGCCGGAGATAATACTGGAAGATCCACCAACTTCGTAATGACATCCGTCGGAATCTCAATATGAACAGGTCGTGGGCGTTCACTGTTAAAAACAGTAAATGCCTTTGCGAGCACTTCCGGCAACTCACTCGGATCTAAAATCGTGTGGCTAAACTCACAAACGCCGGAAACCACATCTCTTTGACTATAAAGCTCATGCAATCTTCCCTGCTTCATCCCTAATGTTGCCACTTCATTCACACTTGAGATCACCAGCATTGGTATCGAATCTGCGTATGCTTGTCCCATTGCCGTGAGGATATTGGTCATTCCAGGACCCGTAATAATAAAACATGCGGCGGGCTTTCCTTTCACTCTCGCATAACCATCTGCCATAAATCCAGCGCCTTGCTCATGGCGCGGCGTAATATGTTTTAACGTTGTTTGCGGTAATCCTCGATAAAGCTCAATCGTATGAACACCGGGAATGCCGAAAATCGTCTCAATCCCATAAGCTTCTAATTGCTTTACTAAAAATTCTCCACAAGTCACTAGTTGTTGACTCATACATTGACTCCTTTTGTTATTTTCTATTCTGTTTTTATGCTTATCGTTATCTAAAAGAAGGATTCACCCAATGATGAAATCCCCTTTCGCTATTTCGTGTTGATCATAATTTCTTAAAATACAATGAACTTTGCACATAATACGATAATCGGCAGACCAATTAATGTTCGTAAAATAAAGAGTGTGAATAACTCTAAAATATTGAGTTTAATCTTTGATTTCAAAACTAATGCGCCCACTTCCGTCATATAAATCACCTGAATCACTGACGTACAAGCGATAATAAATCGTGTCATTTCACTTTCAACAGATGCGCCCAATACTGCCGGCAAGAAGATATCGGCAAAACCCACTAATAAGGTTGGCGCCGCATCTTTTGCATCTGGCACATTCATCCACTCTAAAAGATAATAAAATGGCATCGAGAGATAATTAAAGATTTGGGTATATTCTGAAAGTGCCAAAGCAATCGTTCCAATCGCAAATACCACCGGCATTAATCCCCAATAGACATCGACTAAAACCATACTGCTATTCTTTAGGGCAGTTTTGATGCTTGGCGCACCAGAAGCTTTTGTTAATGCACGATCCATCGCCCAATGATAACTAGAGATATCACTCGGCGCTTCCTCTGTCACTGGCGATTTACCGGTTAAGTAAGTCTCCTTTTTCAAACTTAATGGCGGGATTCTTGGCAAAATCATGGCAATAATAACGGAGGTGAAAACCACTACTGCATAAAATGGAATGAAGTATTGTGGAATCCCTAATACGCTGACAATTAGCAGACTAAATGCAATGGAAGAAACTGCGAAGTTAGTAGAAATCGAAGCCGCTTCTCGTTCGGTATAATATCCTTGCTCATATTGCTGCGCCGTAATAATCACCCCAACTGGCGTAGAACCTAACCATGATGCAGCAGCATCTACTGCCGATCTTCCAGGTAACTTAAACAACCTATTAAATGGCTTTGAGAGTAACGTTCCCATAAATTCCATCAATCCATATTCCACTAAAAAAGGGAGTAAAACGATCGCAAACAAGAAGAAAGGCACTAATGTTGGGTTCAAACTATTTAAAATCGTGCCACCTGTGTTTTTATTAATCACCCATTCAGGACCTACCTGAAAGAAGATCATGACAATAAAAATCGCTCCAATCACGCGTAAAATAACCCACATACTATTCGGCGCGAATAACTCTTTTAATTTCGGCTGCTGATTTAAAATTTTGGGCTTTGCAAATATTGAATAGAGCGTCAATATCGCCGATGACACAACCACACTTAACGCAAAAACTTGTAAGGTATTATCAGGTAAAAATGATCGTAAAATCGTCGCTAAAATACCAACACCAACGCTCCACTCGCCATTCCAAGGCAATGGCGTAATAAACAGTAAAACGCCAATGAGTGAATAGATGATAAATTTTTTCCTCGCAGAAGATCCCTGCTCAGATAGAACACTGTTTGATGACTTCATAACTCCTCCTTGCCCGCTTAATAGGTCATTACATGCGCAATGCCAATTTTTTTTATAATGCTGAGCGTTATTTTTATGAATTTTAATGATGGGTAATAATTTCAACTACAAAATTAATCTAGATAACAACCAAATCCTTTTGAAGCCAATCTTAACGACAATCCAAACACCTTAACTTGCTGTAATTAAAATATTATTAATAAAATATGATGAACTTTCATCTTAAGGAGTATCACGCCATTGTTCTATTGCTTTATTCATATATATACATATAAAAAATGTTATGAATTTATGAGGCTTGATCTAATTATCTGTTTTTAAAAGCCCCAAAAAATATTGCATATGATGATCTAAGCTAATAACTTTTTCATAAAAATTTTAATTAACGGTGCATTAGGATTTTTGGTAATCAAATGGTGAGATACGGCATAAGAAAACTCTTCAAAAATGGGAACAATAGTGCCCTTTTCCACATATTGCGTTGCATAATCGACTGGCAAATATCCTAAATGCGTGCCTGCCATAATAAAGAGTAGCGTTGTTTCCATTTGCTTTGCAGTTGCGGTTAACTTTGATGGGCGAATTGGCACAATATCAGGATCTAAGTTATATCCTCGGCGAACCCAAGAATAGTGATGTAATAATTCTTCCACATCAATTTTTGAGCCTACGGCAGGATGTGCTTGGCTGCAATAAATCTGCTGTTTCTCTTCAATAATCTTCTTATATAAGATCTCTTTTAATTTCTGACTAAAATAACCGATGCCAATATCTAAACGATTATTCAAAATACGCGACTCAATCTCATGAGGAGACAATATTTCAATATTGAGTGTCACTAACGGATATTCTTCATAAAAACGCGCGATCGTATTAGAGATACGCTTTTTCATCAACAAAGGTAATTCATCAATTAAAGCGATATTCAATTCTCCCGATAAGGTATTACTCGCTTTCTGAATCTGCATCATCTCTTGATAGAAAACTTCTAAATGCTCAGAGAGCTGAGAACAAGCATCATAAACATCCTGCCCTTCTTTCGTTAAGGAAAATCCGCTTCTCCCCCGTAAACAGAGAATAAATCCAAATTTATCCTCTAAATACTTCAACTGATTACTAATCGCCGGTTGCGCCATATCTAAAATGGTCTGCGCGGCTGAAACTCCTTTACAATCAGCGACTATCACAAAAACATAAAGCGCTCTAAAATCACGATAATTGAGTCTTTTTAACATGAAACTCCTCCTTAAATTCCATACTCTATCTGGGCATCTTTAACGCTTCTTTTATGGCTGTTGATGCCTTTCATAAAATCTTTATTTTTTCTTATCAACTCATACTACTTTCTCTGAAAAAAATCATCCTCAAATGTAAAATCTATATTCAATAAAAATGGCATATAAAATAGAAATATTTATATGCCATTCTCCCGCCTTTACACCAATACTAAGTGATCAATATTAACGTCATTATTCTTCAAGAACGGAGCGCATCAAAGCAGTGCGGGGTCGGCAGAACCAGAGCCTCAAGCAATTGCTAAAAATGCAGGCGGTAATAGCAGCAAAATCCATCTTATCGTGGATGCTCATGGTAATCCTCTCGATTTTATTATTAGTGATGGAGTGACTCATGATGTAAAAGTAGCCCCCGATCTTATCCAGAAAATTGACCTCAATGAAACCCAACTACTGAATGCTGACCGAGGATATATCTCTGAAAAAATCAGTGAATCTCTATCTCAGCAAAGGGTTCACCCTAATATTCCGAATAAGAGGAACAGTCTATCCGGCAATGCTCATATGGACTGGCACATTTATAAAGCTCGGCATGTCGTAGAGAATATATTGGCAACTTTAAAGAATTTCAGAGGCTTAGCAACACGATATGATAAATTAAAAAATAGTTATATCAGTAATGTTGCTCTAGCCTGTGCTTATGTTTGGTTGAAATTATGAATGTTCAACAGCCCCTAATATCATGTGTAACTTTCAGTGATAATCACAAAAAAAGCTCCCTATATTACATAGAGAGCTTCTGATGTTTATCACATTTTTATCACTGAGATCATCGACTACTCAATATTAAAAACTGTTGTCACATCTGCATTATTTTCAATCTGCATAATACGTAATGAACCTTTCTTCTCAGGCCCCATTCCTGGAGAATTCAGCGGCATTCCCGGCAATGCAATTCCCTTAATATCAGGTTGCTCATTCCATAATTTACGAATCGATGCAATAGGCACATGCCCTTCAATCACATAATCGCCCACCACAATCGTATGGCAACTTGCACCTTTATAAGAACCTAAATCCATTTTTACTTGTGAAATATTAGGGTGATCAATCATCTTCACATTAACCCCCTGCTCTTTCAGATATTCAGCATGTCCGGTACAGCAGCCACAATAAGGATCTTTATAAAGTGTCATTTCCGGCAGATCGCTATTTTCTGCAAATGCACTATTCATTGAAAGAAGTAATAATCCTGTTGCCACTAATAATAATGTTTGTTTTTTCATCATAAACCTCATTTTCTTAATATTTAGCTACCTTTCGCTACAAGCAAAAGGTCAAACTACAATTCTATTGAAGTGATTAAATGACTTTTTATTGCATTTAATCTGCTAATAAATCATTAAAAGAGTCCGCCCTTCAGCAAGGAAAATCTTGACTCTTTTAAGGGTATTTAAACAATCTCTAGAATTAGGTGCTGAGGAGGTTTTAACTCAACCCGCAATATCTGATTTAAGAAAAATGGAGCATTGCGCTGTACAATCTCCCTACTTCGAGAAACTTCCGGCATAACAGGAATCGCAATAGGAATAACGCTTTGATGATCACAATGTTGAAAACAGCTCATTCCAGAACTCATTGAACAAGCGCCATCATCACAAAAAGAAAATTCATGCTGCATTGATTGAGATATCGAAGAATCTCCCATATCAGCGACTGCTGCATGGGACACAATAAATATCCAGCTTGTTAAGAGCATCAAGATGATTGTGAGAGATCTTCGAAAATAACGCATGAATTTTTAATGAATCCTTAATAACTACAATGATAGACCATAGAATATCAGATTCGATGATTAGATCATATTCTTCCTCTTAAATTTTGAGAAGCATCAATATTTGATTCTAATAACAATCCCCTAAAGCCCCTCAAAAACACTTATTTTCTACACATCATAAACTACTTAGACAAGCCACTCCAATCTTCTAATTGATGATTATCCTCTACGAATATTTCACACTTACGATAACTCTTCATGATAGCGATCATCGCTACAATTAATAAGAGAATAGCGGCATAACGCGAGCTAGTAAGGGGGATATGCTTTCCAATCACGCCAAAATGATCGATTAAAATACCACTTAATAACTGCCCTGTAATAGTGGCAACGCCCGCACCGACAACCCCAATTTTTGGAACAGTTAATACTAAAAGAGATAAAAATAGTACACCGAGAAATACGGCACTTAATTGCCACTTTGGAACGGTGAATATGGCGCTTCTAACTGCCCAATATTTTTCCCTAACTCAGCATATATTGCTCCTTCTAGGCTCAAGGCACTGCCAGCAATTAAAGCCAAGAGATACATTACAATCTTCATCTTTCTCAATCCTTAAATACGATCATATCTATAAACATCGATATGAATACAACATCAAATTGATATATCGCAAATAGTAAATATATAGAAAAAATAAAAAAGCCTTCACAGCTTTTGATTAATAAATCCAGCAAGTTGCTCTAAGGTTGCTTCATTACGGCGATAATAGGTCCATTTGCCATGACGAACGGATTCTAATAACTCTGCTTTTTGCATCATTGTTAAATACTGAGAAATCGTTGATTGAGACAAACCTGATTTTTCTTGAATATCTCCCACACAAACGCCACCCTTGATCGCGACATTTTCATTTGTCGTATCAAAATGCTTCTCTGGCTCTTTGAGCCATTGTAGGATTTCAACGCGCTTATCATTCGATAATGCTTTAAAGATTTCAATAATATTCATAACTTCTCATGGTAATCAATTGCAGGATTTTGTGCAATTAACTCCGTCTTATTGCATAAAAAAAGCCTGCATTAACAGGCTTTTCAATTAAAGTTTGTAACAGATTTTGCTATAAATCTATCTCTGATGCAACCTAACCATCTACTTTGGGAACAAAGACATTCATCTGAATTAACAGATTATCCATGCCTTCCGTCAACACGTTCGTATTATAGAGCAATTCTGTAATTGCATAGAACGCTGTGAATGTATAAAGAAGGACAATAATCGTTTTCACTGGCAATGATGTAATCAGTTTATTACATTGCCATTCAGGGACGATATCTCCTGTTTTACGTGCGGCACGAAGCATCAGTAATGGGACAATTGCTAAAATCACACCGCCGACAGCACCGGCAAATTCAAGTGCGCGTCCAAAAGAAACTAACTCACGATAGGCTAAGATAAACGGTGGGATAGTAACAATCGCAAGAACGATCGTTCTTTTCGTCACATTGGTTTCAGAACCTAAATTAAACTTATCAAAGATATTCGTGAAATAACTCCCGCCCAATCCCCAATAAGAGGTCATCATTGCGCAAAGTGCAAATAGATTTGCCACAATTGCTGCCCAATGTCCTAAGAATCTGCCCCAAGTAATCGTCGCAATTTCATCTACATTCTCAATTCCCGCAAGCGAAATGATGGAGAAAGCAACTGTTGATAACAGAATAAATGTACAGATCATCCCGATGATAATCGCTTTAGGTAATAGTTTTGGCGTATGCGCTAAACCACGAGCAATCTCCGGCACAATATATTGCGCAGAATAACTAAATACAACGAGATAAATAATAGGAATCATGTAAGACCAATGTGCTTCGGTTAAGAACATCAAGTCTGTATTATCCTTAAAGAATGTCGATACTGAGAGAATAATAATCAAGGCAACCATCGCCATACTGATGAATTTCTCACCCTTTCCGATCGCTTTCAAACCAATATAGAGAATACCCACCGCCGGAATCGCAAATAAGATACTCCCGATTTGATTGGGAATACCAAACAGTTCATTGATCAAACGACCACTACCTGCCATATAAGCAATCAGCGCACCGGTACTATTGGCACATACTGAAATAAAGATTAGCCAAGCCCCAATTTTACCGACATAACGCGCCGCTAAACCGCTTAACTGATGATGACGACGGGTTCTCAATGTGGTTTCAGCCACATAAAGCATCGTAATCGTTGTTAAAATACCAATCACAATCAACCAGAGCAGAAGAGGGAAAAAACCAGCATTTCGAGAAGCATAGGGAATTGCTAATACGCCGGCACCAATATTGGTTCCCACGATCATCGCCACGCCTTCCCAAAGGGTAAGGTTTTTCGTAACGAGCCCGTCTTCTGCGGCCCGTTCATCTACTTCAATATTTTCAGCTGTGTTCACAGTCGACATTTTTCCTAATCCTCCAAAGCCATTACTTGTGAGTAACCGTGACTATTTCCCTAAAGAACACTTCACATGGTTATAGAATGTTACATGTAATGCTAATTATTTAAAAAACCACCTTTAAATAGAAGCCTCTACCTAAGGTTCACACTTATTCATAAATTTTAATGATTCGGATATATAAGCACTCCCTTAAAAGAATGTCTAGCTCGATTTAACCTAGCTTCTTCAATTATTATCATTTTTCATGTAGTAATTTTTTTCCTAAATAGGATACAAAATCACTTCAAGCAATTGATATTTACAGGGGTTCATTCCTTTTTTTCATGAGGCTATTTCCAGCATTTTTTGCCACAATAGTTGAATAAAAGTTGCCTATTTTTAGACAAAATTACACCTTAGTATCATTATTAATTCTCATTTCTCTCTTTTTTGAGGTTCTCATGCGCCAAAATATGCTACTTGGCATCCTATTCGTCGTCCTCTCTCAAGTCGCTTTTGCACTAATGGATAGTTCCATTAAATGGCTTAGTGAAGATCTCCCGATGGCAACCATCGTCTTCTTTCGTAATCTCATTATGATGATCTGGGTATTCCCGGCATTTTATCTCTCTGGCCAGATTAGAAACTCCGTACAGCGATTACCACTCCACGCGATCCGATCCTTATCAGGACAAATTGGCATGGTTTTGATCTTCACATCCCTCAAAGTTCTACCACTATCAGATGCCACAATCTTACGCTCCTTAACCCCTCTTTTTGTACCTATACTGGCAGCAATTT
>Ga0079226_10000957_pt1 | contig 21639 bp, 20 predicted proteins | sample Poulit2014_FD_76345 | JGI IMG/M metagenome (GOLD analysis project Ga0079226, IMG submission 76345) | Agricultural soil microbial communities from Georgia to study Nitrogen management - Poultry litter 2014 | ecosystem: Environmental > Terrestrial > Soil > Agricultural land | place: USA: Georgia... | reverse complement strand
TTCCGTTGACATCCCCGCCCCTGTGAAAATGACAGCACTATTTGCTTCTTGTAACCATTGGGTCACTTTTTTAATCATCCGCATTCCTCCTCTTCTTACTTAGCTAATGAAGAAGCCCTCCTTTTGCTTTATCATATCACAGAAACCGTTCACCGTTGAGTGCTTCAACTGTTATAAAGAAAAATAAAAAAGATTCCAGTAAATAGTTACCGAAATCCTCTTCACTAATATAGTTAAAAAGAAAATAACAACTTTCCTAAACAACTCCATGTTCAATCATCGTATCGGCTACTTTTGTAAAACCGGCGATATTAGCGCCGACGACTAAGTTGCCCGGATGACCATATTCATTTGCTGCATTGACGACGTTCCAATAGATCTCTTTCATAATTAGCTTTAAATGCTGATTGACTTGTTCGAAAGTCCAACGTAGCCGTGAACTATTTTGGGCCATTTCTAAGGCAGAACAAGCTACTCCCCCGGCATTTACTGCTTGAGCTGGCCCGAACATAATATCGTTTTCGAGGAAGGCCTCAATCGCTTCGCTTGTACAAGGCATATTTGCCCCTTCAGCGACGACTTTTACATCATTTTCAATAAGCATTTGGGCAGCCGCTAAGTCAATTTCATTTTGTGTTGCACAAGGAAGAGCGATATCACAAGGTACAGACCAAATATCAGAGCAATTATCGAAGTATTCTGCTTCTGGGTGAGTGTCGACATATTCTTTAATCCGTCCGCCTTCAGAAATTTTAATTCGTTTAATTGTTTGTAAACTTAATCCATTCTTATCATATATGTAACCGTTGGAGTCACTACAGGCAACGACTTTGGCTCCAAGTTGGATTGCTTTTTCCATTGCATAAATAGCAACATTTCCTGAACCTGAGGTGATCACGGTCATATTTTTTAATGATTGTCTTTTTTCTTTTAGCATTTCTTCAACGAAATAAATCGTTCCATATCCCGTCGCTTCCGTTCTTCCTAAACTACCGCCATAATTTTGTCCTTTTCCTGTTAAGACGCCGGCTTCGTAGATTCCTTTTAATCGTTTGTATTGCCCGAACATATAGCCGATTTCCCGACGACCTACCCCAATATCGCCAGCAGGTACATCGATATCAGGACCGATATGACGGTACAATTCGGTCATGTAACTTTGACAAAAACGCATAATTTCATTCTCAGACTTACCTTTCGGGTCGAAATCAGCTCCACCCTTTCCACCACCAATTGGTTGACCGGTTAAAGAGTTTTTAAAAATTTGTGTTAAAGATAAAAATTTCATCACACTTAGATTAACTGTCGGATGGAATCGTATACCCCCTTTATAAGGTCCAAGGGCGCTATTATATTGCACACGATAACCCCGGTTCACTTGAGCCTTACCTTCATCATCGATCCATGGTACACGAAACGTAATAATTCGTTCGGGCTCAATAATTCTTTCCAATATATTATGTTCTATGTATGTGCGATTCTTCACAAACACAGGTATAAGAGAGTCGAACAACATTTTTGTCGCTTGTAAAAACTCAGTCTCATGCGGGTCCCGCTGCTTTACTTTTCCGAAGACTTGATTAATATAGTCGATTGCTTCTTGTTCAGCGCGACCTTCACCTTTTTTGTTCGTGATCATTTCGTCGACCTCCTCTTAGTAGTCCTACTTCATGAGGTTAACGGTTATATACCGCTAATTATATTGTACATAACAGAATCAATCTATACAATAGAAATTATAGATAACAATTATACGGACTTGCGATAACCATATTGATAGCTAGCCTTTTATATACATGTATGTAGCTTGATTTGTTTAATGGAAGTATAAGATAACTCGATTGCCTTCGATTTCAAAGGCTTTATTCATACGATAGGAGTGGAAACGATGGAACTTCGTCAATTGAAGTATTTTATAGAAGTTGCTAAGCGTGAACACGTAACAGAAGCGGCAAATGTCCTTCATGTAGCTCAGTCGGCTGTAAGTAGACAAATTTTTAATTTAGAAGAGGAGCTCGGAGTAGATTTATTTATTCGTGAAGGGCGAACAGTCCGCCTAACACGAATCGGGAAAATATTTTTAGAACATGCCGAACGAGCTCTACACGTAATTGAAGATGCTAAAAGAGTCGTTGAGGAATATCGCGACCCGGAGAAAGGGACGATTCATATCGGATTTTCCGCCAGTTTAGCCTCATACATTTTACCAACAGCGATTAGCTATTTTCGAAAGGAATATCCCCATGTTCAATTCGTCTTAAATGAAGGCTCTTATAGTGAATTAATTGATTCGGTAATTCGTGGCGAAATTAATATGGCATTATTAGGACCTCTTCCCCAGGATCAGAAAAAAATAAAAGGAACGGTCCTTTTTACAGAAGATATTGTCGCTCTTTTACCGAGTAGTCATCGATTAGCCGAACGAACTTCTATAAAATTAACAGAGCTACGGGACGATCCATTCGTCTTGTACCCTAAGGGGTACGTATTGCACGATGTCATTATGGAAGGCTGTTTACAACGTGGCTTTCGTCCACAAGTCGCCTTTGAAGGAAAGGATTTAGATGCGATTAAAGGTCTTGTATCCGCCGGTTTAGGTGTAACGATGCTTCCAGAAGTTACATTAATCGATAATTTACCTCGAGCAACCGCACGTGTGCCAATCGTCGAACCTAGTTTAAAACGGACCGTCGGAATAATTGTACCGAAAGAACGAGAATTGTTGCCGACAGAAAAGGAGTTTTTTAAATTTATTCGGGCGTTTTTCAAACGAATCGAACATTTCCAACAGTAAAAAAGGCCAACAACGGTGTTCAGAAGCTTACTGACCGGAGTTTATGTAACATAAAGATGGACTGGTCTTTTAAGATTTAGTCCATCTTTTGTATTAGGATAAATTAGATTCTATCTTCTAGACGATTCTTTTATGGTGTGGCTTCAATTTCTTCCTCTAATGCCTGGAGACGTTCTTCAACTTCAGCTTTTGTTAAGTTATGCTCGATGACATACCGGTTATTTGGACTACGACGACAGGCATCTGTACAGCCTCGTAAATATTTATGCTCGTTTTCTTCAGAGCATAGAATTTGTTTGTTGCATGTAGGATCACCACAGTTTACATATCGCTCACAAGGTGTTCCGTCAAAATGATCACGACCGATAATCACGTGCTCTGTTCGATTAATCGGAACGGTTAATCGCTCGTCAAAGACATAACAAACCCCATCCCATAACTTTCCTTTTACCTCAGGATCTCGGCCGTAAGTGACAATACCACCTTCAAGTTGAGCGACTTCTGGGAAGCCCTCTTTAATCAACCATCCGGTAAATTTTTCACAGCGAATCCCACCGGTGCAATAAGTTAAAATTCGCTTACCTTCTAGGAGATGACGATTCTCTTCAACCCATTCTGGTAATTCACGAAACGTACGGATATCTGGACGAATAGCACCACGAAAATGCCCGACATCATATTCGTAATCATTACGCGTATCTAAAATAACGGTATCTTCATCTTGCATCGCTTCGTAAAATTCTTTCGGTGACAAATATTCTCCAGTTAATTCTGTCGGTTTAATCGGATCATCTAGACGTAATGTAACGAGTTCCTTCCGTGGACGTACGTGCATCTTCTTGAAGGCATGTCCATCGTGAGGATCGATTTTAAATACAATATTAGAAAAACGCTCATCAGCGCGCAATGTTTCCATGTAATGCTCAGTTTGTTCGACGGTTCCTGATACAGTACCGTTAATACCATAATCAGCTACTAAGATTCGTCCTTTTAACCCGAGTTCTTTACAGAAGGCTAAATGCTCCTTTGCAAATTGTTCATAATTCGGTAAATCGACGAAATGATAATATAGCAACACTTGATATTTCATTTTGCAACCACCTTATTTTCATATTTACAAGATATGAATATAAGTTTATTCGTCTACCTTGTTAGTTGAGATTATACATCGTTCTTTTCGCTAGTACAAATAGAATAAGTTTTTTAATAAAAAAATTAATAATTTATATAGATATAAGGTTTTAAGTCGTTTTGCAATCGCGAACTTTTCTGATTTTATGGAAAAATTTAACACTTAATAAAAAAATTAAAATAAAAACTGTTTAAGCTTGCTTTTTAACAATAAAAAGTGTAAAGTTAAACTAGCAAATGAGAATTGAAGTGTAATGCATGTTTACGATCTCTTTAACAAAGTGGTGTAAACGCAGGTTTCAATTGATTTGCACGATATTTGTATAAGGAGGTCGTTGAAACATGATGACTGGAAAAGTTAAATGGTTTAACTCTGAAAAAGGTTTCGGTTTTATCGAGCGTGAAGACGGAGACGATGTTTTCGTTCATTTCTCAGCAATCCAAGCTGAAGGATTTAAAACGCTTGAAGAAGGTCAAGATGTGGAATTCGAAATCGTCGAAGGCGATCGCGGACCACAAGCTGCTAACGTAGTATCATTATAATTGACGGTTAACGAAATAAGAAGAGCCTATCGATAGGGTAGGCTCTTTTTTAATACATAAAGATATGATTTAGAGGAGTTTTAGCATGAATCTATCTGAAAAAGATCAATATATAATTAACCAATATCAAGAAGATGAGGAAATGATGGTGTTGTTGTATGCCCAATGGTGTATCAATCATGATGTCGATCCACATACACTATATGAAAAAGCCTACCCTAAACAACCGAAAAACAAATTGCTCGATGAAGCGTTAACAAAGACAGTAGACAAGGAAGCATCGGAGGAAATTGGAACGGACTTAATTATCGCCCTTTTACAAGCCTTTGGAAATGATGATTTAGCCTTTCAACTTAATCAAATTGCGCAAAAAGAAGACGAAACAAAAGCCGAATAAAAAAGGCTTTCGTTTCGTATTTTTTATAAGTCGAAATATTTAATTAAGGCATGTATGCCTTTCTCTCCTTTACCATGGTCAGCTAACTTTTCGTACATTTTTAAGGCAAGTTTTAATCCAGGTGGTTCAAAGCCCAGTTCCTTTGCAGATTCAAGGGCAATTTTCATATCTTTTATATAATGCTTAATTGCAAAACCTGGAGCAAAATCGCCCTCTAAAATACGCGGTGTATAATTCGTAAGCGACCAGCTACTTGCGGCTCCGGTTGAAATCGATTTTAATACTTTTTCCGGATTTAATCCAGACTTCCGCGCATAGACAAGGGCTTCAGCCAAACCAATCATTAAGGGGGCGACTGTAATTTGATTTACCATTTTCGTATGTTGCCCTGCTCCAGCTGGACCTTGTAAAACAATATTATTTCCCATCACTTGTAAAATTGGCAAAACTACGTCAAAGTCTGCTTTTTCACCCCCGACCATAATAGCTAATTTTGCTTCTTTTGCTCCGATATCGCCACCGGATACCGGTGCATCGAGGGCATGGAGTTGTTTTTGTTTTGCTTTTTCATAAATCTCCTCTGCTAACTTTGGACTCGATGTTGTCATGTCGATTAAGTAGGCTCCTTGTTTTGCATTTTCTATTAGCCCTGTTTCACCGAAGTAAACTTCTCTAACATCATTAGGAGTACCGATCATCGTTATAATGATATCAGTTTTTTTGGCTAATTGTTGAACGGAATCTTCCCACCTTGCTCCTTTTTCAATTAATTCATTGGCTTTATGTTTCGTTCGGGTATAGACGTGCAGTGGATAACCAGCCTCAAGCAAGTGTTTCGCCATACTTTTTCCCATTACACCCGTACCGATAAAACCAATAGTCTCCTTGTTTTCCATCGAATGTCCCCCTTTACAAAACATTCTGAATGTTCAATTTTTATTTATAGCCACATATTAACACATTTCGTTTTTATAAATAAAGAATCAATTTATTGAACTTACATAAATTAAAACAACGATAGGAACATTTATCGTTGAAAATTAATAATCGGAGGCGACTTTTTCGATGACTCATTTAAGTGAACATCAGTTAGAAGCTTGCAAACGCTATTTAACAAAACGGCAAAGTCGGCTTATTAAACAATTAAAAAACCGCTTCGATTTAGAAATAGCCCAAACCGATTCCGTTGGAGAACTTTCAAGTTACGATAATCATCCGGGAGATTTAGGAACTGAGTTGTTTGAACGAGGAAAAGACTTAGCTTTAGTCGACCATGCAGAACGTGAATTAGAAGAAATTAATGAAGCCTTACATGCGATTCATGAAGGAACGTATGGTATTTGTCGAATTTGTAGTATTCCAATTCCGTATGAACGTCTCAAATCAAATCCGACTGCTGACACGTGTATCGAACATGCCGAGGAGACAGGACAATCTTCGATGACTCGACCGATTGAAGAGGAAATTATTGATCCCCAATTAAATCCAGAAAGAGAAATGGATGAGGAGACAAACTTTTATGATCGAGAAGATGCTTGGCAAGATGTAGCAAAGTACGGTTCTTCCGATACGCCGTCAGATCTTTATAGTGAAACGGAAAGTCCTGAAGAAGCCTTTGCCAATAGTGATGAACAAATTGGAACGGTAGAAAACGTTGAGCAATTTTCCACTGAAGAAGGGAAAGGATAAACTTTTTTAATCTCACCTCGATTTGCTAAGATTAACAATTCATATGCTATACTAAAATAAGGAAAGTAATTAAATTGAGGTGAACGTATTACTTATGACAAGAAGAGAAGATGTACGTAATATTGCGATTATTGCTCATGTTGATCACGGGAAAACAACCCTTGTCGATCAACTGTTAAAATATTCGGGAACTTTTGAAGCCCATGAACAAATTGAAGCTCGTGCGCTAGACTCCGATGAGTTAGAGCGTGAAAGAGGAATCACAATTTTAGCCAAAAATACTGCAGTCCGTTTTAAGGATACGACAATTAATATTCTTGATACGCCTGGACATGCCGATTTTGGAGGCGAAGTCGAACGTATTATGAAGATGGTTGACGGAGTTATTTTAGTCGTCGATGCTTATGAAGGTACGATGCCTCAAACACGCTTCGTGCTTCAAAAAGCTTTAGAAGCAAAGCTACAACCTCTCGTCGTCGTAAATAAAATCGATCGGCCGAATGCTCGTCCGGAAGAGGTAATCGACCAAGTATTAGAGTTATTTATCGACTTAGATGCTGACGATGACCAGCTTGATTTTCCAGTCCTTTATACTTCGGCTTTACAAGGAACTTCCGGCGAGACAGCTGAGGATCAAAAAGAAACGATGGATCCTATCTTTAATGCAATTATCGAACACGTCCCAGCACCAATGGAAAATAGTGACGAACCATTACAGTTACAAGTAACGTTACTTGATTACAACGATTATGTAGGAAGAATAGGCATCGGGCGGATTAAACGGGGGACGATTCGAGTTGGGGATCGAGTAGTCGTGTTAAAACAAGACGGTTCTAAACAGACCTTTCGTGTTACAAAATTGTTTGGTTTTTTAGGTTTGGAACGAATCGAGATAAAAGAGGCAAAAGCAGGCGATATCGTAGCCGTTGCAGGGATGGAGAAAATTAATATCGGTGAAACAATTTGTCCGGTCGATCATCCAGAGCCTTTACCGAGATTGCACATCGAAGAACCTACCTTACAAATGACCTTTCTTGTGAATGATAGTCCTTTTGCTGGCAGAGAAGGTGAACATATAACTGCTCCAAAAATCGAAGAACGTCTAATGACTCAATTAGAGACGGATGTAAGTTTACGCGTTGAAAAGACGGAAGCTCGGGATGCTTGGGTGGTCTCTGGTCGAGGAGAATTACATTTATCTATTTTAATTGAAACGATGCGTCGAGAAGGTTTTGAATTGCAAATTTCTAAGCCAGAAGTAATTTTACGAGAAATCGATGGTGTACTTTGTGAACCGGTCGAAAATGTACAAATCGATATTCCGGAAGAATATACTGGTGCGGTAATGGAATCACTCGGAGAACGAAAAGGCGAAATGGTCGATATGATTAACGATGGTTCAGGACAAGTCCGTCTCCACTTTAAAGTGCCATCCCGGGGCTTATTCGGTTATATAACGGAATTTATGTCGCAAACTCGTGGATATGGTATTTTAAACCGAACCTTCCGAGGTTATGAGCCTGTTACGAAAGGTTATGTCGGTGGTAGGCGTCGAGGTGTGCTTGTGAGCAACGACCAAGGTAAAGTATCAGTTTATGGTGTACAACATTTAGAAGACCGGGGAACAATCTTTGTTGAACCAGGAACGGAAGTGTACGAAGGAATGATTGTCGGTGAGCATAATCGTGAGAACGATTTAACCGTAAATATTACCCGCGAGCGACATGTAACCAACATTCGTTCCGCCCATAAAGAACAGACGACCACCTTGCGACGAACCCGCGATATGTCTTTAGAAGAGGCCTTACAATATTTAAATGATGATGAGTATTGTGAAGTAACACCTACTTCCCTTCGTCTTCGCAAGCAAATATTAAATCAATCTGAAAGAGAAAGACAAGCCCGGAAAAAGAAAAAATAAGAAACAAATTAGAAAAAAGGTGTTCAGTGTAAAAGCTGAGCACCTTTCTTTATAAATGATTTGAAAGTTTTTAAAACACTTTGTTTTTACTGAGTTTATTATACAAACCTTTTCAAAAGGCTCTATTTTTCCCTAAAAAGTAATTAAGTCGAGGAAAAGAAGTAATTTTTGTAGAATTTTTGTATTTTTTAAGATATTCGGTTGAAAACGTGTTATCATAATAAGTATGCTATATGGATTTTATACATAACGGTTAACCCTTCTATCGAAGTTAGGAGGAGGTATAGAAATGGAATATGTAATTGGGGTTATATTAATCGTCATTGTGCTCGTTATGATCGTCTTATTATTCCGTAAACGAATTTATGATCAAATCGATTATTATGAAAACTGGAAATTTGATATTATGGATCGGAATATCGCTGGTAAATTAACGGAAATTAAGCCGTTAAGTTCAGAGGGCGAAGCGAAAGAGAAACTTACCAATTGGAAAGAGGAATGGGATTCCATTTTATTAAATGATTTAGCAGATGTAGAAGAATTGCTTTTCGATACGGAACGAGCAGCGGACCGCTTTCGCATTGGTACGGCGCGTAAGCATGTTTCTAATTTAGAGACTTGTCTCGTTGAAATTGAGAAGAAAATTGATACAATCGAAACGGACATCGAACGATTTATCGAAACGGAAGAAACGAGCCGTGAAACGATCGAGCAAATCGCACCGAACATAAAGGATTTGCGCCGGAAGTTAATGAACGAACGGAATAAATACGGTCGAGCTTCGACTCGTTTTGAAAGTGAATTAGACGAAGTGATGGAAGATATTCGTATTTATGAACAGCTCGTTGAAGCGGGGACTTATACTGAAGCAGCCTCAGTAGTTGAAAAAGTGAAGCAAAAAGCGAACATAATCGAGACAGCCTTAGAAGACTTTCCCGCTTTATATGAACGTTGCACAGTTACGTTACCGAACAAGCTTGATGACCTGTATAAAAGTGTGCAGGAAATGGAAACAGAAGGCTATTTTTTAGAGCCTTTGCATGCAAAGCGTACAATTAACGATTTACAAGCTCGTTTGTTAGATTACGTTGCCGCATTAGAAAATATCGAAACGGAAAAAGTAAAAAATGCTCTACCTGATACGGAAGAACAAATTGATGATCTCTATGAAAAGCTCGAGCAAGAAGTTATCGCAAAAAACTTCACTGATTCAAAATATGCAACTTTTTCGCAATCTCTTGAACGTTTTACTACTGTTTTTAGTGATACTAAAGAAGAAGTGGAGCAATTGAAAAAGACCTACCATTTTGAAGATCGGGATTTAGAAACGTATATGGGCTTGGAAAAACAGATGAATGAATTAAGCGAACGTCATGACATTTTTGAAGCAAAATTACAAAGTCACCAAGCGGCTTATTCCGAATTAAGAGACGATTTAACAGCAAATATAACCCAATTAGAAAAGTTAGAAAAAGAACATGATCAGTTTAAAGAAGAGCTCGATACATTACGAAAAGATGAAATCGAGGCGCGCGAGCAAATTGAATGGATGACGGAATCGTTAAGTGAAGCGAAACGCAAGTTGCGCCTAAGTAATCTTCCTGGTATTCCTAACTTCGTTATTAACCTTTTAGATGAAGCGACAACTAAGACAGAACGGGTAAATGTTGTTCTTGAAAAGCAACCTCTTGATATCGTCCAATTACAAAAGACATTACAAGAAGCAAAGCAAACGGTCGATCAAGCTTTAGAGCAAACTGAAACGATAATTGATCAAGCGAAGTTGACGGAAGTCGTTATTCAATATGCAAATCGTTATCGGAGTCGAGATCCGATTTTAGCGGCGAGATTGTTAGAGGCAGAGGAGCTTTTCCGTAAAGCTGATTATGAACTTGCCTTAGAACAGGCGACGGAAGCACTTCGTGAACGCGATCCACAAGCTTTAGAAAAAATTGAAGAAATTCATAAAAAAATAATTGCCTAATAAGCGGGAAAAGATAAAGAACGGAGTTAACTTCGTTCTTTATTTTTGTTAAAATATGATACAATTATTTTCAGTAAATTAGCTTATCCTAACGGTATAAAGAAAGGATTTTACGATGATTTATTTAGACAATGGAGCGACGACAAAGCCACATAAAACCGTCATCGAAACGTATACAAAAGTATTAGAGAAGTTTTTCGCAAACCCAAGTTCAATTCACGAACTTGGCGGTATGGTTCATGATTTACAAGAAGAAGCACGTAATCAAATTGCTCGTTTACTTTCTGTAGAAAGGGATGAGATCATTTTTACCTCTGGTGGTACCGAAGGGAATAATTTGGCAATTAAAGGTATCGCCCTAGCCCATCAGAATCGTGGCAATCATATTATTACGACAAAAGCGGAACATCCGTCAGTTTACAACACTTGTGAGTCATTAAAAGAGTTAGGTTTTCAAGTGACGTACGTACCTGTAGATGAATACGGTATTGTATCGGTCGAGGATGTCGAGGAGGCAATAACTGATGAGACGATTTTAGTGTCGATTATGCACGTAAATAACGAAATTGGCTCTATTCAGCCAATCGAAGACCTAGCTGAACGATTAGCGCAATATCCAAAATTATTTTTCCACGTTGACGCTGTTCAAGGTCTGGGGAAAGTACCACTCGATTTAAGGTCTGAAGGAATTGATTTATGTACGTTTTCTGGACACAAAATTAACGGTGTTAAAGGTACAGGAGTATTATATGTGAAAAAAGGAACTTCCCTTTACCCATTGTTTCACGGTGGTTCCCAAGAACATTCGATACGAGCAGGTACGGAACATGTGGCGGGAAATGTCGCCTTTTCTCGAGCATTACGTTTAATAAAAGAAAAAGAAGCAATCGAGGTAGAACGACTTTACTCCTTGAGAAAAACTTTAATCGATACATTAAAAACACTCGACGGTGTGGAAATTAACTCACCCGCCAAAGGTGCTCCACATATCGTTCACGTATCTGTACTTGGTCTTAAACCTGAAGTCGTCATTCATGCGCTATATGAAGAAGGGATTGTCGTTTCTACCCAATCGGCTTGTTCGTCAAAACAATTCGAGGAAAGCCGGGTACTACTCGCTTGCGGACATTCACAAGCTCGAGCTAGTTCAGGAATTCGTATAACCCTTTCGTACGACACGACAGAGACGGAGATTGAATTTTTTTTAGAACGGTTTAAACGGATTATTAACGAGTTACGAAATATATTGGAGTAGATAAAAATGAAGTACGATCACATTTTAATTCGTTATGGTGAATTAGGTTTAAAGGGGAAAAATATTAATCAATTTATTAATAAGTTACAGAGCAATTTGCAAAAAGCAGTCGCTCCTTTTCCCAATGTCAAAGTTACACGTTCCTCTGGGCGAATGTTCGTTGTGTTAAATGGCCATGAGCCAGAACCTGTAATTGAAGCATGTAAAAAAGTTTTCGGAATTTATAGTATGAGTCTAGCGATGAAAGTTGAAAATGAATTAGAAACGATTAAAGCCGGTGCGCTACAAGCTTTACAACAAGCAAAAGATGGGGATACTTTTAAAGTGAATGTCCGACGCGCAAATAAACAATTTCCGATTAATTCTCAAGAAATGAATCAACGCTTAGGAGCCCATTTATTAAAAAACACAACCGGATTCACCGTAGATGTACATCAACCAGATATTGAAGTAAGAGTTGAAATAAGACAGAAAGCAACGTATATTTATTCTGAAGTAATCGATGGAGCCCGGGGTCTTCCGGTCGGAACAGGTGGTAAAACATTACTCCTTTTATCTGGAGGGATTGATAGTCCCGTTGCAGCATATTTAATGATGAAGCGGGGCGTCGAGGTAGAAATGATTCATTTCCACTCACCACCGTTTACAAGTGAACGAGCAAAGCAAAAGGTATTAGATTTATCCGAAGTCCTTTCGCAATATGGTGGTAAGATTAAAATTCATCTCGTACCTTTTACAAAATTACAACAAAAGATCTTTGCTGAAATGCCAGAGCGCTATGGCATGACAATTATGCGTCGGATGATGTTTACAATTGCTGAGCGTGTTTGTGATAAGGAAAATATTTTATCGATTACGACGGGAGAAAGTCTTGGTCAAGTTGCAAGTCAAACGATGGCAAGTATGAATGCAATTAATGAAGTTACGAACTTACCAGTTATTCGACCGTTAATTGCATTAGATAAAGAGGAAATTGTTGAAATTGCTAAAGAGATTGATACGTACGAAATATCGATTCGACCTTATGAAGACTGTTGTACGATTTTCGTCCCGGATGCTCCGGTGACGAATCCGAAGCGGGAGAAAGTAGTAGCCTTAGAACAGAAGGTTGATTTTGCGCCTGAAATCGAAGAGGCAATCGCCGGTATTGAAATAGTAGAAATTGACGGCACTAAAGGGGCCGATGAACGATTTATCGATTTATTATAAGGAGTAGTTTTCGCAATTAGAGTTGAAATTCTATATAATCCTTCTACTAACAACAGTTACCAACTGTAATTATGTATGATTGCACCTTCTAGTACACAAGATAAGGGTACCAAGGAGGTGAAGATCATGCCAAATAACAACTCAAACCAATTAGTAGTGCCAGGAGCACAACAAGCAATTGATCAGATGAAGGTAGAAATTGCACAAGAATTTGGCGTTCAACTTGGTCCAGATAGTACTTCTCGAATGAACGGATCTGTTGGAGGAGAGATTACTAAACGTCTCGTCCAAATGGCGCAACAACAGATAGGTGGACAACAACAATAACTGAATAGCAACGAAAAATGAGGCTAAGCTACATGCTTAGCCTCATTGTTTTTTATCATCTAGATGAATGACAACACCACGGATGTAGCGAACATGATCAACATCGGCGGTACCTTCCTTTTCTTGTTCACGTCTACCCCATTCAAGCATGATAAATAAAAGAGCAAAAGCGTAACTAAACATTTGCGTAATTTTTAAGATACCTCCGGCTAATTGTTGGTCATAAATTATATTTAGCATCGGAAAAAGCGTTTGTTCAACTTCTACATACATAGGTAAATGAACTTTTTGAACGATTACGAAATAAAAACCGATCGGCATTAAAATAAGTGACGCTAAAAAAATGTAAACAGCCCGTAACAGTGGATTTACCCGTTGGAATTCACGTACTGGTTGTATGATGACGAACCACATAAATGTAGCTAATAAAACGAGAAGGATTTGATACAAACTTTGGACAAAAGGCACTGATTGCAAAAATGTAAACACAGTAGGTAAAAGATAAATTGTTAACAACCCGTTGAACAATATTAACGATAACCAAGGATGGGAAAAAAGCGTAAAAACGAATTGTGTGCGATAATGCCATATATGCTGCCGTAAAAATGTATGAGGTATGCTTAAAATCATTAAAGGAATAACGATAAAGCATATAAATGATATTTGTAGTACGTGTACACTGAATAAATAATAGGCTCCAATTACATCGAGGAAAGTCGCCTTTAAGAAGGTAAGTAAGATAATCGCAATGAAAAAACACATTCGTTGACGTCGAGTAATTGGATATGTTTTTCCCCGAAGAAAAAACTTCACATAAAAATAAACAACAAAACCAATGAAGACGAGCCAGTGTATTTTAATCAAGGTAAATATAGAATGCTCGTGTAACAAGTAAGCTACCAAAGGGCCGTCACCTCCTTCTAAACCTTTGTTGTCATAAGAAACTTGGTCGTTCATCTTCATGTAAAGGTGAAAAGTTATGTTCAGTGTATCAAAAATAAAGTAAAGTTGAAAGGTACGATTTAATTACCAGATACAATATATAAAATAACGATAACACCAATAATTACCCAAATAAGATTGCGTCGAACTTTAGGTGAGATGCGACGTTTTTTCCAACGATCAGGATCAAAGCCAATCTCATCTTCGCCTAGATTTCTACGATAAGTCGGTTGATAAAAGGGTCGAGCATAACGTAATAAGAGAGGAGCTAGAGCAGCCCCGCCGATAAAACCAAAAAGATGTGCCGCAATATTAATATTAGGACGTATAAAGGTCATCACAAGTCCGATGATAAAAATCGTCCGCACGATTTGAGCACTTTGTGGATCGATTAAATCTTGTCGGCGAATAGTCATGTATAAATACATTCCAAATAGGCCATAAATTGCTCCAGAGGCACCTAAATGAAGCGTAAGATCGTAAGGGTTGATTACGTATGTACCGATATTTCCAACTATCCCCGTTACTAAGTAGAGAAGGATAAAGCGTCCTTTTCCTACCATTCGCTCTAATGCAGGTCCAAAAAGGATAAGGGCGAAAGAGTTAAAGAGTACATGACCAACGTTAGCATGTAAAAATATAGGTGTAAAAAGTCGCCAAAACTCTCCGAATTCGGAAATGGCAAAGTTTTGTCCAATTCCAAAGCGTAAAATAATCTCACCAATTGAATTAGGTAAAAACTGCGTAAAAATCCACAATATGATATTCGTAATAACAATTACTGATACGACTGGATAAAAGTGAAAAAACTCCCTGATACTTCGTTCCTGACGAATAAACATCTATTTCCCCCTCATTAATGAGACTGCATTATATTTCCTATAGAGTAACGATAAAATATAATGCGCCTTTTTACTCCAATCAAAAACTATCCAATCTGTTATGATTTTCTTTACAATTAAGATATATAATCTTATTATACGTTCTATATCGTTGAAGGGAAAGTAGGGATACTAATGATTAAAGGAATCGGAATCGATATAATTGAACTAGAACGCATCGAACGTCTAATAACGAAGAAACCTCGCTTCCTCGAGCGAATTCTAACGGATAAAGAAATAACACAATACAATTCATTACAAAGCGAACGACGCAAATTGGAATATTTAGCTGGCCGATTTGCGGCGAAGGAAGCTTACGCCAAGGCAAACGGAACCGGAATAGGTCGTTCCCTTCGTTTTACCGATATTGAAATTGTAACCACTTCGTCTGGCGCGCCTTCTTTAAATGTTAAAAGAAAAGAAAACAAAAGGTATCACGTATCAATTTCCCATAGTAAACAATATGCTATCGCTAAAGTAATTATCGAAGAAAAATAAGCAACCTTATCCTCTTATCATAAGCCTATTATTTCGAAGGATCTCCCCTTGCTTTTGCATATTTCAATAACTCGTCTCATATAGTGTAATCAATAAATGAGAAAAAATAAGAGGCAAAGGGGATCGATGAAATGCGAAACAATCGGATTGTTTATTACGGAGCGTTTGTACTGTTGCTCGTGCTTATGTTTGCACTAAGTGCATGTGGTGGAAAGTCGCAGGAAAGTGTAAGTAAAAAGATCGAAAAGCAGTTGACAAACCTTGAAGGGTATAAAGCGGAAGTTGAAATGACGATGAACACCGGAAAAACTGAACGAAAGTACGATATCGATATTTGGTATCAAAAGAATGAAGAAGAAGATTTCTACCGTGTAGATTTACAAAATGAAGCCGACGATCATCATCAAACAATTTTAAAAAACGAAGAAGGAGTATTCGTATTAACCCCACTACTTAACAAAAGTTTTAAATTTCAATCAGATTGGCCAGAAAAAAACGGACAACCGTACTTATACCAATCGTTAATCCAAGATATCGCTGAAGATAAAGAGGCAAACTTTACCGAGGAAGAAGATTATTATAAGTACACGACGAAAACGAACTATATGAACAGCAAACACTTACCTTTTCAGCATATATATTTTAATAAAAAATCGTATTTACCAATGTTCGTTCAAGTATTAGGTGAAGATGAGCAACCACTAATTGAAGTGAAGTTTACTAACTTTGAAATAAATCCATCCTTTGCGGAAGCGGACTTTAGCCGTGAGTCAATTTTAGGTGAAGCCCCAGGTGAAGAAGCAGATGAAGAAACTGTTGCAAGCGATGAACAGGTTGCACCGATGGAATTGTTGTTGCCAGTAGAAACGATGGGCGCAGAACTTATTGAAACAGAGGAAGTAGATGTAGATGACGGCACCCGAACGATTATGACTTTTAAAGGAGATCGCAACTTCACGTTAATTCAAGAACATATCGATGTAATACCAGCTCAAGCGACAGTAGCAGACGATTTGAATGGTGAACTTGTTCATTTAGGCCATAGTATCGGAGCGGTTTCTGATGGGATGGTTTCTTGGAATTATAAAGGCACACAATTTTATTTAGCGAGTAAAGAATTGACGATGGATGAGTTGATTGATGTTGCTTCTTCTGTTTACGGCCGAGGTGTAAAATAATCTTATAAAAGATAACCGTTTACGAAAAATGTAGCTAAAAAGACAACGTCCACTAGTTGAAAACAGCTATAAAATAAAGTAGAATTCAAATGAGTGTTTGAATTTTTCAATGAAGACTCAGCACGAAGGAGCAAAGTAAATGGTTAGATATCGCAATACTTGGGCACAAATAGATTTAGGCGCAATCCGACACAATGTTGAACGGTTGAATCGTTTGCTCCCAGAAGGCCGTCGAATTATGGGCGTTGTCAAAGCTGACGGTTATGGTCATAGAAGTGTTGAAGTAGCTAAGACTTTAATTGCCAGTGGTATCGATCATTTAATGGTCGCCTATTTAGAAGAGGCGATTAAGTTAAGGGAACACGGAATCGAGTTGCCTATTTTAGTAATCGGGAGAATCCCGCCCAAATATGTAAATGTAGCGGTAAGGCATCAGATTACATTGGCAGTCTTCCAACCCGAATGGATTGAAGAAGCCTTAAAACAAGAAATAGATGGCACGTTAGAAATTCACGTAGAATTTGAAACAGGCTTTAATCGAACGGGGATACGTTCTGTTGAAGCATTACGAGAATTGGTAAATGCAGTTAAAAGGTCGAATAATAAAATAAAAATAACAGGCGCTTATACCCATTTTGCCACAGCAGATGAAATCGACTCTCCTCATTATAATCGACAGAAAAAGCAATACGAGAAAATGCTTCATGAACTAGAGCAGTTATACGATAGACGAATTATTACCCATATTGGAAATAGTGCAGCTGGTATTCAATATCCGAAACAAATGCGACAATATACACGCTTTGGTATATCTCTTTACGGACTATACCCATCTTCACAAATCAAGGCTTTACGACAGGTCGATTTACAAGAAGCCTTTTCTTTGCATAGCGAACTAATTGAAGTAAAACGAATTGAACCTGGCGAATATATCGGTTACGGAATCACGTATAAAGCGAAAAAAGAAGAGTGGATTGGTACAGTTCCGATTGGTTATGCCGATGGCTGGCCACGAGCATTACAAGGTTTTCATGTGTTAATCGATGGAAAACGTCACGAAATTGTCGGTCGGATTTGTATGGATATGCTTATGGTCAAGTTAGATCAACCCTATCCAGTCGGGGAAAAGGTTACGTTAATTGGGAAAAATAAAGGTGAAAAAATTACAGTTGACGATATTGCAACCTATTTAAACACGATTAATTATGAAGTCCCTTGTATGATTACAAGCCGTGTTCCCCGTGAATATATAAACAAAGAGGTTAAAAAAACATCGTAAAAAAATTCGAAAAAAACGCCAGGAAATGGCTGTGTGGAGAGCATATAATCTTTTGCAAATCCTGTCGTTTACTGTTATGATAAGTGCATAAATTATAAGTCGTTTTAATAAACATCGGAGGTGCGTGAAGTTGCCAGACAGTTTAGAAGAAGTATTAGTTCGCTTACCTAAAAGTTTATATTCTGAAGTCAATGGTATGGCAAAACATGAAAATAAAGAAATCGATGAATTAATTTACCAAGCGACAAAAAATTACGTCCAATATAAAAAAGAAATTCGTCTATTCCACGAATCGATGCAAAAAGGTTACGAAGAAATGGCAAAAATTAACCTATCTCTTTGTTCAGAAGCTTTTCTTGCTGAAGAGGAGGCCAAGAACACGATAGAGCGCCTTGTGATCGGGGTGTAGCGATTGAATGTGAAAAGAGGCGAAATATATTTCGCTGATTTGTATCCTGTGGTAGGATCCGAACAAGGCGGTGTACGGCCTGTATTAATTATTCAAAACGACATAGGTAATCGATTTAGTCCCACCGTCATCGTTGCTGCTATCACAGCACAAATTCAAAAGGCAAAACTACCTACCCATGTTGAAATTAAAGCGTCTAAGCACGGTTTAAGTCGAGATTCCGTTATTTTATTAGAACAAATACGAACGATCGATAAACAACGATTAACGGATAAAATTACAAAACTAGACAATGAAATGATGCGCAAAATAGACCGTGCTCTTAAAATAAGTTTAGGTATTGATTTCGATGACTTTTACAATGAAGACGATTGATAAGTCCCTAGAGTTTAACACAGGGATTTTTATTTTCCTTTTTTAAAAATGAATCGTACATAATAAAAGACTGAGATGCAACTCAACCATTAATTAATGAAGCTCGTATCAGAGCTTCATTTTTATTTTAAATAAATAAAAGAAATTGCGGAAACAACCTTTCAATGTTGATTCCGCAATTTTTTCATTTAAGACTCGTTTTGTCGCAGGCTCTTTTTATGTTATTTTTTTCTACGGCATAGGAAGTAAGCTAATGATGCAACAACAGCCGAGCCCACAATCACTGGTGTTTTCTTTATACGATTGTCAGAATCGTAAAGTTTATCTTTAATGATTAAGTTAATATTTTGTGGACGCTCAGCTAAACGTCTCATGAAGTAACCGTACCAATCTTCACCGAAAGGTACATAAGTACAGAATAAATATCCTTCTTTAGCTAAGGCCTCTTGCATATCTGTTCTAAACCCATATAACATTTGGAATTCGAAATTATTCTTATCGATATTCTCTTCTTCAACGAATCGTTTTAATTCGTTAATAATATTATGGTCGTGTGTAGCAATCGAAGTAAAGGCATCTCCTTTAAGACGCTTTTTCGCTAATTTGAGGAAGTTTGCATCAATTTCTTCCTTCGATTGATATGCCACGGACTCACTTTCCTTATATGCACCTTTAACGATACGAAGACGAGCATCTTTTAGACGATCCATATCTTCCTCAGCACGGAATAAGTAAGATTGAATGACCGTACCAACGTTATCGTATTTTTCACGTAAAGCATCTAACACACGTAACGTTTGTTCATAGTGTAAATAATCTTCTGTATCGATATTAATGAAAATATCGTATTTGTTAGCAAGCTCGACAATTTCAAACATGTTATCTAAGCAAAACTGTTCGTCAATATCAAGTCCAAGCTGTGTAAGCTTTACAGATACATGGCAGTCGACTTTCTCTTCATGGATTCGCTCGATTAAATGCAAAATGTTCTGCTTCGCTCTAAGCGATACCGAACGATCTGTAACGAATTCGCCGAGGTGATCGACTGTTGCAGAAATTCCTTTCTCATTTAATTTTTTAACACTTTGTAACACGCTATCTACATCTAGCCCTGCTACGAATTGCTCTGCGCCTAGTCGAAAACCCCATTTCTGGGCACCCTTATTTAACAGTTTGTTATTCGACAAGGCAATAAAAAAGTCTCTTGTCAGGTTAGACATGATGAAACATCTCCCTTTCCAGTTATAATATTATCTATCTATATATATTTATCATAACATGTCGATTGAAAATTCGCTTCTTTAACAGTCTTGAGAAACGAAAATTTTATTTTGCTCTTTAGGTTGCATCAATAGAACGAATATATGTATATAAGAGTAAAGATTTGCTTGCTACAAATTTTGAGCGAAAGATGACATTTTATTTATCAAGAATATCAAGCCGACAAATTCCAAAAATACTTACATATATTATGCAACCAATCCCGCCGGAAGAATAAAATTTAATTTATCGAGAGGACTAAAGTTCTCACCGCATGTTTCTAGAAAAATTTTTCAATATATGTTACTATATTTTTGGCAACAAAAGAGCAAGTTAATTCACCCTTTGAAACTTCTCACACGAGTAAAAAAGAAATCGAAGAAAAACAGTTGACATTCTAAAAAAAGTGTTGTATATTTGTAAATGCTGTTGTTGCTCAACAGATTTCTCAAGCAACAAATTAGTTATTTGAAAGCAGTCATATTCCACAGTAGCTCAGTGGTAGAGCAATCGGCTGTTAACCGATCGGTCGCAGGTTCGAACCCTGCCTGTGGAGTTGTGGAGAAGTACTCAAGAGGCTGAAGAGGCGCCCCTGCTAAGGGCGTAGGTCGTTTTTTGACGGCGCGAGGGTTCAAATCCCTCCTTCTCCGCCATCTACTATTACGGCCCCTTGGTCAAGTGGTTTAAGACACCGCCCTTTCACGGCGGTAACACGGGTTCGAATCCCGTAGGGGTCATTTCATTTAATATAGTCTAGTAATTTTTGTAGAAAATTGGGCTATCGCCAAGCGGTAAGGCAGCGGATTTTGGTTCCGCCATTCCTAGGTTCGAATCCTAGTAGCCCAGTCTTTTATTTTATTGAAAGAGAAATATGTAAATTGAACACCTTATAAAAGCGGTCGTGGCGGAATGGCAGACGCGCTAGGTTGAGGGCCTAGTCGAGTTTACTCGGTGGAGGTTCAAGTCCTCTCGACCGCATCGCAACATTTCACTTGCCAAACATTATTTATTATGTTATATTAATAAATGTCGTTTGAAAAAGTGAGTAATGCGGGTGTAGTTTAGTGGTAAAACTTCAGCCTTCCAAGCTGACGTCGTGGGTTCGATCCCCATCACCCGCTCCATATTATAAGCAGGGGCCTGTAGCTCAGTTGGTGAGAGCGCACGCCTGATAAGCGTGAGGTCGGTAGTTCGAGTCTACTCAGGCCCATCAGTCTATAAAAGACTATCTACTTATTATATAAAGTAGAAGTCGGTCCTTGAAAAACCTGGCACTTGACAAGCTCGTCGTGCGAGGTTATAATTATGAAACCGACACAAATATTGCTCTTTGAAAATTGAACATAGACCAATATGTGCGAGTGAAGTTGAACAATTAGTTCAACGCCTCGAAATTCATATTTAAGTAATGAAGCTAAATCAAACGAACTTAAAGAAGAAGCCATGCTTCTTCGTGATGTAAATACATCTTTTATGGAGAGTTTGATCTTGGCTCAGGACGAACGCTGGCGGCGTGCCTAATACATGCAAGTCGAGCGCGGGAAGCAGGACTGATCCCTTCGGGGTG
>Ga0079226_10000956_pt1 | contig 21641 bp, 16 predicted proteins | sample Poulit2014_FD_76345 | JGI IMG/M metagenome (GOLD analysis project Ga0079226, IMG submission 76345) | Agricultural soil microbial communities from Georgia to study Nitrogen management - Poultry litter 2014 | ecosystem: Environmental > Terrestrial > Soil > Agricultural land | place: USA: Georgia... | reverse complement strand
TAACGTTTGGAATATTTATTGTAGGATTTTCATCTATTCTAACCGGAGTTAACTTTATCACTACGATTCACAAAATGCGTGCTCCCGGAATGGGCTGGGATAAAATATCATTAATGACCTGGTCGCTCTACGCAAACAGCATCATTCAAATTATGGCTACTCCGGTTGTTGCCATTTCTCTGCTGTTAATTGCTATGGAGCGTTTAATTGGCGTTGGAATCTTTGACCCTGCTTTGGGCGGCGACCCAGTGCTCTATCAGCACTTTTTCTGGTTCTACAGCCACCCGGCCGTTTACATTATGATCATCCCCGGCTTTGGTATTGTCTCTGAAGTTATTACCACCTTTAGCCGAAAGCACATTTTTGGATACTGGGCTATTGCTATTTCCTCTTTGTCTATATCCTTTATTGGATTCCTTGTCTGGGGACACCATATGTTCGTTTCTGGACAGGCTGCGATGGCCAGCATGGTCTTTTCTCTGCTTTCGTTTATGGTTGGTATACCTACCGGCATTAAGATATTCAACTGGACGGCTACGCTTTATAAGGGTTCTATTGATGTCAAATCACCCCTTTTATTTATATTTGGCTTTTTCTTCCTCTTCTTAATTGGTGGATTTACTGGCATTGCACTTGCAACTATTGCTATTAATGTTCACGTGCATGATACCTATTATGTAGTTGCTCACTTCCACTTTGTGATGGTTGGAGGTATGGTAATGGCCTTTATGGGAGGCATCCACTACTGGTGGCCCAAAATCACAGGTAGAATGTTTAATGAAGCACTTGCAAAACTTGCGGCAGTTACAATCTTTATTGGCTTTAACCTGACGTTTTTACCCCAATTTGTAATGGGTGCTCAGGGCATGCCCCGTCGCTATTTTCACTACTTAGAAGAGTTTCAAATATACCATCAAATTTCAACAATCGGCTCTTACGTGCTCGGTATTGGTTTCGTATTAATCTTTTATTACTTAGTGAAATCGATCTTTACCGGTGAAAAAGTCGGACCTAATCCATGGGGCAGCCGAGGATTAGAATGGCAAATACAATCCCCTCCGATAAAGCATAACTATGATCATACTCCGGTTATTATCAACGGACCTTATGATTACCATAAACCTATGGATGAATTCCAGCTGGGTTTAGCTCAAGATAGTAATGGCGATCCTGTCCGTTCCGGCAAAAAGGTAAAAGCCGACAATCAGGGTCATACGAAAGCTGAGTAATAGATTAATAAATTATAATACAGAATTAAAAAACATGGCGAACGACACAACAAGTCCACAAAATCGCTATTTCCAACATCACTTTATTGACCGAGAACAACAATTAAGTGCTTCTAAGACGGGTATGTGGGTCTTTCTCGCAACAGAAGTATTAATGTTCGGTGGGCTCTTTGCTGCATATATTATTTTCCGCCTATGGTATCCTGAGCTTTTTACTATGGCTTCAAAGGAACTGGATACACTCTGGGGAACGGTTAATACGATTGTACTACTCGGCAGTAGTCTGACCGTAGCAATGGCTATTAAGTCGGCTCAGCTTAATCAAAAGAGAAATATTGCGATAAACCTTGGGATCACGATAGCCCTGGCCATTGTGTTTATGGTGATAAAGTACTTCGAATGGACCCATAAGTTTCACTTAGGTATATTTCCAGGCCAGTATTATGTCTTTGAAGGTATTGCGCATCCAAAAGCCAGCGTATTCTTCAGCCTGTACTTCTTAATGACCGGCTTGCATGGAATACACATTACCATCGGCATTGGGCTCATGACCTGGCTGTTTATTCGGTCTCTTAAAGGCCATTTTAACGAAGAATATTATAACCCAATAGAAGTATGCGGACTATATTGGCACTTATTTGACATCATTTGGATCTTCCTTTTCCCATTATTCTACCTCATTGACTGATAATCATTAAACATAGGTTTATGAATCATCACATTTCAACAGACAAAACGTTACTGGGTGTATTTGCAGCGCTTCTTTTATTAACACTTCTTACTGTAGGTGTACGCTACCTGTATTTACCCCATCCATGGGCTATTATTGCAGCTATGGCTATTGCCGTTGCCAAATCAGCCTTAGTGGCCCTATTTTTCATGCATCTCTACTGGGATCAAAAGTTCAATTCAATGATTTTTCTGGCGGGGTTTGCCTTCCTTACGCTCCTTGTTAGCTTTACGCTATTGGATACACTTTTCCGCCCAGAGATCCATGCCGGCTTTTAGGTATTATAACAACAGATCTTTAAGCCACTCTATTAAGTTAGAGTGGCTTTTTTTATTCTATTCATTTACAAGACAAAGAAGACTTTTGTAATACCCATTAACCGACATTCAACTAAGACCTTCTATTCTTTAGTGCCGTCATCGGCCTGTGACTTAAAACGAAAATAAATAGGATGAATAATAACTATAATGAGACCTCTGAAATACTTCCTTATAAGCTCTTCCTGGGTAATCAGGAGGCATTTACATGCTCTTCTAAACATTAATGCCGTAAAGACGAGATAAAAACACAGTTATTACAAAGCATTTTATAATGAGATTTTCTGTTTACTCCAGCTGTAGGCCTCAACCAACATCAACGTTTTGTTCCTGTTTTTCAGGACATAAATGTCTTGCTTTGGTGATCACCATACAAAAATTGTATATACCATGAAAAGTGTAAAGGATGTCGCCAGACTAATATGCTTATTTTAAAATGCTTTCTATGACAGGAATTACTACCCAAATTTTATTATTCTATTGAAAGCTAACCCTTTATTTAACATCACTTATCTGGATAAAATAGATGCAGTAGAAAAGAGGCTGACTGTACTAATTATGATTTATTTTTCATATCTTATGGCTTATAAATTTAGATAGTCTTTATGAGCACAGATACTGAAACCACCTCTTTAAATTTTATTTCAACTGACACCCTATCCGCTTATTATGAACTGACTAAACCCGGCATTACATTCACTATTTTAGCAAGCATGCTTATCGGGTTCCTACTGGGTACCGAAGGAAGCATCAACTACTTCCTTATGTTCCACGCTGCTCTGGGAACCTGGCTCATTGCTTCAGGTACGGCCGCCCACAATCAGTTTATGGAATGGCGCTACGATGGACAAATGGAACGTACGCAGAAGCGTCCGGTTCCTTCCAAGCGGATTTCTCCCCGCAATAGTAGTATCTTTTCTATAAGCCTGATGCTTGCAGGCTTACTTTATCTCATGGGAATGGTTAATTACGTAGCCGCGCTTGTCTCCCTTTTAACTTCGCTGATTTATCTGGGTGCCTATACGCCTATGAAAAGGATATCGGTAGCTAATGTGTATATCGGTGCCATCCCCGGAGCTTTGCCTCCTATTGGGGGCTGGGCTGCTGCCACAGGACATCTCGGCAGTACCGGAATGTGGTTTTTATTTGCTATCGTCTATCTTTGGCAGGTCCCACACGTTATGGCTATTGCCTGGGTCTGTAAAGACGATTACGCCGGGGCGGGGTATTGTATGCTTCCAAAAAATGATCCTCACGGAAATAAAACGGTAGTGATGCTGCTACCCTGCCTCATTGCACTGATTCCAGTGAGCTATGGCCTCTTCTATATTGGCATGAATAGCTGGATCTATTTGATAGGTGCTCTTGGCAGTGCTTTTGCATTCCTGTATTATGGGTTGGTTTTTTCTAAAAGAAGAGATAAAAAATCAGCTAAAAAACTAATGTTTGCCTCATTCTTCTACTTGCCGGCCGTTTGGGCTATTATACTGCTCGACTATATTATTCTTTAGCAATCGTAGTAAACAATAGAGGTATTAGAACCATTACAGGTCCACATCTGCTGCCTTATCAGCATTTTTGGATTACCAGTACACCGAGAAAACGACTCAATACTGCTTCACTTTCTCTACAAGCAATCCCTTTAAAAAAATATCCAACAATTTATCGTTTATCCATCATTTCATCAATCTATTTAAATAGAGCCTCTTATGAGCCGCAATATGATCCGTTTTATCGCTCTTAATTTGATATTTCGGTTCATACACTAAGGCATGGCGCGTATACCCTCTATAATCGAAATCCTCTTTATGAACCTTGATTATGTTACCTGAAGCTCTTCCTCCTTCAGAGTTCCGCTTACATGATCTCCCTTATTATACGCTGTTGACATAAAGTTCTCTCCTTTTGGTTAAATTGTTGGCTTATTCGGAATATGTAAGACTTTTCAACCTTTTTTACTAATCGGTTAGCAGCAATCAGTGACAACACTACCATATACCGCTTCTGCACCCATATAGGCTGTAAGTTGTTCTAAAGCAATTGCCTCAAGTTCTGATGCGTCTTCCTTCAAACCTTCCATATAATCCGCATATCCTTGGTAGAAACCATTGCGTCATCTCATATTAGACGAGTCTTCCTTTACTTTTCGCCGATCCCTTAAGCTTTTAAAATAGCTATACCGGAGGCATTCTTCTTGCATTAATGCTGATGGTCAGGCGCTATTAGAGTGTGGAATTTTGCGATATGGGATGCCACTGATATTTATTAAAGCCGTGATATCAAAAGCTAGCTGCATTCCGGTAAACTCCTCCGAACTGGGGTATAGTGGCCAATAGCATAGATGAGATGACTGTTTCGGACATTTTATTTTATATCCGGAAGGCTTCTACTTAAATTCTAATATCAGAAAATTGCAAGTTATCCATTAATGGGATGGAAAACAGAGATGCATGGCCCATTCAATAAATGACCCTGTAAATTAGTTCTAATATTCGTTATTTCGGTCGTATATTCTATTTATCAAAAGTGAGCCATTACCAATTTCCGCCCGCTAATAGCACAGTATAGTATTGAAGCAGCATCCCTTTAGCCTCCCAATATTTTTATCTTACTCATAAATAGCCGGATAATTTTCGGGATTAGCCTCACTTATAATAGCATATACCGTATCAAAAATATCTTCTGCATTGGGCTTAGAGAAATAATCCCCATCCGAGCCATAGGCGCTGCGATGTGCTTTAGCGGTAAGACACCGGGGCTCCGAGTCAAGCTGGAAATATCCTTCCTGTTCTTGCAGCACTTGATTCATCATATATGCCGTTCCTCCTCCGGGCACATCTTCATCAACAAATAGAATCCGATTGGTTTTTTTGAGAGATTGCCCGATACGATGGTTTCGATCAAATGGGAGCAGTGTGCGAGCATCAATCAGCTCTACTGAAATATCAGCTGCCTCAAATTGTGGAAGCACCGTTTCACAAATATTCAGAGTAGGTCCATAAGAAACTACAGTAATATCCTTCCCTTCTGAAACAACCTCCGGCACTCCAAGCGGTACCATAAATTCCCCAATATTTGACGGCATCTTTTCCTTCTTTCGGTAGGCATTCAGCGGCTCAATCATCAATGCAGGATCATCCCCCTTCATCAGGGTATTATACATACCCGCTGCTTGCGTCAAATTCCGTGGTACACAGAGGTGCAGTCCGCGTATACCATTGAGGATCATTCCCATCGGAGAGCCGGTATGCCAGATTCCTTCCAGCCGATGCCCACGCGTTCGAACAATAAGCGGCGCTTTTTGGCCCGCCATGCTTCGATATCGAATCGTTGCCAGATCGTCACTTAGCCCCTGTAAGCAGTACAATACATAATCCAGATACTGTATTTCTGCGATAGGCCGCAGACCGCGCAGCGCCATTCCAATGCCCTGGCCTAATATGGTTGCTTCGCGAATACCGGTATCACGCACACGCAGTTCACCAAAGGTATTCTGCATATCTTCTAAACCCTTATTCACATCTCCCAGCTTACCGGTATCTTCGCCAAAGACTAATGCTTCAGGATAGTGATCAAATATATATTTGAAATTATCGCGCAGGATCACGCGCCCGTCAACCTTTTTTGGATTATCAGAATACTGCGGTTCGATATTTTCAACAGCTAATGGGCTTTTACTGGTCTCGCTATATAAATGGGAGTCGTAACGTTCAGCACTGGCCTTTAAGTTTTGCTGAAGCCATTTTTTAAGCTCATCAGCCGTATCTAACTGTTCGCCCCGAACGACCCTGCATGCTTTCCGTACAGCTGAAACAGCATGACTGCGCAATGGAACCTTAGGGGCATTCATTTTATTTTTAATTACCTGGATTTGTCCCTTGTGCTGGCTTTCAGACTGAAGCTTATCCAACAAATCATTTACTGCCTTTAACTCTCTTTCCAGCTCAGCAGTAAATGCCTCCCAGGCTTTATCCCTGCCCTGCTCAGCTTTGCTTCTAGCCTTTTCTTCAATGTCATTTAACTCTTCATCCGTAGCTAATCCTTCTTCGAGCAGCCAGTTACGCATTTTTTTGATGCAGCAAAATTCTTCCTCCCATTCCAGCTGTTCATCCGACTTATAGCGCTCATGCGAGCCTGAGGTTGAATGGCCTTGCGGCTGGGTTACCTCTTGAACATGTACCAACACTGGTACCTGTTCTTCCCGCGCAATACGCTCCGCTTTGGCATAAGCATCAATCAGTGCGGGATAGTCCCAAGCTTTTACCGTGAGTATTTCAAGTCCTTCCTGATCTTCCGTGCGCTGCAGACCATCTAAAGCTTTAGAAATACTCTCCTTAGTGGTTTGAAGCTTTCGCGGTACCGATATGCCATAGCCATCGTCCCAGACGGACATAACTAAAGGAACCTGAAGGACACCGGCTGCATTCATCGTTTCCCAAAATATTCCTTCCGAGGTACTGGCATCGCCAATAGTTCCCCATGCAACCTCGCGTCCGTCTGTCGAGAATTTTTGAAATTCTTCCTGATCTAACAGGCTGTCATGTTTTCTGTAAATATTTGATGCTTGTGCTAAACCCAAAAGTCGGGCCATTTGTCCCGCAGTAGGCGAAATGTCAGGTGAACTATTCTTAATTTTGGTCAAATCTTTCCAGCTACCATCGTCCTTAAGGCTTCGCGTGCTAAAATGGCCATTCATCTGCCGTCCCCCAGAATGAGGATCTGCATCTGTATCTGCATGAGCATAGAGCTGCGCAAAAAACTGCTGCACTGTAAGCTGATCAATAGCCATCATAAACGTTTGGTCACGATAGTAGCCAGACCGAAAATCGCCCCTCTCAAAATTTTTGGCCATAGCAATTTGAGGAAGTTCCTTTCCATCCCCAAAAATACCAAATTTGGCCTTACCAGTAAGCGTCTCCCTACGGCCAATATAAGAGGCCTCCCGACTGATTACCGCCAGCTTATAATCATCCAGAATTTCCTGTTTTTGCTCAGCAGTTAAATTCTGTAGATCCGATTCATCTGATAGCGCTTCATTCGAAGGTGCCGTTTCCGTAGGTAACATCATATCATTTATTAATTAAGCCATTAATCAATATCTCTATATCCTTAAAGGAGCCCAGCTCATAATTCCCTGGTTCTACTCCATAAAACCTCCTTCAGTCATCTTTATTGTATCAAGTGCCTCATCCAGCTCCTCTTCGGATAAGTCTGTCATCTTGAGTGCCACTTCCTTAACGGGCCGGCTTTCTTTAAAAGCCTTTTTAGCAATTTTTGAGCCCTGATCATATCCGATAATCGGATTAAGGGCCGTAACTAATACCGGATTTTTGCTTACCATTTCAGCAATCTGCTCTTCGTTGGCACTTAGCCGAGATACTGAGCGGTCGGCCAGATTTGTTACTGCATTCCCCATTATATTAATAGACTCCAATAAATTATGTGCAACAACAGGAAGCATCACATTAAGCTCAAAATTGCCCGCCTGAGCTGCAACCGTAATGGCAGAATCGTTTCCAATAACCTGGGCACATACCATAGTAATAGACTCTTCTATAACCGGGTTTATTTTACCGGGCATAATAGAAGATCCGGGCTGCACGGCTTCTAATGTTATTTCACCAATTCCACTATTCGGTCCAGAGTTCATCCAGCGAAGATCGTTTGCAATTTTCATTAGTCCTGTAGCAATGGTCTTTAGCTGACCGCTCAGCTCCGCCGGAGTATCTACGGTAGACTGTGCTTCAAAATGGTTGGCGGCCTCCTGAAAGGTCAGCTCCACTTCTGAGGACAGCTCCTCAGCCATTTCTGCCCCGAATTCAGGGTTTGTATTGAGCCCAGTCCCTACCGCTGTTCCGCCCTGTGGCAACTCAGCCATGCGTTCCAGCGTCGATTCCAAGCGGTGAACGCCCAGCTCCAGCTGCCGTGCATATCCGTCAAACTCCTGCTTAATAGTTACCGGCATTGCGTCCATCAGGTGAGTGCGGCCCGTTTTAACAACTTCAGCAAGCTCGTCGCCTTTCTCTTTAAAGGTATCCTTAAGATGCTTAAGTGCCGGAATCAAATTCTCTTCCACTGCCTGTACCGCAGAAACCCGTATAGTCGTTGGAATGACATCATTAGAGCTCTGTCCGTAATTTACATGATCATTGGGATGAATATCCACCTCCACCTCGTCATCTTTGAGCTCATTAGCTCTTTTAGCAATGATTTCATTGGCATTCATATTGGTGGAAGTGCCGGAGCCCGTTTGAAAAATATCCACTGCAAAATCATCATCAAATTTCCCTTCGCTGACCTCCTGGGCCGCCTTCTGGATTGCTGCAGCCACATCCTCATCTATTTCACCAAGAGCTGCATTCACTTTTGCAGCATTCTTTTTGATTATACCCAATGCCCGTATAAATTCACGGCTGAATCGAAGACCGCTAACCGGAAAATTATCTACTGCCCGCTGGGTTTGTGCTCCATAATAAGCCTCCTTAGGAACGTTAACTTCTCCCATAGAATCATGTTCAACTCGGTACTCGCCCATAACACAATATCATTTAATTCAAACTGTTCACATTTATCCTGCATATTTACTTCAATATTGCAGTGTACCAAAGGTACTGAATTTTTAGGAAAGCTTGGAGCGCAAAAATAGACTTCCCCTCCAAATTCTTCTGTATCTAAACGCAGAATGTGCATTTCCAACCGATAACCGCTCATATTACTTATATGGTGGTAACTAATTCCTCTAAATTATCTTGTTCCAGATCTCTCAGTTAATGGTTTACTGTAAAACCCCAAAAAATGTGTCATGCTTGGTTCAACACCTTTTCAAATAGATCATGGTACAAGACACTATTGCGAATAGTAGCACATAATCTGATCTTTAAACTACAATAACAGTAATATCGCTGCTTTACACTACTCTCCTTTATTCATTCTGTCCGTTTACAATACTACAGCTCAGTACGGTACATTCGATACGTCTTCTCAATCTCGGCTCCAATATTTTCAGCTACACGAATCATACGGTTATTCGTCTCCAGCACCCACCCTAATTCTGATGATTTATATCCCTTTTCAATCCCGTTAACAATAGCTTCTTTATGCAGGAGCGCATCAATACCATTCGAACGATATTCTGGCAAAACCCCCATTAAAGCAGTGCGAATTTTATCTATATTACGCCAATGCCACAGCAGCTTAAAAATACCTGTAGGGAATAAAGTGCCGTCCCCATTCTTAAAAGCCTGGTTTAAGTCCGGCAGTGCAATAGAGAAAGCTACGGCTTCGCCATCTATTTCTGCAATATGGGCAACATCGGTATCCAGGATAAGCTTAAGGTCGGAGGCTAAATCCTGAAACTCTTCCTTAGTCAGCGGTATAAACCCCCAATTATCTGACCATGACTTATTAAAGATGTGGCGGACAATTTTGATCTCATGATCAATATTTTTGAGATCAATTTTGCGAATATTTAGTTTAGGATATCTTCTGTGGATAAGCTTTTCGGCTCTGAACAGGCGATCCATAGGTACATCTTCCTTATTAACCCGGAAGGCATACATATCTATTTCCTTCTCAAAGCCTGCTTTTTTTATAAGATCGTCGTAGTAGGGTTTGTGGTAAGGCATCATAATAGCCGGATCGTAATCGAATCCATCTACTAAAATGCCAATTTCATCCATCAGGCTGGGATTTGATGGACCCAAAACATCTGTATGGCCCCGATCGCGCAGCCAATCGGAAGCTACATTCAGTAACAGATTGGCAACCGATTGGTCGTCAATACACTCAAAAAAGCCAAAAAGACCCGTATTATTATCGTGAAAATTATTATATCGAAGGTCGCGAATGGCCGCAACACGGCCGCAGACTTCATTACCATGCTTAACCAAAAACATGGCAATTTCTCCATTGTTGTAGAATGGATTTTTCTGCTCATTTATGAGCTTTTTTACCTCCATTTTGAGTGGCGGAATCCAATGTTCGTCATCAGAATAATGGCGGTAGGGAAAATCTACAAACTCCTTCCGTTCCTCCTTGGTTGTAACGCGGCTGATCTTATATTTAGGATCTGTAGGCTCCAAAACTCAGTCGATATCCAACAATGAATGACCATTCTGATCAATAATACCCTGTTCAATTCCTACCTTTCGGAAAGCCTCTAACAAACGTTCAAGATGCTCATCAGTATGAGTGGCCATATAACTCGTTCGTACAAGAGACTGCCCTTGCGGTACCCCAGGCGGTACTACCGCATTTACGTAAACACCGGCTTCGAAAAGGCCTTTCCAAAATTTAAAACAATCTTTCATGCCACCAATAAGTACGGGAATGATAGGTGTTTGGCTACTTAATACGTTAAAGCCCATATCGCTAAAAGAGTTTCGCATATAATCAGAAATCTCCTCCAGCCGCTCCAGCCGCCAGTCGTCTTCTTTCAGAATTTCAAGAGCTTTTAGCACCGTAGCAACATTAGCCGGCGGCATAGAAGCACTAAAGATATGAGCCGGTGAATTGTGACGAATGTATTCGATAACGGGTTCATCCCCGACAATAAACCCACCTAATGAGGCAAAAGACTTCGAAAAGGTTCCGCTGATAAGATCTACCTCATCCATCAGTCCAAAAGTAGATGCAGAACCCCGACCACCCTTTCCAATTACGCCGATGGCATGGGCATCGTCCAAATAAAGCCGTGCATCGTACTTCTTTTTCAGGCGTACAAAATCGGGTACACTTGCAATAGTTCCTGACATAGAAAAAACACCATCACTGACTATCAGCTTACCCTGATCGCGGTCGGCTCGCTGCAAAAGCTTTTCAAGCTGTTCAATATCATCATGCCGGTAGCGCATGACCTTTGCATTCGATATCAGCGTACCGCTGACAATACATGCATGGTTGTCCTTATCGGAAAAGATAGCATCATTTCGCCCGGCGATTGTTTGTATAGATCCTTCGTTCGTCTGATATCCTGTGCTAAATAACACACAAGAATCTTTGTTCATAAAGTCAGCCAGCTTCTCTTCGAGCTTAATATGTAAGTCAAGCGTTCCGTTTAAGTATCGCGATCCTGTGCATCCGGTTCCGTAGGTTGTTACAACATCACGTGCAGCTTCAACAACCCGGGGATCATTTGTCAATCCAAGGTAGTTGTTGGATCCGGCCATGACCACTTCTCGACCGTCAATCTTTACCGTAGTCCCGTCAGTAGCCTGAAGGGGCTTAAAATAAGGGTATAATCCCTCAGATTTAATCTCCTCAACCTTAGTGAAATCGTGGGCTTTGGTGAAAATGTCGTTTTTCTTGACGTCGGGTTTGGAGTTAGCCATGCGTGCCTTATTTCGACTTTTTAAATGAGTACTTATCGGTGCAAATATACTCCCATAATTAGCATCAATCAAATTATGACAAAGATAATGTAATTTTATGCATTTTCCCTAATTACATCCTCGAGATACTCTACATATTGTCCGGCAACATAGTTCCAGTTGAAATGCTTTTTAACATAGCTCCTTGCTCGCTCACTGAATTCAGTATAGCTTCCATTTGTCAGTTCATCAATCTTATCCGCAAATTCCTTGGCATTTCGAGAGGGTACGCGGTAGCCGTTTTTACCCTGCGCAATAACGTCCCGAATCCCCTCCAGGTCAGCCGCCACGGCCGGTGTATTTGCCATATTTGCTTCTAAAAGAACAATCCCAAAGCCTTCCATATCCCCCTGAACGGGAATATTGGGCATTACAAACAAATCTGCGGCAGCATAAGCATGTTTCAATATGCTGTCAGGCTGCCTACCAAGTAAAAAAATACGATCACTATAAGGTACTTCTCCAGCTGCCCGGCTAATATCATCAGCTTGCGGACCATCGCCTACCGTTACATAAACGAAGTGCTCATCCAGCCGAGGCATCACCTCACGCACGAACCACTCATGCCCTTTCCGCTCTACCATCCGGCCCACAGTTAGCAACATCAGCTTTTGGTTGAGCGGTATTTCAAACTTCTGTTGGATTTTTGTTCGTGATTTTTTCTTTTCAGGAAAGTTATTTAACCGGTCCAGATCCATCCCATTTGGCAATGCTACTCCTTTCTGGGGGTCCATCCCTCTTTTAATACATTCGGATCGCGTGGCGCGCGATACCGAAATAACGCCATCCAATGCCTCAAATACTTTTGGAATAAACCACTGATAAAGAGAAAATGGAAGCGTGACATCTTTGCCGTGGTTGATCGTCACCATGGGAATATCAACGCGATCGCGTATCCCCCAGGCGAGGCTTGCGGTGACCATAGAAGAAAATAATATTACATCTGCCCCTACATCCCGAGCCCTGTGCGGCAGCTCCATTAGCTGTTTAAAGAGAAAGAAAGCCGTTTGGGCTGCAATCTGTCCTTTACCGGCTGCATTAATTGTTTCCTTAAAAACCGTTACTGAGTCTTTTACAGACAGCTCGCGAATTAGCTGCTGACTAACACGCTGCATTCCACCAACATTATCAAGAATCCCACCTTCCGGCGGATGGGTATGAGAGATATATAATATTCGCACAAAAAAGCTCTTAAAGTTAGAATTAAAGACGCGGCTCGCTCAAAACCTCTCGATAATTTTCGAGCAACTTTCTATTGACATTCTCCCAGGAGTAATCCAGCGCTTTCTGGCGTGCTTTCCGGCTCATTTTCTTCCAAAGCAGTCCATCTTCAGCCAGCTCAGATATCCGGCTCACAAAGACCTCCGTATCATAAGGTTCAGCCAGATAGCCATTAACACCGGACTCCACCAGCGAACGACTTCCCGTAGCATCAGCCACTAAGCAGGGCAAGCCGCTGGACATCGCTTCCAGCGTTACATTCCCAAAAGTTTCGGTCTCTGACGGAAAAAAGAAGATATCGCTGCTTGCGTAAGCACGGGTTAGCTTATCATCGGTAACAAAGCCGGTAAAATGTGCATCCGGCAGCATCTTTTCCAGCTCCTCTTTTGCCGGACCATCGCCTACAATCATCGCTTTTATATGGTCGTGATTCTGCTTCAGCTGCCTGATGGTGTCTACATAGGTTTGTATATTTTTCTCCCAAACCAGGCGAGATACAAAACTTACCACTTTGTCTGCGTCTTCAAAGCCCACAGATCGCCGCCATTCCATATCCCGTTTATCCGGATGAAATTCATCGGTATTAACTCCACGCGCCCAGATACGGAGGCCTTCATCAATTCCTTTTGCTTTTAGTTCATGAGCCATGGATGGCGAGGGTACATAAATCTGCTTGCACTGCTCATAAAACCAACCTAAATACTTCCAGCCCAGCCCTTCCAGCATTCCAAGGTTATAATACTTTAAATAGCTGGTAAAGTGCGTATGATAAGAGGCCACCATGCGTTTATCGTTGTCTTTCGCCCATCGCAACGCTTTATATCCCAGTAAATCGGGGGTTGCTATATGAAGTAGATTGGGATTAAAAGCCTGGAGCCGCTTACGCGCTGAGTTGGAAAAAGAAATCGAAACGCGGTATTCGGGCCTGTTTGGTATGGGCATTGACGGAACGGAAAAGAACTCACCTTTATGATCTAAAGCCGGCTCATCAATGGTAGGACCGAAAATGATCACCGCCACCCCCTGCTCTTGCAGATAAGCTACCAGCCGGTTTAAGGTAAGCGAAACCCCATCACGGATGTGATTGTAATTACCGGTAAAAATTGCTACACGCAGATCAGTCATAAATTTTCCAATGCATCATTGATATTTGTATCTTAACTTTGAGTTCCACTGACATCCAGTTGGATTACCAAAATAACTAAGTCACCAAATATACAAAATTTGATGAAAGCCTTTGTAACCGGCGGTACAGGTTTTATTGGAAGTCATTTAGTGGATGCTCTTCTGTCTGATCCACGCTATGAAGATATCCGATGCCTAATCCGCAATAATAGAAAATGGCTGAAAGAAAAGGATATCAGTCCCGTTAAGGGCGATTTAGAAAATCTGGATGCCCTCAGAGATGGTATCCGCGGCGCTGATGTCGTATTCCATATTGCCGGCCGGGTGATGGCGCCAACTTATCGTGAGCTGGAGCAAGCAAATGTAGATGCTACTGAAAACCTGCTCCGTATAGCTCAAAAAGAGGGGAATCCGAAAATAGTTGTACTCTCCTCCCTTGCAGCCGCCGGCCCCAGCAACGGGCGCCCTAAAATAGAGCAGGACTCTTTGGATCCGGTCAGCCGGTACGGACGCTCAAAAAAACAAATGGAAGAACGCATTACCGAAATTGCCGATGAACAATCATCCATTACTATATTGCGGCCGCCCGCCGTTTACGGACCGCGAGAAGATCAGATTTACTCTTTCTTTAAAATGGTAAGCAATCGAATTTGCCCTATTATCGGCGACGGAAAATATCCTAAAGTTTCTATGATCTATGTTGGAGATGTCGTGCAAGCCGTAATCAAGGCCGCTGACCAAAGTGCCACCGGTATCAATACTTATTTCATTTCCGATGGAACCCCGCACACCTGGGACAAAATACGCGATACGACCATGAAGGTATTCGGCAAAAAGGCGCTGTCCGTTTATGTAAAACCTAATTGGGTAAAAAAAATAGCACGTTCTTTTGAAAAAACATCCTCATTATTTGGTATCTATCCGGTCTTTAATGAAGATAAAGCCAAGGAAATGGTATTGGAATGGACCTGCTCCACCGACAAAGCATGCCAGGAGCTCCAGTACAACCCGCAATACAGCCTGGGTGAAGGAATATCCCGCACAATACATTGGTACCAAAAACATCAGTGGTTATAACGATATGAGGAGACGACGTACGACACTTTTTCTTTTTATTTTACTATTTTCCTTTCAGATAGCGCAAAGCCAGCCCCTTCTTAGAAATGATTTTTCCTATGTCATGGATGTACCTCACATGGTAACGATGGCAAGTTCCCCTGCACACCTATATATCCTATCTAATTCTGAGGGAATGGCCGTTTTCCGCACCCGCCAGGATTCCCTGCGCTGGCTCCACTCTTCTACCGGCATGCAAAGACGTGGCAACAAGGTTATTGCCGATATACGGTATGCCTATCTCTTTGGTAAGAATAAGAAGCTCTCTGTTTTAGAGCCGACTTCCCTTCTCGGCGTTTATACGACTATAGATCTGCCAGCAACTCCTTTGGATATCCAGCGCATAGGTCAGGATCTTTTCATCGCGCTGGGGAATAAAGGGCTGGCCAAGGTATCTTTAAGCACATCCTCACGGGACTCCAGTGAGGTTAAACTTGCGCCCCATCCAGAGCTGAAGGCACGTAATATAGTCAGCTTAGTGAAGCTAAACGATCAGCTCATTGTACTTTCTGACAAAAACCGGCTACTGCGCTTTAGCTTTGATGGGAATGAGCTTGACCTAACACAATCCGGAAAGATGAATAAAGGGATCGAAAAACTCTTTTTAGCTGACAGTACCCTCTTAGGAAGCAATCAGCAGGGTAATATATATGAGATCAGCAGTAAAAATAAAATGCAAATGATAGGCCATATTGATGAAAAGGTTAACAAAATAGATTCCTGGAAAAATTGGCTAATCATCCGCGGAAACTCTGGTCGCTTATGGACTGTCTTTAAAAATCAAAAACCAACTCTTTGGAAAAAAGAAGCCAAGGGGGGCAACTATTTTACCGTCTCTAAAAATCAGCTTTGGATTAGTGAATACAACCAAATTACCCGGGTAATAGCCGATCAAAATGATTTATCGAAACCCTCGTCTGCTTCCAATCCCGAAAACAGTCTCTTTAAGCTAAAGGATATTCAGGATTTCACTATTCCCTATGCTGAGCCACTGCTCTTTCCAATCAAATTTGAAAGCAATCTGCCGGTTGAAAATATCCATTTCAATTACCAAGCTTCTAATATTCAAGATGCGGAGATAAAAGGCCAAAGCTTTTACTGGCAGCCAAGTTCTGACGATATAGGCTCCCATAAGGTAAAGATTACTGCTACCGTCAGCGGCGGAAAAACATACAGCACTGCTTTTAATATTCAAGTACGCTCATTTAATGCTCCTCCCCGCTTTATCCCTGTCCGGCCAATGACCATTCCGGTTGATAAACCCTTTAGCCTCTCCATTAATGCTACCGATCCGGATGGGGTTGACCGCAGCCTCATTCGGTATATTGGCATTGACCTGCCAAAAGGGTCTTCTTTCGATGAGTCTACTGGATCGTTTAGCTGGACTCCCTCGCTTAAACAGACAGGGGAGAATACATTCCGCATTATTGCCACTGATCAGTATGGGGCCGCATCATCAACGGATGTGACGATTAATGTATCCGAGAGTATTCAGCGGGAAAGGCCCGATAGCGCAGAAACCAATTAGGATGAAACCTACCTTATTCCATTGAACAGCACTGAATTTCAGTCCCGACTACTTTACTGGTACGACCAAAACAAGCGAACGATGCCCTGGCGAAGCACCGACGATCCCTATAAAATATGGATCTCGGAGATCATGCTGCAGCAAACACGGGTAAACCAGGCAACTCCTTATTTCAAACGATTTATGGATGCTTTTCCGAGCGTTTATGAGCTTGCTGAGGCGGAACAGGAAGAGGTGCTCAAAGTCTGGGAGGGACTCGGCTATTACAGCCGCGCCCGACATCTGCATTCGGCCGCTAAGCTGGTAGTTGACGAATTTGACGGTAAGGTTCCGGACAGCTGGAATGAAATTAACGAGCTGAAAGGTGTAGGCCCTTATACGGCCTCCGCAGTCCTCAGTATCGCTTTCAATAAAATATATGCTGTAGTAGATGGAAATGTCATTCGCGTGCTCAGCCGCTATTACGGCATTGAAGAAAACGTCCGCCAAACGAAGACTAAGAATAGAATCCAGGAATATGCCGATGAGTTGATTTCGGATAACCGGCCTGGTGATTTTAATGAAGCAATTATGGAGCTGGGAGCTTTAGTTTGTACGCCCTCAAATCCGGATTGTGCGAGCTGTCCGCTGCAGGAAGATTGTGTGGCTTACCGAACGGTAAAAACTGATAAGATTCCTTATAAATCTAAACAGAAAAGGCGTCCGCATGAGCAAATAGGAGTAGGAATTATTGTCAACGGAGAAGATGAAGTGCTGGTTGCCCTGCGTCCTGAAGATGGTATGCTGGGCGGAATGTGGGAGTTTCCAGGCGGAAAACAGGAAGCAGATGAGACCATTGAAGAGGCGGTAAAGCGGGAGCTTCGAGAAGAGCTGGGTGTAGAAGTTACTATCACTAAGCCCTTTATGAAGCTGGATCACACCTATTCGCACCTCAAAATTACGATGCATGCCTATCTGTGCAGGTTAGAAAGCGGAACCCCCAAAGCAAAAGAAAGCCAGAAAATACGATGGATCACAATCGACAGTCTCGCTGACATTCCTTTTCCGAAGGCTAATCGACAACTGACAGAAAAGCTGATGAATTTAAACAAGGGCCAACAGGAATTGGAAATTTGATTGATAGTTTATAGGTGTCAGTCGGTAAATTCCTGACAAAAGGATAAAATGTATCGACATTTATTTGAAATCTTATAACGAATGAGAAGTCTGTGACTCAAGAACTGAAAAAACGGTCTCCAGAATCAATCAAGGAACTCAAGCCGGTACTGGATGAGTGGGTAGAAAGAATAGAAACCCCCCAGTATATCAATGACGATCCGGTACTTTTTATGCATGCTTTTAATGAAAAGGAGGACCAGCTGCTGGCGGGTTTTTTTGCCGCCACCATGGCCTGGGGGCGCCGCGATGTAGTGATCCGGAAGGTGCGCGACTTTCTGAATCGCATGGATCACCGTCCGGCCGAATTTATAGGCAATTTTTCAGATGCAGATATTTCCCGGTTCAATGGCTTTAAGCACCGCACCTTCAAGCCAGTAGATATGGAGTGGCTGGTTAAGATACTCCAGTCTATCCTGTTTGAATATAATTCCTTTGAGCACTTCTGGGCATATTGCTATCATAAAGCCCAGCAAACCGAACGTCCGCTAATGGCGGTTTTCCATGAAGAATTTTTTGCTCTTCGACCTAATACACCAAAACGTACCCATAAACACGTTTCCAATGCCGATAATAAAAGCTCCTGTAAACGCTTGTACCTTTTTCTTCGGTGGGCCATCCGAAAAAACAGTCCGGTAGATCTGGGACTCATGGATTTCATGCCCCCTTCTGGGCTGATGATACCGCTGGATGTGCACGTAGCACGGCAGGCGCGTAGACTGGGGCTACTTTCCCGCACTTATAATGATTGGTGGGCCGTACAGGAACTTACCGATGCTCTGCGCCTGCTTGATCCCGGAGATCCCGCCAAATATGATTATGCCCTGTTCGGCCTGGGCGTCGCAGGTGATATCCCAGATGAATTTGTGATTAATGAAAGCGATAATTCATAATTCGTTGGGGTAAACTGGATCTGAAAGACTTAATATATACGTCAGTCCTTTTAAAAAGTCCCTGCTTCAAAGTACCAGCGATTGTTGCAAAAAAGGAATAGATATACATCAGGCATGAATCATCCAGAATATAGTAGAATAGGATTGTAAAACTTTCTTGTAACTCCTGTATAAGCAGGTCCACGAAGCGCGTACGGCTCTGACTATCTGTAAAACAATTAATATTTTTGGTATTAACCTTATAATTGTTACAACAAAGAGGTAATACTATAATGGCTCAATAGTAGTCTTACAAAATTCATAACCCGGGATCCTATTTAATTCTATTATTCTCATTTATTGTGATATCATTCAAAAGTAAAAAGCAACAATCGAGTAGCGTAATTCCTTTCCTTTTCAGTGTTTAAACCGCTGGTGCTGGTGGCGTCATTATCTACTTTTTCTTTTCACAGATACATTTACTACCAGTTTATAGATTCTGTTATTACTGCTGTTGTTGCCGTTTCTATTGCTTTATTGGCTACATTCAGCTACGAAAAAATTCCGTAATTTAGAAACGACTGATTACCTGACAAGCCTGTGCAGCAATATTGGTGCAGTGCCAGGCACAACTATCGTAATACTTTAATTTTATCTCGGACTATCCGGGATAATATACAGAGACAGAGCATACCTATTACTGTTCATGCCAATAAAATACCAGCTGTTCCTTTTCCTCATATTTATAGATCCAATTGAACTGGTCAATGCATATATAACAGTCGATAAAGGGACTTATTTGGATTGAATCAACATTCTTTAGTAATAATTCTAACTTCAAAATTACCTTTGTATTAGTAGAAGACAACAATAGACCAAAGCAGTGCGCTTATCACCTCAATTGGGTTTATTTGCTATAAGCACATGGACTTATTACTTGATTAGTATAGAACCAAGGACACCCTAACAGTGTTCTAAATCCTGGCCGGGTGTATAGTGAGGGATATTTTAGACAGCGTTTAAATTTTCAGTTACGTTATCTCAAATCCCGGATGTACCCAAAAAGAAAATTTATTTTGTCATCATAAAATATTAGCTATGTTAGTATTGCTATTTTAATGAATTGGCGGTTTTAAGCACAACTCAATAACAATATCGCATTCAGCTATATATTTAGTTCATAAAATTAAAAGGGTGATACTATGAGATTCTATAACAAAAGCTTCCGACTCTTTCTGTTTCCACTTATACTACTTTCGCTTGTCGCTTTTTCTTGCACTCAAGGGAGGAAAAATGATCAAGCAGAAGAAGTGAATTACTATGACTACTCCCAGCGACAACAGTTAACCGGTGGTGTCAAGATGATACCGATATCCACACCGAGCGGAGATTTCAAGGTGTGGACGAAGCGAGTTGGCAATAATCCTACCCAGAAAGTGCTGCTGCTTCACGGCGGTCCGGGTATGACGCATGAATATTTTGAGGCTTTTGATTCCTACCTTCCAAAAGAAGGCATTGAATATTACTATTATGACCAGCTGGGTTCGGCTTATAGCGACCAGCCCATGGATTCTACCCTTTGGACAGTTGATCGTTTTGTAGAAGAGGTCGAACAAGTTCGCAAAGCACTTGGCCTGGACAGCGATAACTTCTATCTATTAGGCCATTCCTGGGGCGGGATTTTGGCCATAGAATATGCGTTGAAGTACCAAAAACACCTGAAAGGGTTGGTTATCTCTAATATGATGTCTTCTGTTCCTGACTATATCGAATATGCTGAGGAAGAAATGGCCCCCACACTTGATTCAGACATCCTAAAGGAAATTAGAGAATTGGAAGAAAATGGAAATTATAGCGATCCAAAATATACTCAGCTGGTTGAAGAGCATTATTACCCCAAACATGTGTTAAGAATGCCATTAGATGAGTGGCCCGAACCGGTTAACCGCTCTTCAGCTCATGTTAACGAAGAATTATATGTAACCATGCAGGGTCCCAGCGAGTTTGGAGTGGTAGGAGATGCTAAACTGAAAAATTGGGATCGCTCCGATGACCTTTCGAAGATTGAAGTACCAACATTAGTCATTGGTGCAAGTTACGATACCATGGATCCGGAGCATATGCAATGGATGGCCACTGAGGTCGAAAATGGCCGACCCTTGATTTGTCCTGAAGGAAGTCACTATACCATGTATGATGATCAGGAAACCTATTTTGAAGGACTTACCAAATTTGTTGAAGACGAAGATGCTGGTCGCTTTTAGTTTATGCGGCTTTAATGAGGTCAATTTATCAGAAATGTCACTTTTGGAAAAGCTTCTATGGGTCCGGTGATGAATCAGGGTTAGTCCCCAGTATTATTTTCTAATAGAAGCCTTCTTAAATATCGCAATGCGGCCGATATAAAATTCCAACGCAAAGCATTGCAATGAGTTTAGTAGGGTTAATCTTTTGAAATCACAGATAAGCAGCCTTAATAGCGAGAGAATCCGTTCCCCCGTAGAAGCTTTCCACCTCATCTGGCCACAAAAGAGACACTTTTTCCTTCTCCCACCATTGCTCCGCGTTTCACAAAACGGCCCGCACCGAGATAGGTCAGATATTTAAGATCAAATAGTTTTTTTATCCGGCTTTCCATAACTCTTTATCAACAAACGCAGTAAGATGGAGACCATCTGCGAGGCAAACACTACCATAACGTTTTCTTGATTTTTTATATACATATGTGTGTACATTAATAAAAAAGTTGCTTATATTTGCGTTTTAGAATGAAAAAGAACTTAATTTATATACTTTACATTATATGGTCGGAGTAGAAGTTAAAGATAACGAGAGTATTGATCGCGCTGTAAACCGCTTCAAAAAGTTGGTGGCCCGCACGCGCATTCTTAATGAATACAGAGAAAATCAGCAGTATACAAAGCCCTCAAAGAAGCGTCGTGAGGCTTTGAAGAAGAGTATTCGTGAGCAGCGCCGTCGT
>Ga0079226_10000955_pt1 | contig 21641 bp, 21 predicted proteins | sample Poulit2014_FD_76345 | JGI IMG/M metagenome (GOLD analysis project Ga0079226, IMG submission 76345) | Agricultural soil microbial communities from Georgia to study Nitrogen management - Poultry litter 2014 | ecosystem: Environmental > Terrestrial > Soil > Agricultural land | place: USA: Georgia... | reverse complement strand
GATATGGCACATTTAGAGTTTTGTGCTCGTGAAGACCTCAACAAAACTTCCCCACGTGTGATGGCTGTTTTAGATCCTGTCAGATTAGTAATTGAAAACTATGAAAAAGAGGAAGAGTGGTTAGAAACAGAAAACAATCCTGAAGATGAATCTGCTGGAACAAGAAAAATTCCTTTTGCTAAAGAATTATTTATCGAAAGAGATGATTTTAGAGAAGAAGCAGGAAGAAAATTTTTCAGATTAAAATTAGGAAAAGAAGTACGTTTAAAAAGTGCTTACATCATCAAAGCAGAACGCGTTGAAAAAGATGAAGTAGGAAATATCATGACAATTTATTGTACTTATGATCCAAAAAGTAGAAGTGGAAGCGGAACTCCTGAAAGCAAAAGAAGAGTAAAAGGAACTTTGCATTGGGTTTCTGCAAAACATGCCATTCCTGCTGAAATTAGATTATATGATCGTTTGTTTACCGTTGCAGATCCTGAGGCTGATAAAGAAAAAACGTTTTTAGATTTCATCAATCCAGATTCTTTAAAAGTAATCACAGGTTTTGTTGAACCGAGTTTAAAAAATGCCAAAGTTTTAGAACGTTATCAATTTCAAAGAAAAGGATATTTCTGTGTAGATAAAGACAGCACAGAAGAAAAGTTAGTTTTCAACAGAACTGTTCCTTTAAGAGATTCTTGGAAAAAGATTGACGCTAAATAAAAATTATTTATATTTATTTACACAAATAAAAAATAGAATATTTAAACACATTTAACATAATTATAATGATAATATTATAACTTTGTTAGAAGTCTTTAATTTTTTAAACTAATCGAAATATGTGCAACAATAAAAATAACATTTTAGCTTTTATTTCTGGTGCTGCAATCGGCGCAGGAATCGGTCTTTTATTTGCTCCTGAGAAAGGAGAAAAAACGCGAAAAATCTTAAGTGATGAAGCGGAAAAAACAAAAGACAAAGTAAAAGATCAATGGGATAAAACCTCAGCAAACTTAAGTGAATCTGCTAAAAAAACTTTAACGGAAATGGAAAGTAAATTAGACCACACTTTGACCGTTGCAGGAGATAAAGCAGAAGATCTTTTAGGAGCTTTACAAAAGCGTTTGGATGAATTGCGAGAGCAAACTAAAAATATTCAAGACAAAGGGGAGAAAGCTATAGATAAAGCAGAAGACAAGGTGGACGAAGCAGAGAAAAAAGCTAAGAAAACCACTAAAAAAGCAAAAGACGAAGCTGAAAAAGAAATTAATAAAGCTGAAGAAAAAGCAAAATCTTCAAAAAAATAATTTCGACTAAAAGTAGTTTTACATAAAAAACATAATTTATCTAAACTATGGGATTTTCAAAAATAAGTGAAAATTTTACTGAATTTAAAGAAGAATTTCAAGATTATGCGAAAACAAGAATTGATTTACTTCAACTTCAGTTATTAAAGAAAATCACTGATTTTTCTTCCAGACTACTGGGATTAATATTAAGTGTAATCATTTTTACATTTTTTATTTTATTCATATCCACAGGAGCCGCTTTTTTATTGGGAGAATATTTAGGTAGTATTAGTTATGGATTTTTTATTGTAGCTGGATTTTATTTATTCATTTTCCTGATTATGATTTTATTTGGAAAATATTTATTCAGAACTCGACTGATAAAAGCTTTTTCTTTTAAAATTATTAAAGTCACAAAAATTAAATTTTAAACTTATGGGCTTTTATAAAAGCATAGAAGAAATTGAAAGAGATATTGAAATTCTTAAGTTGAAAAGCAGTATTCAAGAAGAAAAAATTAAACTAAGGATGTACCAAACCAAAGAAGATTTGGCACCACAAAACTTGTTTAAAGATCTTCTTGCACAAACTTCTATAGGAATTTCTATCTTTAAAATCATCAGACAGGTTTTAAAAAGAAGAAAATAGCTTTTCAAAATTAATCAATAAAAAAAGCTCAGAAATTTTCGATTTTCTGAGCTTTTTTTGGTTTATAAACTTATTTCAAGTTCTTAATTTAAAGTTTGAATTGCAAAATATATTCTGTTTAAAGTGTCTTCTTTTCCAATCATTTCCATGATTTCATAAATATCTGGTCCCATCATTTTTCCTACTAAAGATAAACGCAATGGACTCATCACCTTTCCAAATCCTATGCCTTTTTCTTTCACCCAAGATTTTACCGTTTTTTCTACATTCTCTTGTTCAAAAACTGTTATTTCTGCAATTACAGCTTTTACTTCTTTCATGATTTCAGCAGTATCAGTTTTCCAAGCTCTTTTAGCTGATTTTTTATCAAATTCTTGAGGAGCTTGAAAATAAAAACTACTCAATTCCCAAAAATCATTTAAGAAATTTGCTCTTTCTTTTATTGATTTTACTACTTTTTCAACATATTCTGTAGAAGTTTCAATTCCTTTAGCTGCTAAAATTTCAAAAAATTTTTCTACTAAAAATGTTTCGTCTTTTTGCTGCATATAATGATGTTGAAACCATTTGGTTTTATCAAAATCAAATCTTGCGCCTGCTTTTGAAACTTTTTCTAAAGAGAATTGTTCAATCAATTCTGCTAAATTAAAAATCTCTTGTTCTGATCCTTTTCCAGGATTCCAACCCAACAACACCAACATATTGATTACCGCTTCAGGAAAATATCCTGATTCTCTATATCCTGAAGAAATTTCTTCAGTTTTTGGATCTTTCCATTCTAAAGGGAAAACAGGAAATCCTAATTTATCTCCATCTCTTTTACTTAATTTTCCTTTTCCTGTAGGTTTTAAAATCAATGGCAAATGCGCAAATTGTGGTGTTTCCCAACCCAAAGCTTTATATAATAAAACGTGTAATCCTAAAGAAGGTAACCACTCCTCTCCTCTAATTACATGACTGATTTTCATCAAATGATCATCAATAATATTTGCCATATGATAAGTTGGTAAACCATCACTTTTATAAAGAACTTTATCGTCGATTACATCTGTGTTGACTTTGATTTTTCCTCTGACAATATCTTCTAAAATAAGTTCTTCATTTCGCGGAGGCATAAACCGAATTACATATTTTTCTCCTTTTTCCAGTTTTTCTTTTACTTCTTCTGCTGAAAGATTTAAAGAGTTATTCAGTTTTTCTCGCGTTTCCCAATTATAGCTGAAAGTTTTTCCTTCTTCTTCAAAGTTTTTTCTGATTTCAGCCAATTCTTCTGCAGTATCAAAAGCATAATAAGCTTGCCCGGATTCTAAAAGCTGATTTACATAAGTTTTGTAAATATCTTTTCTTGCACTTTGATGATAAGGTCCAAACCCTTTGTCTTTTCCTGGTCCTTCATCAAAAGGAATTCCACTCCAGTTTAAAGCTTCTATAATATATTCTTCTGCTCCTTCAACAAATCTTTTCTGATCAGTATCTTCAATTCGTAAAATGAAATCTCCATTATTCTGCTTTGCAAATAAATAATTATATAATGCTGTTCTTAAACCTCCTATGTGTAATGGACCAGTAGGACTTGGCGCAAATCTTACTCGAACTTTTGATGTCATAATTTTATTTTTTCGCAAAGATAAACTTCTTAAGAAGATTCTTGATAAGCTTTTGAAAAGGAATTATAATTTTTCTGCTTAAATCATAAAATACAACATTAAAAACCAAAATATAGGAATGGATTCTCCCCAAAATGCAGTATAATATACTGAATTGTATTTTTTAGCAAACTTTAAAAACACAAAAGTTAATCCGCTTATGATTAAGCAAATCAATTTTTCTTTCCACAACATATTTGGATTTAAAAAACTACATAAAAGAAAAATACTTAAAAAAACAACTCCAATTTTTCGGGTGTTTGCAATTCCAAAACGCTGTGGAAAAGTTCCTAATTTAGGATCATCAAATTGTAAATCTCTAATTTCAAAAGGAAGAATTAAAGCCAAGACAAAAGCAAAATAACTTATACTTCTTAAAAGCACTTCTATACTGAAAATTTTCACTTGATCTATCAACAAAAGCCAAAGTGAAGTTCCTGTCCACACCAAAGCGATGATAAATATTTTTAAGCTTTTTAATTCTCTTAAACGATATTTCAAAGGAATAAAAGGTAAATTATATAAAAGCGTCAACAAAGCCAGTAAACTTGCGATGAAAATAAATTTTAAACTTTGTTGAAAAACAGCATATCCTAAAAAAAGGAAACACAACAAGGAAAAAACCTGAATAGCTTTTAATTCAGCAGATAAACTTTTATGTTGAAAACCAGCTTTTTGCGCAAATTTAGAAAAGTTATAAGCAGAAATTGTGGCAAAAAATACAAAGATAAATTTCCATTTTTGAAAAGGTAAATCATAAGATAAAGTTCCCACGCCCATCAAGGCAGAAATGCAAACAGCCACATGAATACTGCTACGAATATAAAATCGAAAAGCATTTTTCAGAAAATTCATTTTACAAAGTTAAAAGTAAATGATTTTACTTTTCTAATTTTTTCCGTTTTTATATAAAAAAGCAAAGATTTTCCATAAAAATATTTCTCACAAAAACAATGACATAAAACAGGATAACCAACTTAATTTTAAACTTTAATCTTTCCTATTTAAGGTCGAAAATCTCATATAATAATGTATTTTTGCAAGCCATAAACCCATGCAATTTTATTTCGCTATGAATACAGATATTTTTGCGTTGAGACATATTGGTCCCCGCCCTGAAAATACCCCAGAAATGTTAAAAACTATTGGAGTTGATTCTATTGATCAACTGATGTTTGAAACCATTCCTGATGATATTAGAATTGACAAAGAACTCGATTTACCAGAAGGGCTTTCTGAGCAAGAGTTTGCTGAACACATCGACCGTTTAGCGCAAAAAAACAAAAGATTTAAAACTTATATTGGCTTAGGTTATCACGCCACAAATTTACCAGCTGTTATCCAAAGGAATATTTTAGAAAATCCAGGTTGGTACACTGCTTACACTCCTTATCAAGCTGAAATTGCACAAGGAAGATTAGAAGCTTTATTGAATTTCCAAACTATGGTAAGTGATCTTACTGGTTTAGAATTGGCAAACGCTTCTTTATTAGATGAAGGAACGGCAGCAGCTGAAGCGATGACTATGCTTTATTCTGTTCGCGATAGAGCAAAAAAGAAAGCAAAAGCTAATAAGTTTTTTGTTTCCGAAGAAATTCTTCCACAAACTTTAGCGATTTTAAAAACAAGAGCACTTCCTTTAGATATTACTTTAGAAATTGGAAATCATAAAAACTTTGATTTTTCTGAAGAATATTTCGGAGCAATTTTACAATATCCTGGTGTTTCAGGAGAAGTTTATGATTATGCTGACTTCATAAAAAAAGCTAATGAAAACAATATTAAAGTTGCAGTTGCAGCAGATATTTTAAGTTTAGTAAAACTGCGTGCTCCAGGAGAAATGGGTGCTGATGTTGTAGTAGGAACTACACAAAGATTTGGAATTCCTATGGGATATGGAGGTCCACATGCTGCTTATTTTGCAACAAAAACAGAATACCAAAGACATGTTCCTGGTAGAATTATCGGAGTTACAAAAGATAAAAACGGGAATTTTGCTTTGAGAATGGCTTTACAAACTCGTGAACAACATATCAAAAGAGCTCGTGCTACTTCAAATATTTGTACTGCACAAGTTTTATTAGCTGTTATGGCAGGAATGTATGCAGTTTATCACGGACCTAAAGGTTTAAAATACATTGCAGATAAAGTTCATAAATCTACTGTTAGATTAGAGGAAACTCTTGAGGATTTAGGTTTTGAACAACTCAACAAAACTTATTTTGATACCATCCGCATAAAAGCTGAAGCAGCAAAAATCAAAGAAATTGCAGAAACAGCAGAGATTAATTTCTATTATCCTGATAAAAATACAGTTTTAATTGCTTTAAATGAAACTACTTCAGAAAACGATCTTAATAATATTATTGCGGTGTTTTCTCAAGCTGCTGCAAAAACCAGCGTTCAGCTTAAAGAAGAAAAAGATATTATAGAAAATTCTTCTGTAGAAAGAAATACAGCATATTTAACTCATGATATTTTCAATAGCTATCGTTCAGAAACTGAATTGATGCGCTACATCAAAAAACTGGAAAGAAAAGATTTATCTTTAACGCATTCTATGATCGCTTTAGGATCTTGTACGATGAAGTTGAATGCAGCTTCTGAAATGTTAGCAATTAGCAATCCACAGTGGGGAAATATACATCCTTTTGTTCCTTTTAATCAAGCAGAAGGATACCAAGAAATGATTAAAAACTTAGAAAATCAACTCAGCATTATCACTGGTCTTGCTGCAACTTCTTTACAGCCCAATTCTGGAGCGCAAGGAGAATTTGCTGGTTTGATGACCATTCGTGCTTATCACCAATCTCGTGGTGAAGGACACAGAAATGTTTGTTTGATTCCTGCTTCTGCACACGGAACAAATCCGGCAAGTGCATCTATGGCAGGCATGAAAGTTGTAGTGGTAAAATCTACTGAAGTTGGAAATATAGATGTAGAAGATTTACGTAAAAAAGCAGAAAAACATAAAGATAATCTTTCTGCTATTATGGTAACTTATCCTTCCACTCATGGAGTTTTTGAATCTGCTATTAGAGAAATCACAAAAATTGTTCACGATAACGGCGGACAAGTATATTTGGATGGTGCAAATATGAACGCTAAAGTAGGATATTCACATCCTGGAAAAATTGGTGCAGATGTTTGTCATTTAAATTTACATAAAACCTTTGCTATTCCTCACGGAGGAGGTGGCCCAGGAGTTGGTCCTATCTGTGTTGCAGAACATTTAAAACCTTTCTTACCTTCTAATCCATTTGTAAAAACAGGAGGAGAAAAAAGTTTAGACTCTATTTCTTCTGCTCCTTATGGTTCAGCTTTAGTTTGTTTAATTTCCTATGGATACATCACTATGCTTGGAAAAGCAGGTTTAAAAAAAGCTACAGAATATGCAATTATTAATGCCAACTATGTAAAAGAAAGATTAAGCAAGCATTATCCTATTTTATATTCTGGAGAACGTGGAAGAGCTGCGCACGAAATGATTATCGATTGTCGTGAATTTAAAGAAAAAGGAATTGAAGTAATGGATATTGCAAAGCGTTTAATCGATTATGGATTCCACGCGCCTACCGTTTCTTTCCCAGTAGCAGGAACTTTAATGGTTGAACCAACAGAAAGTGAAAGCAAAGCAGAATTAGATCGTTTTTGTGAAGCAATGATTTCTATCAGAAAAGAAATTGAAGAATCCACTGCTGAAGATTCTAATAATGTATTGAAAAATGCACCACACACTATGGAAATGTTGACTTCTGATGAATGGGATTTACCTTATTCTCGTGAAAAAGCAGCTTTCCCATTAGCCTATGTGAAAGAAAATAAATTCTGGCCAGCAGTAAGAAGAGTTGATGAAGCTTATGGCGACAGAAACTTAATGTGTACTTGTCCGCCAATTGAATTATATATGGAAAAAGTAGAAGGTTAATCCAAGCCTTCTGCTTTTTTTATCTTTTTTTCTTAAAAAATTAAAAAACAAATCTATATTTTTGATTTTATATTTATTTAATTCCTAACTTGAACCCTAAATAAGCAATATTTTATACGTATGTCGATTGTCATTACAGGAGTAGGAAGTTATATTCCTGAAGTAATAGTAAAAAACTCTAATTTTTTAAAAAACGTATTTGTCAATAAAGATGGTTCTTTAATTGATCAACCTAATGAAATCATTGTTGAAAAATTAAAAAACATCACTGGAATTGAAGAACGTCGTTATGTAGAAGATGATAAAGTCACTTCTGACATTGCCACAATAGCTGCAAAACGCGCTATTGAAGACGCAAATATTGATCCTGAAGAATTGGATTATATCATTGTGGGTCAAAATTTTGGTGATGTGAGAAAAAACTCTAACCAAACAGATCAAGTTCCTAATATTGCGGCACGCGTAAAACACAAACTCAGAATTAAAAATCCTGCTTGTGTAACTTATGATGTGATTTTTGGTTGCCCAGGATGGTTAGAAGGAGTGATTCAAGCACAAGCTTTTATCAGAGCTGGAATGGCTAAAAAATGTTTGGTTATCGGTGCAGAAACCCTTTCAAGAGTAGTAGATCCGCACGACAGAGATAGCATGATTTTTGCTGATGGCGCTGGCGCAACTATTATTGAAGAATCTGATCAACCCGGAGGAATTTTAGCGCATGAAACTGCTTCTCACACGTATAGTGAAGCTCCTTATTTAGATTATAATCTTTCAGAACATAAAGAAGAAGCAAAAAGCGATATTCAATATGTAAAAATGTCTGGAAGAAGAATTTATAATTTTGCTTTGACAAAAGTTCCACATGCTATGAAAAGCTGTTTTGACAAAAGTGGAAAATCTATAAATGAACTGAAAAAAGTTTTTCTACACCAAGCTAATGAAAAAATGGATGAAGCAATGTGTGAAAGATTTTTCAAACTTTATGATAAAAAAGTTCCTGAAAATATCATGCCGATGAATATCCATAAATTAGGAAACAGTTCTGTTGCAACTCTTCCTACTTTATTAGATCAAGTTAGAAAAGGGGAAATTGAAAATCATAAACTGGAAAAAGGAGATATCTTAATCTTTGCCAGTGTGGGTGCTGGAATGAATATAAACGCTATGGTTTATCAATATTGATAAAATATAATTCTTCATATTATGGCTGAAAAGGAAAATAACAAACTCATTTTTTATATTGTTATTCCTGCATATAATGAGGAAAAATTTATCTTTAAAACCCTTGATTCTCTTGTAAAACAAACACAAATTCCTAATAAAATCATTGTTGTTGATGATAATTCTACCGACAATACCGCTGATATTGTAACAGAATTTTGTCAACAATATGATTTTATAGATTTAATCCAAACCAATTCTCCTGCAGAACACCAACCTGGTAGTAAAGTTGTCAACGCTTTTTATAAAGGCTTAGCAGAACTCGATCAAAACTTTGATATCATCTGTAAATTTGACGCTGATCTTATCTTTCCTGAAAACTATATAGAATTTTTAAATCAAGCCTTTCAAGAAAATTCAAAATTAGGTTTAGCAGGTGGTTTTTGCTATATAAAAAACAATGAAAAATGGGAGTTGGAAAATCTAACCAATAAAGATCATCTCCGTGGTGCTTTAAAAGCTTATAGAAAAAAATGCTTTAAAGATATCGATGGATTAAAAGAAGCTATGGGTTGGGATACACTTGATGAACTCTTGGCGCAATATCACGGTTGGGAAGTAAAAACCTTTGAAGGATTAAAAGTAAAACACCTTAGACCTACTGGGGAATCTTATAAAAAAACAGCAAAACACATTTCTGGAGAAGCTTTATATCGCATGCAATATGGAGATTTAATCAGTTTTATTTCTTCTGCAAAAATGGCTTGGTTAAAAAAAGATTTCAATGTTTTTAAAAACAATATGAAAGGTTTTTATGCGGCTAAAAAGAAAAAACCTTCTCCTTTAGTTTCTAAAGAAGAAGGCAAATGGATTAGAAAACATAGATGGAAAAATATGTTTAAAAAACTATTTTAATCTATTACTTCATATAAAACATCTCCTATTGCTGCACTTGGAAAGCTAATACCTAACAATGCAGAAACCGTTGGAGCAATATCAACAATTTTCACCTCTTTTGTAGAAGCTCCTTTATTAATTCCTTTTCCATAAAAAATCATAGGAATATGTGTATCATAACTATAAGGACTTCCATGTGTTGATCCATATTTAGGATAACTAATTTCTGAAGGCTCTAAAACATAAGTTACATCTCCACTTCTTTTTGCGTTAAATCCGTTTTTTACACGTTCTCCAATTTTATCATGAAAAGATCCGTTTTCAATCATTTCTCGTGTATAAGCTTCTGCAATTTTCGGATAATCCATCATAAAAGAATAAACTTCTTCTTCCATTTCTTTTCTGCTGATATTTTCTTTTTCCAGTTTTTCATAATCAAAAAACACTTGGAAATTACTGATATTAGCAATTAAAGAATCTGCTTTATATTTTTCTTCAATATGCTTTTTCAAGTCTTTTCTAAAATCTTTTGTTTTAAAATATCCACCAGGAATATTTTTAGAATTCAAATAAGAAGGCACATGAACTCCTGCGTGATCAGCAGTTAAGAAAACTGTGTATTCTCCTTTACCTACTTTTTCATCCAGTTCATTTAATAATCTTGCAATATCTTGATCTAATCTTAAATAAGTATCCTGAGCTTCTTTTGAGTTTACACCAAATTTATGCCCTACATAATCTGTTGCAGAATAGCTCACCGTTAAAACATCTGTGATTTCATCTTTTCCAAGTTCTTCTCCTTCTAAAGCTGCAACTGCAAAATCTGTGGTGATGCTATTTCCATAAGCAGTATAAAGAAAAACTCCATAACCACTTTTTCCTTCTTTAAGTTTTTTCAAATCATAAGGAAAAGTTTTTCTTCCATCTAAATCTCCTTCAAATTCTGTTGAATCTGGTCCGCTTTCTACATAAGTTTCAATAGGATATAAAGTATTCCAATCTTTTAAATAAGCATCCACTTTTCCTGAGGAATTAAAATCTTCAACCCATTTTGGCAATTCTTCCATATAATAAGTGCTGGAAATAAATTTCCCTTCTTTTCCTCCGTGAAACCAATAAGCTGCATTTGCTGCATGTCCTGCTGGTAAAACTGCTCCTCTATCTTTTAAAGAAATTCCTATGGTTTTTCCTTTGAATTGTGTTGCCAATCTATTTTCATCTCCAAAAGTAGAAGCCAATAAATATTTAGGAGATCTTTCTCCTGCGCTTTCTGCTGTTCCCAAAGAAGAAACTTCTTCATTTTCTACTGGAACAACTTTTTTTCCTGAGTTTTTTTCATAAAAACTATTTCCAATTACTCCGTGATATCTTGGAGTGGTTCCCGTAAAAATAGAAGCATGTCCTGGCGCTGTATAAGTGGGCATATAATTGTAATGTGCATTTTTTAAATTATACCCCTCTCCTATCAATCTTTTAAATCCATCTTCTCCATACCTATTCCAAAAGCGAGTTAAGTAATCATACCTCATCTGATCTACTACAATTCCAACTACTAATTTTGGGTTTGCATGAATTTCTGTAGAATCTTTTTCAGCAGTTGAAACCGTTTTTGAATCTTCGACTTTTGACTTTACAGTTGAACAAGAAGCTAAGCTTAGACTTATAAAAAATAATATTTTAAATAAACCATTGATTTTGAATTTTCTCATATAATCTATCTCATTTTTAGGGTGAAATTTCGCTAAATATAATTATTTCTATTGGGAAAAGCTCAAGTAATTATTTTTAGTATTTTTGTGATTCAAAATCCATTAGATGAAATACCTTCATAACATAGGTCAATATTTTATAATGATTAAAGAAGCTTTCGGAAGAATGACAAAAAGGTCTGTTCTTTATGAGCGTTCTTTAAAAGAAGTTGATGAATTAATAATTGACTCTTTGGGCATTGTTTGTTTTTTATCCTTTTTCATCGGAGGAGTTTTAACTATCCAAACCTCTTTAAACTTAGCCAATCCATTAATCCCCAGAAGTTTAATTGGATATGCCACCAAACAAGGAATTATTTTAGAGTTTTCTCCTACTTTAGTTTCAATTATTATGGCGGGAAAAGCAGGTTCTTACATTACTTCAAGTATTGGAACTATGCGGGTTACAGAGCAAATTGATGCTTTGGAAATTATGGGAATCAACTCCATAAATTACTTGGTTTTCCCTAAGATTATCGCGATGTTATTTTATCCTTTCTTGATTGCTATTTCTATGTTTATGGGAATTTTAGGAGGGTATGTTACAGGTTCTTTAGGAGGGTATATTTCTCCTGATGATTTTATCATTGGACTACAAACTGATTTTGAAGCTTTTCAGATATTTTATGCTTTTATAAAAACATTTTTCTTCGGATTGGTTTTAGCCACCATGCCCGCATATTTTGGATATTATCTTAAAGGAGGATCTTTAGAAGTTGGAAAAGCCAGCACCGCTTCTTTCGTATGGACCAGTATAGTGCTGATTCTTATTAATTATGTGTTGACTCAATTATTATTAAGCTAAATGATAAAAATAAAAGATTTACATAAAAGTTTTGGAGATCACGAAGTTTTAAAAGGAATTTCAGCTGAATTTTACAAAGGAAAAACCAATTTAATTATCGGTCAATCAGGTTCTGGAAAAACAGTTTTCTTAAAGTGTTTATTAGGACTTTTAAAACCTGAAAAAGGTTCTATTACATATGAAAAAGAAGATTTTCTGAAAATGACAGAAGAAGAACAGCAAATTTTTCGTCAACAATTAGGTATGGTTTTTCAAGGAAGTGCGCTTTTTGACACGATGAGCGTGGGCGAAAATGTAATGTTTCCTTTAAGAATGTTTTCTTCTATGAATCCTGAAGAAAGAGTTGACAGAATGATTGAAGTTTTAAAACGAGTAGGGTTAGAAAATGTAGAAGATAAAGCTCCTTCTGAACTCAGTGGAGGAATGCAAAAACGTGTTGCTATTGCAAGAGCTATTGCCAATAATCCTAAATATTTGTTTTGTGATGAACCCAACTCTGGTTTAGATCCTGAAACAGCCACTATGATTGATAATCTTATTCAGGAAATTACACATGAATATAATATCACCACAGTGATCAATACGCATGATATGAATTCTGTTTTAGAAATTGGAGAAAGTATTGTCTTCTTAAAATTTGGAGAAATAAAATGGCAAGGAACCAATAAAGAAGTATTTAAAACAGATAATAAAGCTATTTCAGAATATATTTATTCTTCAGATTTATTTAAACAAGTAAGAAAAGCTCATCTTAATAAATAATATTTAGCCTAAATCTTTTCCGAATTTTTCTTGAACTTTTTGACGAGTTTCTTTGATTTCCTGTTCAGCAGATTTAGGATAAATCATTAATATTTTTTCTTCTTCTACAATTACAAAATTGCTTAAATCTTTAACTACCACAATTTTATCTTTTGAAGCCCTAATTATATTTTCCTGAGAATTTTCAAATAAAACTTTAGTGTTTACAATTACATTTTTCTCTTCATCTTTTTCTAATTTATCATAAAGAGATCCCCAAGAACCCAAATCATTCCAATCAAAATAAACAGGTAAAACTTCTACATTAGTAGCTTTTTCCATAATTCCATAATCAATGGAAATATTTTCTACTTTTGGATAATTTTCTTCTAAAAACTTTTCTTCTTTTGTGGTATTTAAACAAGAAAAACCTTGATTTAAAGTCGTAAACATTTCTGGAAGATATTTTTTAAAAGCTTTGCTTAAACATGCTGTGCTTGAAATAAAAATTCCTGCATTCCATAAATAATTTCCTGCTGCTAAGAATTTTTTAGCAGTTTCATAATCTGGTTTTTCTGTAAATTTTTCTACTTTTTTGACTTTTGAAACAGCTGCTTTATCATATTTTATATATCCATAACCTGTGTGTGGAAAATTAGGTTGAATTCCTAAAGTCATTATTGTATCGTCTTTTTTGCTGACTTCAAAAGCAGTTTTTACATCTTCAGCAAAATCATTTTCATTTTCAATCCAATGATCACTTGGTGCAACAATCATCATTGCATTAGGATTTTCTTTCTGGATTTTCAAAGCTGATAATAAAATACAAGGTGCTGTATTTCTCATTTCTGGTTCAAGAACAATTTGCCGATCTGTGATTTGCGGTAAATTTTCTTTCACCAAGTTTTCATATAACGCGTTAGTAAGAATAAAGATATTTTTTTCAGGAATAATTTTAGCTAAACGATCATAGGTTTTTTGTATTAAAGTTTGCCCAGTTCCCAACAAATCTAAAAATTGTTTAGGAAGAGCTTTTTTACTTAAAGGCCAAAATCTTGAACCTACTCCGCCAGCCATAATCACTGCATAATAATCAGTATTCATAAATTCATTTTTAGTTATTTCTATTCTTTCCTAAGGAGTTTTTATTACTTCTACCTCAGCATTGGGTTGAAAAATATAAATATTTCCTGTTGCCAACTCTAAGCATTCATATCTTTTTACGCGTTTTTTTCCTTTCTTAAAGATTTTTCCATTATAAATCCTAAAAGTTGTTCCTATAGGAATTTCAAATATATAATTTTTCCCGTTTTTCGGATCATAACTTCGCAAAGCAATTGACAAATGAGCATCTGTATCACTACTTGCTTTTGGATTTTTAAAATGTCTTGCCAAGAGTGGCAACAAATCTGAAGGAAAAATCTCTGGATTTATAAAAGGAATCATCAAATGCTGAAAAGTATGTTTCCATTCTTTTCCATGGGGTTTTATAAATCTTCCATATTTCTGAAAAGCTACTAAATGAGCTATTTCATGAACTAAAGTAATTAAAAATCTATAAGAATTTAAATTTGCATTTACTGTAATTTGATGTCGCCCATTTGACAATTTTCTATAATCTCCATGTCTGGTTTTTCTTTCATTGACAATTTTCAAATAAACCTGATGCTGTTTGATCATATTAAAAACAGGATCAACAGATCGCTCTGGGAGATATTTAGAAAGAATATTTTTCATATTTAAGAAAAACAATAATACATAAAAGCCTATTAATTTTCAATTTATTTCTTTTCTAATTCCTTGTTTTATGGTGTAGAATTAGAAACTTGTAAAACTTTTCCATTGAAAACTTTATTTCCATTTAAAGCAAAATCATAAATATAATTTGCCATTTCCACAGGTTGTAATCCAGCTTTTGCCCCTGGAAAAGCTTCTTCAAACATTTCTGTTTGCACAGCTCCTAAAGCTAAAGCATTAAAAACAGGTCCGGTTTCTTTATATTCTTCTGCCAAGATTTCCATTAAATTTATCACCGCTGCTTTACTTGAACTATAAGCTGTTAACCCTGGAAATTTCACACTTCCTTGAATTCCTCCCATACTGCTGATGGCAATAATATGAGATTCTTTTTTCATAAAAGACAACAAACTTTGCGTCAATCCATAAACACCAAAAACATTGGTTTCATAAACTGCTCTCACATCTTTTAAAGAAATATTTTCAAAATCACCTTTTAAAAATTGTCCTGCATTATGAATTAAAACATCTACTTTTTGCCAATTTTCTTTGACATAATCTTTTACTTTTTGAATATCTTCAGGTTTTCCAATATCAAAAGCTAAACTTTTTATATTATCGATTTTTAAATCTTCAATAGGTTTTTTATTTCTTGATAAAGCTAAAACTTGATGTTCATTTTCTGCAAATTTTTTAGCTAATTCAAAACCAATTCCACGACTGGTTCCTGTGATAATTATATTTTTTTTCATGTTTATTTTACTGTTTTTAAAATCAATTATTTTGATATAAATGAATTTCTTTTTCTTCTGAATCTACTAAATTTTGAATTCCTGGAATAGTTTCTTTTAGTAATTTCTCCATAAAATAAAAATCTAATAATGCTGTTTCATCACTTGTTTTATGATAATGTTTATAATTATCAAAAGTAAAAGTTGAAAGCGTGTGCGCAGGAATAAAAAAGTTGAGATAAAACGGATAATTATCACTTCTTGCAAAAAGCTGTTGTGTTTTTTCTCCTTCAAAAAATCCTAATGTATTTTTCTGTGTTGCTCGATTAAAAACTTCTGAAAAATTAGAAATTTCAAATCCTGTCAAATAAGCTTTAGCAGTTGTTTTATTTTGAGAAACTCCAATCATTTCAAAATTCAACATAGTATATAAATCTATGTTTTCTCTTTTTAATTTTTCTGCAAGATGAGATGATCCTTTCAAGCCTTTTTCTTCTGCTGAAAAAGTATGAAAAGTAAATTTCTTTTTGTTTTTACTTCAGCAAAATATTTTGCCAATTCTAAAACTGCTGCTGTTCCTGAAGCATTATCATTTGCACCATTATAAACAGGATTTTCTTTATTTAAAACTGAAATTCCCACATGATCATAATGCGCACCTAAAATCACAAATTCATTTTTTAATTCTGGATCGCTTCCCGCTTTAAAAGCTATTAAATTATAAGCTGGTTTTCCTTCTACAAAAAAACTATCTCTATAAGTTTTATAATAAGGCGGAGGATTTATTTCCTGAAATTGATTTTCTATATATTTTGTTGCTTTTTCAATTCCTTTTGAACCTATTTCTCTGCCTTCTAATTCATCTGAAGCTAAAAACTCTATATGCTTTTTAATGTTTTCAGCTTTGATTTCATAAGTGTTTTTTACTTTTTCAAGAGATTGAGTTTGACAACTCAACAACAAAAACAAAAATATAAAACTGAAGTTTTTCATTCTAAACCTATAGATTTTAATTAAAAAAAGGATTATTTCGAATTTAGAAATAATCCTTTATTTTTATCATTTTTTATACAATTCTTATTCTAAAACAGAATAATCTCCTATGCTTATTTCTGTGAAATTTCCATCATATTTTGCATGATTTCCAATCATTGCATTATCTAATTTTGCATTTGAAATTTCAGAATTTGTTTGGATTAAACTGTTTTTTATAGTTGAATTCTCAACTTTAGTATTATTTCCTATAGAAACATTCGGACCAATTTTACTGTTTTTCAATTCTACATTTTCTCCGATAAAACAAGGTTGAATAATTTCTGAATTTTCTAATTTTACTGAATCTGAAACTAAGTTTTCTCCATCTTTGTGTAAGAAATTCAACATTCTTCCATTAGTTTCCACTGCTACATTTTTATTTCCACAATCCATCCAAGCATCAACTTTTCCAGGTTTGAAAATATGTCCTTTAGCCCACATTTTCTTAATTCCATCATTGATTTGGTATTCTCCACCATGCATTAGATTTTCATCTAAAACTTCTTGCAATTGATTTTTTAAAACCTCAACATCTTTAAAATAATAAATTCCTATTACCGCTAAATCTGAAACTTTTTCTGTTGGTTTTTCTACTAAATCTATGATTTCTCCATCATCATTTAATTTTACAACTCCATAAGCTTCTGGATTTTCTACTTGTTTTACCCAAATTACACCATCTGCAGAAGTATCTAAAGTAAAATCTGCTTTGAAAAGTGTATCTGCATAAGCCACCACAGCTGGACCTTGAAGAGATTCTTCTGCACACATAATTGCATGTCCTGTTCCCAAAGGTTTATCTTGGATATAAACACTGCCTTTTGCCCCAAGATTTTCAGCAATTTCCTTTAAGTTTTTTTCTACTTCTTCGCCGAAATCTTTTCCGATGATAAAAGCAATTTCTTCTACTTTTTCATCTAAAACCTTTGCAATATCTTCTACTAAACGATGAACTATAGGTTTTCCTGCAATGGGAATTAAAGGTTTTGGAACAGTTAAAGTATGCGGACGAAGTCGAGATCCACGACCTGCCATGGGAACAATTATCTTCATAATATTTTATTTTCTAATTCTTCTTTTATTTTAAGTTCAGCAAAGATATAAAAACATTTCTTAGTGTTTTCCTGTGCTGCCAAAACCTCCTGCTCCTCTTTCGCTTTCTTCTAAGCTTTCAACTTCTATCCATTCAGCTTTTTCATGTTTTGCAATTACCATTTGTGCTATTCTTTCTCCATCTTTTATGATGAAATCTTCTTTGGATAAATTCACTAAAACAACACCAATTTCTCCACGATAATCTGCATCTATTGTTCCAGGAGAATTCAAAACAGTAATTCCATTTTTTATTGCTAAACCACTTCTGGGTCTTACTTGCGCTTCAAAACCAATTGGTAATTCCATAAACAATCCTGTTTTTATGATGGTTCTTTCCATAGGTTTTAAAGTGATTTCTTCTTCTAAATTAGCTCTTAAATCCATTCCTGCTGAAGCAGAAGTAGAATATTTTGGCAAATCGTGTTTTGATTTATTGATGATTTTTATTTGCATTTTTATTGTAATTTTTTAAATAATTATTGTTTTATAATTCTTTTTAATTCTTCTTTTTCGCCTATATAAATAATTCCCATAAAAATAATTAATAAGCTAAATCCTACGAAATAATTTTCTCTAAATCCATAAAAGGAAACCATAGAAAAAATTACAGATAAGAAAATATAAGCTAATATTTTTTTGGTGTGGTAAGGAATTGGATAATATTTTTGCCCCCAATAAAAAGACAATAACATCATAGACCCATAAGCTGCTAAAGTTGAAATTGCCGCGCCGATATATCCTATACTTGGGATGAGTAAAAAGTTGGCTACAATAGTAATTGTGGCAGCAATCATGGAAATAAATCCGCCGAATTTTGTTTTGTCTGTAACTTTGTACCAAACAGAAAGATTGTAATAAATTCCTAAGAAAAGATTTGCTAATAAAATTATAGGAACAATATCCATGGCTTCCCAATAAGCTTCATCACTGATTAATAATTTTTTTAATAAATCAGCAAAAACCATTACGCCCACTAAAATAAGAGAACCGAAAATGGCGAAATATTTAGTGATATCTGCATAAGTTTTTTTAGCATTTTTGCTTTCAGCATGACTAAAAAAGAAAGGTTCAATTCCCAATCTAAAAGCTGTGGAAAACAAAGTCATAAAAATACTGAGTTTATAACAAGCAGCATAAATTCCTAATTCACTTTTGGCAATATCTTTTGGCAGAAGATATTTCATCATAATTCGATCTGAAGCTTCATTAATTGCATAAGCTAAACCAGCTATTAAAACCGGAAAAGCATAACGCATAATTCTTTTCCAAAGTGCTGCATCAAATCTAAGTTTGAGTTTTGTGTAGAAATTTAATAATAAAATCAAAGTAAATAAACTGGCAACAAAATTGGCGACGAAAATATATTCTACTTGAAAATCAACTACATATATCTTTTGTAAAAACGCTGAGTTTGCAGACCAACCTTTTAAATAAGCTAAGAAAAAGATGTTTAAACCTACATTTATCATCACGTTTAAAATCTTCAGAAAAGCATATCTCATCGGTTTTTCTTTAGCTCTCAACCAAGCAAAAGGAATGACCACCAAAGCATCTAAAACTAAAATTCCTATTCCCAATCGGATGACTTCTACAGAAATATCTGCTATATAAGCCAACTGATGTTGAAATAATAATCCTAATAGTAAAAACAGAAAAGAACTTCCGATTAAAGACCAGGCAGAAGTATTGATGACTTCTTCTTTATTTTCTTCTTTATGAAAAAAACGGAAAAAAGCAGTTTCCATTCCATAAGAAAGAATCACATTGAAAACCACAAAGTAAGCAAACACGTTAGAAACCTCGCCATAACTATCAGTAGATAAATAGCGCGTGTGAAGTTTTACCAATAAATAATTTAAAATTCTTGGCAAAACTGTTGCTCCTCCATAAATAAAAGTTTGTTTAAACAGTTTTTTGAACACTACAAAAAGAGGTCTTATTTTCACGGCTAAAGTATTAATTTTAAACCGCTTTTCTATTTTTATTTAAGGATTTATTAATCCATACTTCTTTTAATTACTTTAATTTTGTCTTTTTACAGCTGTTTTGAAAACTTTAAATTTAATTTTGTTTTTAAAATATTAACCCCTGATTTATGTCAAAAGTCAATGAAACCACGCTTGAAATTAATTTACAATCTTTAGCGCATAATTATAATTTTTTGCGTTCAAAAGTTGACAAAAAAACCAAATTTATGGGAGTGGTAAAAGCTTTTGCTTATGGAAGTGATTCTGTTGAAATCGCCAAAAAACTAACTGATTTAGGAACAGATTTTTTAGCTGTTGCTTATCCTCAAGAAGGAATTAGCTTAAAAAAAGCTGAAATCAAAACTCCTATTCTTGTTTTTCATCCACTTCCTACACATTTTGAAGAAATTATTAAACATGAATTAATTCCTTCTATTTTTAGTAAAAATAATTTAATAGAATTTATAAAAACAGCAGAAAAACTAAATCAGAAAAATTATCCTATTCATTTAAAATTCAACACAGGATTAAATCGTTTAGGATTTGAAGAAAAAGATATTGATTTTATTTTAGAAAAAATCAAACAAACTTCAGCTGTAAAAATCTCTGGAATTTTTTCTCATCTTGCTGCAAGTGAAGATGAAAATGAAAAAGAATTTACTTTAAAACAAATAGAAAAATTTCAGGGTTTCAGTAAAAAAATCACAATTCATTCTGAAGAAAAAATATTAAAACATATTTGTAATACTTCTGGAATTTTAAATTTTCCACAAGCACATTTTGATATGGTCAGAAGTGGAATTGGTTTATATGGTTATGGAAATGCAGTTGAAATAGATAAAAAGCTAAAACCTATTGCGGCTTTAAAAACCATTATTTCACAAATTCATCATCTTCAAAAAGGAGATTCTGTAAGCTATAACAGAAAATTTAAAGCTGAAAAAGAAATGAAAATTGCCACCCTTCCTTTAGGATATGCAGATGGAATTCACAGAAGTTTTGGAAATGAAAAATCAAAAGTTTTTCTCAACGGAAAATTTGCTCCCATCATTGGAGAAATCTGCATGGATATGATTATGATTGATATTTCAGCAATAAACTGCAAAGAAGGAGAAGAAGTTTTAATTTTCGGAGAAGAACAAAGTGCTGAAAAATTAGCAAAATCAGTAAATACAATTTCTTATGAATTGATTACTGGAATTTCTCAGCGGGTGAAACGCACTATAATTCATTAAAAAACAAGGTATTTTAAAGAGTTTTTATTAATTTCGGCAACCGCTTAAAAATTAGGGTATAAACTACAATAAAAAATATAATAATGAGTAAAAACATTGCTAAAGAGTTTGGTATTGAAGAAGCTTTAAAAGAATTAGGCTTAGGAAAAGAAATCAATGGAACTGCTATTGGAAATAATTTTTTTGCAGGAGGAGAAACTATTGAATCTTACTCGCCAGTTGATGGGCAATTAATTGGAAAAGTAAAATGCACTACAAAAGAAGATTATGAAAAAGTTGTAGAAGCAGCAACTAAAGCTTTTAAAGAATGGAGAGTAATTCCTGCACCAAAACGTGGAGAAGTTGTTCGTCAATTCAATGAAGAATTACGTCGTTTAAAAGAACCTTTAGGTAAATTAGTTTCTTATGAAATGGGGAAATCTTACCAAGAAGGATTAGGAGAAGTTCAAGAAATGATCGATATCTGTGATTTTGCAGTAGGACTTTCAAGACAGCTTTACGGATTGACTATGAAAAGTGAACGTCCTGGACACAGAATGTTTGAACAATATCATCCTTTAGGAATTGTTGGCGTTATTACTGCTTTCAACTTCCCTGTTGCTCCTTGGGCTTGGAATGTTGCTTTAGCTTGGATTTGTGGAGATCCTTCCATCTGGAAGGGTTCAGAAAAAACTCCTATCACTACTTTAGCTTGTCAAAAAATTATTGCTAATGTATTAGAGAAAAATAATATGCCAGCAGGAATTTCCTGTGTGGTAACAGGAGATGCTGAAGTAGGAAAATTAATGACAAGAGATACGCGTTTACCATTAATTTCTGCAACAGGATCTACACCAATGGGAAGAGCTGTAGGACAAGATGTTGCTGCTCGACTCGGAAAATCTTTATTAGAATTAGGAGGAAACAACGCAATTATTGTAACACCAAATGCAAATATTAAAAACACTGTTTATGGCAAACTAATAATGTAGGTATTGGCATTTAATTTAT
>Ga0079226_10000954_pt1 | contig 21642 bp, 24 predicted proteins | sample Poulit2014_FD_76345 | JGI IMG/M metagenome (GOLD analysis project Ga0079226, IMG submission 76345) | Agricultural soil microbial communities from Georgia to study Nitrogen management - Poultry litter 2014 | ecosystem: Environmental > Terrestrial > Soil > Agricultural land | place: USA: Georgia... | reverse complement strand
CATGTTAAATCTTTAACATAACCGGTTCCATCTGTTGTTCGCTTTAAATGCTCATCATGAATTAAAACAGGAACATGATCTTTTGTTAGTTGCACATCCGTTTCAATACCATCAGCGCCGAGCTCATATGCAAGTTTAAAGGCTTCCATTGTGTTTTCTGGGGCCTGTTTACTAGCACCTCGATGAGCAAAAACTTTGGTAAACATTGTCTCACCTCATGTTTGATTGTGTTTTAATTTCTAATAAAAGTCAATTTTTACTGACATTTATTAAGAAAAGAGTTAGAATATATATACTGAATAATGATTCATTTTTTGGAGGTTTTCATCTATGAAAATTTTAGATAAAGCGATTCATCAACTAACCATTCCCACCCCTTTTGCAGTGGGAGATGTGCATATGTACCTTATTAAAGGGGACGTATTATCCTTAGTTGATGCGGGGGTAAAAACGAAGGAAGCATGGGAAACATTGCAATCACAATTAAAAGATTTAGGTTATTACCCCAATGATATTGAACAAATTATTTTAACGCATCATCACCCTGACCATATAGGCTTAATTGAACAATTTCCACGAGCCCAGCATATTATTGCTCATAAAAATGTAGATCCATGGATCATAAGAAATGAGCAATTTTTCAAGCACCATGAACACTTTTTCAAGAAATTCTTTAACGCATGTGGAATCCCCAGCCATTTTGACAATGTTTTAAAAGAGATGCGAAAATCATTACAATATGCTGGTGCAGGAAAGGTGACTAAAGCAATAAATGAAGGGGATCTGCTTCCAGGTCATAAAGACTGGAAAGTTATTGAAACAAAAGGGCATGCACAAAGTCATTTATCTTTTTTTAGAAAAAATGATGGTACTTTTATTGGCGGTGATCATTTATTACACCATATATCATCAAATCCAATATTAGAACCGCCGTATGCTGGTGAAACAGAGCGCACTAAGCCTTTATTGCAGTACCGGGATAATCTAAAAAAATGTCTCTCTCTTGGAATTAAAACAGTACTTCCAGGTCATGGTAAATCTTTTTCAGATGTTGAAGCTTTAATTCCAGCTCGATTACAAAGTCAAGAGCAGCGAGCAAACAAAGTACATTCGCTATTACGAACAGAAGGAATCTTAACACCATTTCAAATATGTCAACATCTCTTTCCAAAACATTATGTAACCCAACTTGATTTAACAATGTCTGAAACAATAGGCCAGCTTGACTTCCTTGAACAACAAAATAAAGTAGATCAATTGGTAGAAGATGGTGTACACTTCTATCGTGCAAAATAGACTAATAAACAAAAAAGTAATCGTGACTGGGGCTTCAAGTGGGATTGGAAAAGAATTGGTATGGCATATTGCCCGCTGCGGCGGCATACCAATAATGCTTGCCCGCTCAATTGAGCAATTAAACAATCAACGACAAATGCTGAAGCAATCCTTCGGAATAATAGGCTACGTCTATCAAGTTGACTTACAAAATAATGAAGAACGAGAAAGAACAATAGAACAAATACTAAAAGAACATGAACAAATCCATGGATTAATTAACAATGCTGGAGCAGGTATATTTGAATTTGTAAAAGATACGAAGCAAGAAGATATTGATCGGATGTTTCAGTTAAACCTATTCGCGCTCATCCATCTGACAAAACGTTTCCTTCTCCATTTTTCATATTACCAAAGCGGGCATATTGTAAATGTAGCTTCTCAAGCCGGGAAAATAGCCACACCTAAGTCTGCTGTTTATGCTTCAACAAAACACGCTGTCTTAGGGTTTACAAATGCGCTTCGCTTAGAAGTTAAAAAAGAAGGTATATCCGTAACGGCAGTTAACCTTGGCCCCGTTCGTACAAATTTTTTTACTGCGGCAGATCCAGATGGTATCTACCAAAAAAATGTTGGACGCTTGATGCTGGAACCTGATGATGTAGCACAAAAAATAATTCGTCATTTATTTACGAACAAAAGGGAAATCAATTTGCCGAGCTGGATGGAAATAGGAAGCAAATTATACCATATTTTCCCAAGAACAGCAGAACGTTTATTAAAGAGGCAATTTAACAAAAAATAAATAAACGAGGATACGTAATATTTTGACCGTTATAAAATACTAAAGTTTAACAAAAATACACAGCTTGATGATTAATTTTAAAATTATTAACCATCAAGCTTATTTGTCATGTCCAAATTCCCAATAAAAATAGTATTAAATTTTGTCGCTAGCACTATTGACTTTATATAGTTAGTCTCATTTGTATTCCATTTTCATGCAACTGGAAGATTTTACCCTGGATAAAGAACAAATATTCGCATATGATAGGGGGAAGGGAGGTAACGGGATGCACCCTCAAATTGATTCCAGGACTTTAAAGAACAAAAACATTTTATGTGTTGATATGAAAAGTTTTTATGCTAGTTGTGCAGCGCTTGCTAGGGGATTGGATCCACTAACAACCCGTCTTGCGGTTGTAGCTGACTTAAACCGGCGTGGAAGTGTTGTATTGGCAGCAACCCCAGCATTAAAGCGGGATTTTGGTATTCGTACTGGAAGCAGACTTTTTGAAATACCTGATCATGAAACCATTATAAAAGTATCCGCACAAATGAATTTATATTTGGAAGTTTCTACGGAAGTCACACGCTTGTTTAATAAATATGTACCAAAAGAAGCGATCCACACGTACAGTATTGATGAAAGTTTCCTAGAAGTAGATGGTACAAATAAGCTTTGGGGAAGTGCTGAAAAGGTAGCTGTACTTATTTTATCAGAACTAAAAGATACATTTGGGCTTACTGCAGCAATTGGTATTGGACCGAATATGCTAATCGCAAAGTTATGTCTTGATTTAGAAGCGAAAAAATTAGGGATTGCCCGCTGGGATTACGAAGATATCCCTAAAAAATTATGGCCTATTTCTCCATTATCACAAATGTGGGGAATCGGATCGCGTTTAGAGAAAAGATTAAATCGCATGGGGATTACGACAATTGGACAACTTGCTAATTATTCTTTAAAGCGTCTAGAGAAAACATTTGGTGTGATGGGAAATCAATTATATTATCATGCAAACGGCATTGATTTGTCAGAACTTGGAGCTCCCATTTTACACGGGCAGATCAGTTACGGGAAAAGTCAAATTTTACTCCGTGATTATCATCAGCCAAAAGATATTGCCTGCGTTATCCTCGAAATGTGTGAGGAGGTTGGAAAAAGAGCGCGTTCTGATCATAAAGCCGGAAGAACAATCCATCTTGGAATAGGCTATAGCAAAAATGAAGGCGGGGGAGGGTTTCATCGCTCCATCACACTTGAAAATCCAACTAATATTACCATGGAAATTTTTCATGCTTGCATGCATTTATTCCATACGTTTTACACGCAAAAAACCGTCCGAAAAATTTCTATTTCGTTAGCAACTATTTGTTCAGACGAATATATTCAGTTAAGCCTATTTGAAAAGAACCGCACAGTTAAACGGAAACTCGGTTATGTAATGGATACGATTCGTGATAAATATGGAAAAGATGCCTTACTGCATGCTGTTTCTTACACAGAGGCAGGAACTGCTCTTAAGCGCAGTAAACTCGTTGGCGGTCATTATGCAAAATAGTGAATTGCTTTTCATAACACATCAAAGCAAAAAAATATAGAGCTATACGAAGACAGCTCTATACGATTTATCGATGATTCTTGTATTGAATTGGTTTGGTAATTTCTTGGATGGCTGCATATGTTTCATTTGTCAGTATGTTAGAGGGATTGTAAAGCGTATTTTCTTCAACTTGTTCCATGGAACTGGCACCAAAAACAGCAGTTGCAACTGCTGGGTGTTTAAGCACATACTTAAGAGCAAGTTCATTCATAGATGAATTTTGATGTAAGTCTGAAAGCTGATGATATATTGTATCAAGTTCATCATACTTATAATCTAAAAATCCATCTTTTCCTTTTATTTCGATCTGCTTATCTCCTTTGTTACTTAACATCCCTTTAGCAAGAGGACCCCTGGCAAGCACACGAATGTTGTTTTCATGTAATAAATCTAAAATCTCTTCCTCTGGTCGCCGGTCAAGCATATTATATTGCATCATAACTCCGTCAATGGAAGAATATTCGACATATTCGCGAATCACATTTGGACGGATCGATGATATTCCATAAGAACGAATAAGACCTTCTTGCTTCAATTCATCAAATGCTTCGATGGACTCACTAATCGGATCATCGATCGTTCCACCGTGCAGCATATAAAAATCAATGTAATCGGTTTGTAAGCGAGATAAGCTATCCTTTACCCCCTGTTTAATATGCTTTTTCGAAGGATCCCAAAACCAATCTTGATTCTCCTTATTAAAATGGTTTCCAACCTTGGTCGTTAGAATGATTTTATCGCGTTTATCTTTAATAGCTTGACCAACTATTTCTTCATTTTGTCCAAAATCATACAAATCTGCTGTATCAAGATGATTAATACCGACATCAAGCGCTTTATCAATAATTTTCTTCGCTTCTCGAGAATTTGTTCCAATAGACATGCAACCAAGTGTTAATTCCGATATATAAATGTCAGACTTTCCCAATTGGTTTCTATTCATAATATAGCCTCCGTTCTATTTTCATACACCTATTGTAAAAATTGTTATTTCAAAATACAACTGTTTCACAACGAAGACATGCTGAAACTATGTTAAAATAGATAATAATAGAATGTGAAATTAAAGGGGATCGCAATGAAAAAATTTGAAGAGAAAACAATAAAAACAAAGGAAATATACAATGGAAAGATTGTCAAACTGCAAGTAGATGACGTTACATTACCAAATGGAAAAATGTCAAAACGGGAATTAATTAAACACCCAGGTGCGGTAGCAATTATTCCCATTACAAAAGACAATAAAATTGTGTTTGTAGAACAATACCGGAAACCTTTAGAAAAATCACTTATTGAAATTCCCGCTGGCAAATTAGAAACAGGGGAAAAACCGGAAATAACTGCAATACGTGAATTAGAAGAGGAAACAGGATATACAACAAATCAACTTTCATTTGTCACCTCGTTTTATACTTCACCGGGATTTGCTGATGAACTGATGTATATTTATATTACCGATCAGCTGGAGGAGCTTAAGCATCCCGTTGCTGGCGATGATGACGAATTTGTAGAAACTTTAGAATTAACATTGGAAGAAGCAAAACAATATGTAGAAGAAGAACGTATACATGATGCAAAAACCAATTATGCTATTCTTTATTTACACGCACTGGAAAGGGTTCAATCATGCTAAATTCTTATTTTGCCGACATGCATATTCATATCGGAAGAGATATGTATAATAAACCAGTAAAAATTACAGGAGCAAAAAGTTTAACACTTACAAATATTTTAAAAGAAGCCAGCCGAAATAAAGGAATTCATATGATCGGGGTGATAGACAGCCATGCTCCAGCAATCCAACAGGAAATAAAAAATCTGATAAAAGCTAATGATGCAGAGGAGCTTCCTGGAGGAGGAATTCGCTTTGAGCAAGTTACACTTTTATTAGGATCAGAAATCGAAGTTTATGACAACTTATGTCAAGGACCCGTTCACGTGCTATGCTACTTTCCAACGCTAGATAAAATTGAAAAATTCTCAGAATGGCTAACAACTAAAATGAAAAATATTACGCTTAGCTCGCAGCGCTTTTATGGAACAGGCAAAGAATTGCAATATAAAGTAAAAGAACTTTCCGGTATTTTTATACCTGCCCATGTTTTTACGCCTTTTAAAAGCTTATATGGAAAAGGTGTTAAAAAATCATTAAAAGAGGTGTTTGATCCTGATTTAATTGATGGGATTGAAATGGGATTGAGTTCCGATTCGACAATGGCTGATCAAATTAAAGAGTTGCATGACTATACGTATCTTTCTAATTCTGATGCCCACTCATTAGCAAAAATAGCTCGTGAATATCAGGAATTTGCTATGCAAGAGCCTTCCTTTACAGAATTCTACTGGGCTTTACACCAAGTAAATGGAAGAGAAATTATCCGCAATTTTGGAATGAATCCAAAGCTCGGTAAATACTATACAACCGTTTGTAGTAATTGTTTAGAACCTCTAACAACAGTAGAAAAACAATGTCCTTTCTGTGGCTCAACTAAAATAATCAAGGGAGTTTATGACCGAATTCGGGAATTGTCAGAGCCTAGTGCTGATAAACGAAAAAGACCCCCTTATTTGTATCAAGTACCATTAGAGTATTTACCAAAGCTAGGACCAAAAACATTTAAAAAATTATTAGATCAATTCCAAACGGAAATGAATATCATACACAACGTAAAATTAGAAGACTTGAAAGAAATAATCCCGGAAAAACTAGCAAATGCAATCATTCAAATGAGAGAAGGAAAAATACAAATTAAAGCAGGCGGGGGAGGAAAATATGGGAGTATTACTTCCTCATAAAATATTTTTTGAGAAAGAAAACTTTTAAATTTGGTATTTTTACATGGAATCCTTCATAGTTTTTAACTAGATAGGAAAATGCAAATTAAACATTCCTTGAACGGAGGATTCCAATGTATACAAAAAAAGCACTTGCAATCAATCATGTAAAAGAACACGCAACCATCTATATTTTTATGGTTATCCTATTTTTAACAGGAATTATTTTTGGGGCCATTATTGTTAATAGCATGAATTTCGTCCAGAAGCAGGATTTATTTTTTTATCTAGAACGGTTCTTTGGACAAGTATCTGATAACCAGCATATTGAAAATAAAGAAATATTAAAAGATAGTTTTTTTTATCATGCTAAATATTTATTACTTTTATTTATTCTAGGCTTGTCTGTGATTGGACTACCGGTTGTGTGGATTTTGTTGTTTTTAAAAGGTTTGGTGGTAGGCTTTTCCGTTGGATTTATCGTCAATCAACTTGGGTTAAAAGGGTTGCTGTTAGCATCTTTATCCATAGCTCCACAGAATTTTTTAATTATACCTATTTATATCATAGCAGGCAGTTTATCAATGATATTTTCTTTAACTTTAATGAAAAAGTTATTTACTCGTAAACTAACCAATTCTGTTTTTCAACCTTTTGGGCAATATATAACGGTTTTTATGTTATTATTAGTATTCGCATTGTTAGCTGCGCTTCTAGAAGCATTTGTCGCAAATGAAGCAATGTCATCTTTAATTAAATCCCTTTATTAATGATAATAATTATTATATAATAATTATTATATAAATCTTTTAATAATAATTATACTTTGACAGCTGTTTGCAGGCCACCTATAATAAAGATGGGATATGAGGGAGGGATGTACCATGGAATACCGGATTGACAGCATTAAAAAACAACTTCATGCACAGAGTTACAAATTAACGCCACAAAGGGAAGCAACAGTAAAGGTTTTATTAGAAAGGGAAGATGACCATTTAAGTGCAGAGGAAGTTTATTTGCTTGTGAAGGAGAAAGCGCCTGAAATTGGTTTAGCTACTGTTTATCGTACATTGGAATTATTATCAGGATTAAAAATTGTTGACAAAATAAACTTCGGTGACGGTGTGACCCGTTACGATCTTCGTAAAGAGGGAGCGGAACACTTCCATCACCATCTGGTATGTATCGAATGCGGCTCTGTTGAAGAAATTGTTGATGATTTACTAGTTGATGTTGAGAAAATCGTCGAAAATGAATGGGGTTTTCAAGTAAAGGATCATCGTTTAACGTTTCATGGTATTTGTAAGCAATGTCAAACAGCTACAGTTAAAACATAATTGATTACTGGTGCCTTTTTTCCACTGAAAAAAGGCTTTATCATTTTATATGAAAGCATTATCATATTTTATCTTCAAACAGGATTAGGACAAACTTTTATTTTTGAAAATAGTTTTATAGTTCTATGTATAATGTTATTCTTTTTTGGCATATCTTTTAATAAAAGACTAGATAAAAGGGGATATGCTGTATGAAACGCCTAATATGGGATGCAGGTAAAGTGTTTATTATATTCATAGCATGCACATTCTTATTTTACTTTGGCTTACGTGTGATGCATACAGAATATGAACAATTTCATCGGTACGATGAACCTGAAGGACCTGCTGTTAAGGTTTTTAATACTGAAGATAGCATTGTTGATCGGTTACATTTATTTTTTCGATTAGGAGAGTAAAAAATGCTTACATATGCCTTTAATGACTTTTTTCACTATTTACAAATCGAACGGGGATTATCGGATAACACATTAGCTTCTTATAAAAGGGATTTAAAACGTTATATGCAATATATTATGAAAGTTATCCAAAAAAATACATGGGATGCTGTAAACCGAAGCGATATTATGGGGTTTTTATACATGTTAAAAGATGATGGCAAATCTTCCGCTACAATTGCCAGAGCGATTTCATCCATTCGTTTATTTCATCAATTTTTAATCCGCGAGCAACTTGTTAAACAAGACGCCAGCATACATATTGAAACACCAAAAAAAGAGAAAAAATTGCCTGATGTGCTGTCACAAAAAAATGTGGAAGCTTTACTTACAATTGATGGGGTAACTCCTTTAGAACGGCGTAATAAAGCTATGCTTGAAGTACTTTATGCTACAGGTTTGCGTGTAACTGAATTACTTACATTAGAAACTAGTGATCTCCATTTAACTATGGGGTTTGTTCGATGTGTCGGTAAAGGGGAAAAAGAAAGAATCGTTCCATTAGGAAATGTTGCTAAAGAGGCAGTGGAGACATATCTAAATCACGCAAGAAGTCACTTAGTAAAACGTAATAATAATGAAAAAATTTTATTTGTTAACCAGCATGGAAGGCCGCTAACTCGGCAAGGATTTTGGAAAATACTTAAATCAGTCGCACAGAACGCAGGGATTAAACAAAAAATAACTCCACATACACTTAGGCATTCATTTGCTACACATTTAATAGAAAATGGTGCAGATTTACGGGCGGTACAGGAAATGTTAGGTCATGCGGATATTTCTACTACTCAAATTTATACCCATGTCACAAAAGCTAGATTAAAAGAAACGTACCAGACATACCATCCTCGTGCATAATTTTCTTCCAAGCCAGTTGTCTGACATCCTACAACGTAGCAACAGCTTAAACATATTATGAAGAATTATTGGGAATAGATTATATGAGGAGGTAGAAGTAATGTGTAAATTTAATCGCATTTTTTTAATTGTAATGGATTCAGTAGGAATTGGTGAAGCACCTGATGCTCACAAGTTTAATGATAAAGGTGCAGATACACTGGGGCATATAGCTGAACATATGGGGGGTCTAAATATGCCTCATTTAGGTGAACTGGGATTAAGCAATATTAAAGAAATAAAAGGAGTAGACAAAGCGTCAACGCCAAAAGCCCACTACACTAAAATGCAAGAAGCATCTAATGGTAAAGATACGATGACAGGACACTGGGAATTGATGGGTTTAAATATCAAACAGCCATTTCGCACATTTCCCGATGGCTTTCCTTCTGAATTAATCAATGAATTAGAGAGGAAAACCGGAAGAAAAATAATTGGAAATAAACCTGCATCTGGCACTGTAATCATAGAAGAGCTTGGAGAAGAACATATACAGACAGGAGCATTAATTGTATATACTTCTGCAGATTCTGTTTTACAAATTGCTGCACATGAGGACATTGTCCCCATTGAAGAACAGTACCGGATTTGTGAGATCGCTCGTGAGTTAACCTTAGATGAAAAATATATGGTAGGACGCGTTATTGCCCGGCCCTTCGTAGGAAAACCGGGAGCCTTTAAACGCACATCAAATCGGCATGACTATGCGTTAAAACCTTTTGGACGAACTGTAATGAATGAATTAAAAGATTCAAACTATGATGTCATTGCGCTAGGAAAAATCTCCGATATTTATGATGGCGAAGGAGTTACAGAAGCCATTCGAACGGATGATAATGAAGATGGAATGACAAAACTCATTACTTCAATGGATAAAGCATTTAAAGGTTTAAATTTCTTAAATCTGGTTGATTTCGATGCTAAGTACGGACATCGCCGTGATCCTAAAGGGTATGGAACTGCATTAGAATCTTTTGACGCAAAACTTCCAGAAGTACTAAGCCGCTTAAAAGATGACGATTTACTAATCATTACCGCAGATCATGGAAACGATCCGATTCACCATGGAACAGACCACACTCGGGAATATGTTCCACTGCTTATCTATCATACACAAATGAAGGGCGGGCAAGAACTGCCAATCAGACAAACATTTGCTGATGTAGGTGCTACCATTGCGGAAAACTTCCAAATTAAGATGCCTGATTACGGTATGAGCTTTTTACAGGATATAGATTAAAGAGAGGGTGTATTAGTTGAATACAGCAGCGATAAAAGAAGCAAGTAATTTTATAAAAACGAAAATAGAGAAGTCACCAAGCCTTGGCTTAATTCTTGGATCAGGACTAGGTGTATTAGGTGATGAGATTGAAAACCCTATTAAAATTCCTTATAAAGAAATACCCCATTTTCCAGAATCAACGGTATCTGGTCATAAAGGACAATTAGTAGTTGGCACACTAAAAGGTAAGGAAGTTATTGCTATGCAAGGTCGTTTTCATTATTATGAGGGATACTCCATGCAGCAAGTAACATTTCCAGTACGGGTGATGAAATACTTAGGAATTGACTCTCTTATCGTAACAAATGCTGCAGGAGGAATAGATGTCAATTTTTCACCTGGTGATTTAATGATCATCAATGATCATATGAACAATATGGGGAATAATCCCTTAATTGGTCCAAATGACGAAACGTTAGGAGTCCGTTTTCCTGATATGTCAGAAGCCTACGACAGGGCATATATTCAACATGCAGACTCCTGTGCCAAAGAAATAGGTTTATCTGTCCAACACGGGGTATATGTAGGGAATACAGGCCCAACTTACGAAACACCTACAGAAGTTAAAATGCTTCGTACACTAGGTGGAGATGCAGTAGGAATGTCAACTGTACCTGAAGTAATAGTAGCGGCGCATGCCGGTTTACGTGTACTAGGAATCTCTTGTATTTCCAACATGGCAGCAGGTATATTAGATCAACCTTTAACACACCATGAGGTTATTGAAACAACAGAAAAAGTAAGAGAAGATTTTTTGCATTTTATTAAAACAGTTATTAATACATTACCTCAATAAACAGGGGAGGATCGGAAGAATGAGAATGTATGATATCATCGAAAAAAAACGTAATGGCCATGTACTCACTAAAAAAGAAATAGAGTATTTTATTAATGGGTATACGAACGGAGAAATTCCTGACTATCAAGTTAGTGCATTATTAATGGCTATCTACTTCCAAGACATGACTAATGATGAACGTGCAGCGCTTACCATGGCAATGGTAAATTCAGGTGATAAAATCGACCTTGCTCCAATCAAAGGAATTAAAGCCGATAAACATTCTACAGGCGGAGTCGGAGATACAACAACATTAATTTTAGCTCCTTTAGTAGCATCATTAGATGTACCTGTAGCAAAGATGAGCGGACGCGGACTTGGCCACACCGGGGGTACACTGGATAAACTAGAATCTGTACCAGGTTTCCATGTAGAAATAACAAATAAAGCATTTATTGATCTCGTTAATAAGAATAAAATTGCCATTGTTGGACAATCTGGTAATTTAACGCCTGCAGATAAGAAAATATATAGTCTTCGGGATGTTACCGCAACTGTAAATTCGATTCCCCTAATAGCAAGTTCAATTATGAGCAAAAAAATAGCATCAGGTTCAGATGCAATCGTTTTAGATGTAAAAACCGGTGCTGGCGCTTTTATGAAAGACTTAGATGATGCTAAAAATTTAGCAGATGCTATGGTTTCTATTGGAAATCATGTTGGGAGGAAGACAATGGCTGTCATTTCTGATATGAGTCAGCCACTTGGTAATGCAATAGGAAACGCATTAGAAATAGAGGAAGCAATTCGGACACTTTCAGGTAAGGGGCCAAAAGATTTAACAGAACTATGCTTAACTTTAGGTAGTCAAATGGTAGTTTTAGCTAATAAAGCAGATAATATTGAAAGTGCAAGAAAACGTTTGGAAGAAAATCTCACAAATGGAAAAGCCTTTGAAAAGTTTAAAGTTTTCCTAAAATCACAAGGCGGAGATGCACGAGTGGCCGATAACCCTGATTTACTAAACAAAGCAAAGTATAAAATAGACCTGCCAGCCCAACAATCTGGTACAGTTGCAAAACTAATTGCTGACGATATTGGTTCAGCAGCAATGATGCTCGGTGCAGGAAGAGCAACAAAAGATTCAGTCATTGACCTTGCAGTCGGTATTGTACTTCATAAAAAAATCGGCGATGACGTAAAAGAAGGAGAATCTTTATTAACAATACATGCAAACCAGGAAAAAATAGAACATGTAAAAGAAAAGTTATATGCAAGCATTGATATATCACATACACCAGTAAAAGCGCCTCCCCTCATTTATGATACAATTACAAACATGTAAATAGAAACTCCCTTTAAAAGGCATACAAATTTTTGTGTGCTTTTTTTAATTCAGTATAAAAACTCTCTCAATAGAAATGTTACGAGTTATAAAAAAAGCAAAACATGTCAATCCTAGATGTATATTATATTGACTTGTGGAGGTAAAAGGATGAAAAAGTATATCTTAATGAGCAGCTTAATGTTTACCTTGCTTTTTGCGACAACGTTTTCTGTTGATGGGGAAGAGAAAAAACAAAAGGAGTCACTCAGTCTTGCGAAGGACGCCAAATCTGCCATTCTCATTGAACAAGACACTGGAAAAGTGATGTTTAACAAAAACGAACATGAGAAATTACCCCCTGCAAGTATGACGAAAGTTATGACATTGCTTTTAATTATGGAGGCAATAGATAAGGGGGAATTAAAAAAGGATGAAATGATTCGTATAAGTGAGCGAGCGGCTTCAATGGGTGGCTCTCAAATATTTTTAGAGGCTGGAGAAGAAATGTCTGTCAACGATTTGCTAAAAGGAATAGCTATTGCATCCGGAAATGATGCTAGTGTTGCATTAGCCGAAAGATTAGCAGGCAGTGAAGAAGAATTTGTGAAAAAAATGAATGAAAAAGTAAAAGAATTGAATCTAAAAAATACCCACTTTCAAAACACAAGTGGTTTACCTGCAAAAAAACATTATAGCACATCCTATGACATGGCGATCATCGCAAAAGAATTACTGAAATATGAATCAATAACAGATTATACTTCCATTTACGAAGATTATTTAAGAAAAGGGAAAGAAAATGAATTTTGGCTTGTAAATACAAATAAATTAGTAAAATCCTATCCTAGTGTAGATGGATTAAAAACTGGTTACACAAATGAAGCAAAGTATTGTCTGACTGCAACTGCCAAAAAGGATGATATGCGAATTATCGCTGTTGCTATGGGGGCTGAGACAACGAAGAAGCGAAATAACGCAATTTCAGAAATGTTGGATTATGCTTATAATCACTTTGAAACTGAAAAATTGTATGAAAAAGGAAAAACAATCACAACGATTAAAGATATAAAGGCTGAAAATAAAAATATCGATATTGTGACATCTGATTCAGTTAGTACCCTTCATAGGAAAGGACAATCCAAAGAAAACATTACTACATCTACTGTACTTAATGATGAGATAAATTTACCTATGAAAAAAGGGGATCAGGCAGGTACATTGATTGTCAAAAAAGGGGATAAAGTTTTATCAGAAACACCATTGGTAGTTAATCAGGAAGTGAAACCAGCTTCCTATCTGACATTGTTAAAACGATCCATGCAAAGCATGGCGAAAAATCGCTAAAAATTGTTCTTTTAAGCGAACTACTTCTTCTTTTGTCATAAAGCAGGAATCGACCCCAACATTCAAGAAAGTGTACCTACGAAGATTTTCTAAAGGAGGAAATGAAATGGGTCTTACAGCAATGTTTGATGTAAAAGAAGATGTACTAATTGTAAGATTATCAGGTGAACTTGACCACCATGAAGCAGAATTGCTGCGGGAGAAATGGAAGGACATGATGTATACCAATTCCATCAAACACGTCATTTTAAATCTTGAATCTGTAACCTTTATGGACAGTTCAGGACTTGGTGTTGTACTAGGGAGGTACAAAGAAGTATTACAACTAGGAGGAGAGATGGTTGTTTGCTCAGTCACACCTCCGATTGAACGTTTATTTGAAATGTCTGGCTTATTTAAAATCGTTCGTTTAGAAGATAACGAAGAATTTGCGTTAACAACGCTGGGGGTGGCATCATGAAAAATAAAATGAGCGTAGAATTTTCAAGTGTCAGTGTGAATGAATCTTTTGCAAGGGTAACTGTAGGATCATTCATTGCGCAGTTAGATCCTACAATGGATGAACTTACTGAAATCAAAACAGTTGTCTCAGAAGCAGTAACAAACGCTATTATTCATGGCTATAATAATGAACCAAATCACCTTATTTCTATTGATTGCTCTCTCCGAGATGGCGAAGTCGAACTAACCATTAGGGATAAGGGCATAGGAATTGGTGATGTAGAAGAAGCAAGGCAGCCACTTTACACTTCAAAACCAGAATTAGAGAGGTCTGGCATGGGGTTTACGATTATTGAAAATTTCATGGATTCAGTTGAGGTCACATCAAAAACCGGAGAAGGAACTACTGTTCGGATGACAAAACAATTATCGAAAAGTAAAACGGTTTGTAACTAGGGATGTCTATGGATGTTAATGTAAAGCAAGATAAACGTAAGGTCACCTTAACTGATGGGCAAGTAAAAGAATACATTCATAAAAGTCAACAAGGAGATAAAGAAGCAAGAGATTTATTGGTTGAAAATAATGTTCGACTTGTATGGTCAGTGGTTCAGCGTTTTATCAATAGGGGATACGAGCCGGATGATTTATTCCAAATTGGAAGCATCGGGTTAATGAAATCGATCGATAAATTTGACTTATCCTATGATGTTCGTTTTTCTACGAATGCTGTCCCTATGATTATTGGTGAAATCCAGCGTTTTATTCGAGATGATGGAAGTATAAAAGTAAGTAGATCCTTAAAAGAGACTGCAAATAAAGTACGCCGAAAAAAGGATGAATTAACAAAACAATACGGAAGGTCTCCAACGGTTCTAGAAATAGCGGATGCATTAAATATTACGCCTGAAGAAGTTGTTCATGCCCAAGAAGCTGCGAAATCTCCGCATTCGATTCACGAAACTGTATTTGAAAATGATGGAGATCCAATTACTTTATTAGATCAAATAGCAGATGAAAATACAAACTGGTTTGACAAAATAACATTACAAGAAGCAATAAGAGAATTGAACGAGCGAGAACGTTTAATTGTCTTCTTGCGGTACTATAAAGATCAAACACAGTCAGAAGTAGCAGAACGTCTAGGGATCTCTCAAGTTCAGGTCTCACGGTTAGAAAAGAAAATCTTGCAGGACATGAAAATAAAAATGGGGTAGTAAAACATAAATCGCATATTAGAAATAAAAAATCATCACAGATGTGATGATTTTTTATTTTGTTGTGATAATAAATCCGCTTTTAACCAATACTAATTCATACCGTATTGGTAAAGGGTGATCATTCTGTGACAACAATTGTTTATTTACGCATGAAAAAAAATATAGAATTGTCCTATTTAAAAGCTGTCAAGCTGAAAGATATTGCCTTAGTGGCTACATCTGAGGATGTAAAAAAAACATTAGAGAATACATCCATTTATCAGATTTCAAAAAAAGATAACAACATTGTAGTAATTGATAGCTTTTTAGTAATTAAACACCTTAATAAAATGCATCCAGATTTGGAGTTTCAGCTCGTTGGACCTACCCAAACTATTATTCGGATAAATAAAAATAATAAAGCTCCATCTGTTTTAAAAGTAGCTTTTGTATGGTTACTCCTATTTATAGGTACTGCAATGACTATCATGAATTTTCATTATGATGTCAGCATGCAAGAGGTACAGCAAAAAATACATTACTTATTTACAGGTGAACAAAATGAATTTCCTTTATGGATTCAAATCCCATATTCATTTGGGTTGGGAATGGGGATGTTGTTATTCTTCAATCATTGGTTTAAAAAAAGGTTTAACGAGGAGCCAAGCCCTCTTGAAGTAGAACTGTTTAATTATCAACAAGACCTCGATCACTATATCCATCACCATGAAAATCGATTAAATGATAACCAGCATCATCATTAATATTGCCGAATTAATTATTGGATTAGCAGGAGGTCTTGCTGTTGGAGGTGGTTTTGTCGCCTTTATAACACTTTTGGGGATTATACCGAGACTCGTTCAAATAAGTAAAGCAGATAAATTCATCCATGCTTTTGGTACATGTGTTCTGGCAGGTTCTATACTTGGAACTTATTTGTCATTTACAGATATTACTTGGAATTTATCCACCATTATTTTACTGATTTGGGGAGGGTTCCATGGTGTATTTAACGGAATGCTCGCTGCAGCGTTAACCGAAGTATTAAACGTTTTTCCCGTACTTACAAAAAGAATAGGTGTACAGCGATATTTGTTATGGTTGCTTATGGCAATTGTCTTCGGAAAAATTTTCGGGTCATTATTTCAGTGGTTGATATTTGTTAAGTAACAAGGAAGGGGTGCAACTAATGGGAGGTAGTAAGAGGAAAACACATATTTCTTCTAATATAAAAGATGTCCAAGCTTATATGAAAGAGCGTGTTGGTGTTGGTATATCTTATGACCTAGAGTTTAGGGAACTCGTTTTATTAAAAAGAAAAGTTCAACTTTACTTTTTAAATGGTCAGGTAAGTGATCTTGTAGCTATCGAAATCATTAAAAAACTTGTTTCTATTAATGATGAGGAATCTAATCAAAAGAAACTTTTTGAAATTGTTGAGAATCGATTGGCAAACTTATCTGTAGAACATACCAATACAATGGATGAGGCAGTGGATCAAATGCTGTCTGGTCTTATTATTGTCTTTGTGGATGGCGAAAAAAAAGCTTTTATTGTAGATGTAAGGGATTATCCTGGAAGACAGCCGGAAGAACCAGACACAGAAAGGGTTATCAGAGGATCTAGAGATGGTTTTACTGAAAATGTGATTATTAATACTGCATTAACTAGGAGAAGAATTCGTGATGCACGACTACGTCATGAAATGTTAAGTGTAGGTGAACGGTCTAAAACGGATGTATGTCTTTGTTACATTAAAGATATTGCCAATGATGAGATGATAGAATTAACAAAGGATAAAATTAGATCTATTGAAATTGACGGTATTACAATGGCAGATAAGGCGTTGGAAGAGTTCATTATAGAAAATAAATGGAATCCTTTTCCATTGGTTCGATATACAGAAAGACCTGATGTTGCCGCAAATCACCTTTTTGAAGGGCATCTTTTACTTATTGTGGATACATCACCAAGCGTGATTATTTTACCAACAACATATTTTGACCATTTAGAACATGCTGAGGAGTATAGGCAATCACCCGCGGTTGGTACATTTATTAGATGGTCACGTTTGTTAGCCGTGTTCGCATCTTTATTTCTTTTGCCATTATGGCTCTTGTTTTCAATGGAACCGACACTGCTCCCTAAAACCTTATCCTTTATTGGGCCAAATGAAGAAGGGACTATCCCGGTCGCAGTACAAATCATTCTGGCAGTACTTGGTGTTGAATTTGTACGTATGGCCGCTGTCCACACCCCCACACCACTTGCTACTGCTCTTGGATTAATTGCGGCAGTGGTAATAGGGCAAATCGCGATTGATGTGGGTATGTTTAGTCCCGAAGTAATTTTATATATTGCAATCAGTACAATAGGGGTATACGTAACACCCAGTTATGAATTAAGTGTAGCTAATAAGCTGCTGAAATTACTACTAATCATCATAACAGCCCTTTTTGGTGTGCCAGGCTTTTTGATCGGGTTATTATTAAGCACCCTATTTTTAGTCAATATGAATTCACTAAGAACTCCTTACCTATGGCCTTTTATTCCATTTAATGCAGGAGCAATGCTAAAATTTATTTTTCGAATTCCTGTACCATTTTCCGAAGGAAGACCAAGCATTGTCTATCCAAAGGATACAATAAGTCAAGAGGTAAAAAATTAACCTTTATTCCTTTTGTTTATCACTTCAATATGTTAAAGTATTTTTAATCCATACGGATGAACGGGGGAAACAGAAATGATTGTAGATAACCATCCATTTCAAGTAAACGAAAGTGGTAATTTAGAAATAGGCGGAGTGGATACAATAGCTTTAGCAAAAAAATATGGGACACCGTTATATGTCTATGACGTATCTATTATCCGTGATAATTGCAGAGCTTTTACAGAGACATTTAAAAACATGGGAATAGAAGGGAAAGTAGCTTATGCAAGTAAAGCTTTTTCTTCTATCGCCATGCTCCAAGTAATCAATCAGGAGGGTTTGTGCTTAGACGTCGTATCAGAAGGAGAATTGTATACTGCGTTACAAGCAAATTTTCCAACAGAAAAAATTCATCTGCATGGCAATAATAAAAGTGAGCAAGAAATTAAAATGGCAATTGAAAATGATATTGGGTGTATTGTTGTAGATAATTTTTTTGAAATTGAACTGATTGATAAACTGTTGCACAGATATAATAAAAAAATTGATGTTTTAATACGGGTAACTCCTGGAATCAAGTCCAATACACATCATTATATTATGACAGGAAATGAGGATTCAAAATTTGGATTTAATTTGCATAACGGGCAGGCGGAAAAAGCCTTTCAATTGTTGCACAACCATGAATTAATACGCTTCAGGGGGTTACATTGTCATATCGGTTCACAATTATTTGAAACCGACGGCCACTTGAGTGCAATTGATATGTTGTATAAAAGTATTTCAAATTGGAATTCTGTATACGGGTATACACCTGATGTTATCAATGTTGGTGGAGGGTTTGGCATACGTTACACAGCTGAGGAATCACCATTACCATTGCATTTATATGTTGAAGAAATAATTACTGCAGTTCAACATCATGCTGAAATATCACGCATGCCTATGCCAGAAATTTGGCTTGAGCCCGGGCGATCTATAGCAGGTAATGCAGGAATAACATTATATACGATAGGATCAACAAAGCATATTCCTGGTGTACGTGATTATATATCTGTGGATGGCGGAATGACAGATAATTTAAGACCTGCTTTATATCAGGCAAAATACGAAGCAATCTTAGCAAATAAAGCTGCTCAGCCAACGTCTGAAACAGTTTCCGTAGCAGGGAAGTGCTGTGAATCCGGCGATATGCTGATTTGGGACTTATCACTTCCTAACGTCGAACACGGCGACATTCTAGCTATCTTTTCAACAGGAGCTTATGGATATTCGATGGCAAGTCATTATAATCGTTTTCCTAAGGCCGCAGTGGTTTTTGCAGAGCAAGGGCAAGATAAACTAGTTGTCCAAAGAGAGTCCTATAAAGACGTTGTCAAAAATGACTTGTCTTATACTTAAGCATCTTCTTTGCTAAATGAAGATAAAATGATAAAATTAACAAAGGTTTAAAACCACCATGTATAAAAGGGGAGATATGAATGACTAAAAAAGGATATATTGTAATGGAAGATGATAGTAAAATTGAATTTGAACTTTATCCAAATGAAGCACCAAATACAGTAGCGAATTTTGAAAAACTAGCAAATGACAATTTTTATGATGGATTAACTTTTCATAGAGTAATTGACGGTTTTGTTAGTCAAGGTGGTTGTCCCGTTGGAAATGGTACCGGTTCAGCAGGGTATACTATAAAATGTGAAACAGAAGGAAACCCACATAGACATGTTGAGGGGTCATTGTCTATGGCACATGCTGGTAAAGACACAGGAAGCTGCCAATTTTTTATTGTGCACGAAGCACAACCCCATCTTGATGGAGTACACACTGTTTTTGGACAAGTTACATCAGGTATTGAACATGCCAAAAGCATGAAAAATGGGGATACGATGAAAGAATTGAGAGTTTTTTCTGATTAATTGTTAGCTGAAATCTTCGTAGAGATTTATATGGATATTTACTTATTATTATTTCTTGTGTTTGTTGTTGCACCTATTAGCATGGTCATCCATGAAAGCGGCCATCTTATTGGAGCAAAAACAATGCGAGCTGATCACATTACCTTATCCATAGGTCTTGGAAAAATGATTGGTTCTTTGTCGTTTAAAAAAATTCACATAAAATTTCATACAGTTTTTTTTCTAGGCGGCTTATTAAAGAGCGAAAGAACCCCAACATATAAACCCTTGGAAATTATTTGGGTCACCATTTGTGGATTATTAAGCAGCGGCTTATTTACAATTCTTTTCTATCTTTTATATAACATATATACAAATTACTATATCCAGTTACTTTTTTTATTTAACGGATGGCTTTTTATTGTAAATACTATTCCTTTCAAAATAAAGGGAAAACAGTCAGATGGATATATGATTTATAAAATAATTTTGCAAATCATTCAAAAATAACATTGCAGTATAAACAGTAAAGATTATGTTCATCCTTTTAAGAAAATTGCGTTTCATTTTTAAAAAAGATTAGTAATTTGACAAACTGAAGATATTCAGGCATAAATATATATATAATTTACTATTTGTCTTGCTTTCTATTTCACACAATTTAAAGATATCTTTTAATGAGGGGTCTCTATGTTAATTCGTTATAAAAAAAACTTAGAAAAAATTGCAATGGGATTACTATCTTTTATGCCAGAAGAAAAAGATGTAAAAAAATTGCAACAGACAATAAAACAATATGAAACAAAATCCGATTGGCATCTTTATCTCTGGAAAGACGATGATGTTTTAGGTGCAATTGGGTTACGAATAGAAAATGATATAAATGCAGTTATCCAACATATTTCAGTCAATCCTTCCTATCGAAATTTGGGGATTGGTAAGAAAATGGTGAATGAAGTGGAAAAGCTTTATCAAGAAAAGTTTGCTGTATGTGCAGACGATGGCTTGCAGCAGTTCTATAGTAAATGTGATAAAGACGAAACAGAAAACGACAACAATTAAAACAGACCAGCCCTATCGTAAAAGGGCTGGATTTTTATCTTTCATTATATTTTTATAACCAAGCTGCACCAACGATAATGAGAAGTATGAATAGAACTACGATTAGCGCGAATCCACCGCCATATCCATATGAAGCACCCATAATGAAATTCCTCCTTTTGTTCATAAAATGATAAATTGTTTTGATGAACATTTATCTTACAGTAATAACCTATGAAGCCATTAACGATGGTGTATAGGCGTTTATGCCAAGAGGTACCAACTTTTCTTTCTAAAGTCGATATTATTATAATTCATATGTGTCGGTCATCAGAGAGAGGGGGGGAAAGATGAATCAAACATATCAAGTTAAATTAAATGCATTTGAAGGTCCACTTGATTTATTATTACACCTGATTAACCATTACGAAATCGATATCTATGACATTCCTGTTGCAACAATTACTGAACAGTATATGCATTATATTCATACGATGAAACGCCTAGAATTAAACATTGCTAGTGAATATCTTGTTATGGCTGCAACATTATTGGAAATCAAGAGCCAAATGCT
>Ga0079226_10000953_pt1 | contig 21658 bp, 23 predicted proteins | sample Poulit2014_FD_76345 | JGI IMG/M metagenome (GOLD analysis project Ga0079226, IMG submission 76345) | Agricultural soil microbial communities from Georgia to study Nitrogen management - Poultry litter 2014 | ecosystem: Environmental > Terrestrial > Soil > Agricultural land | place: USA: Georgia... | reverse complement strand
TATTATATGGTTAGCTAGTCATTGTACTGGCTGACCTATTTTAATAGGATTTATACTTGAGGGAGCCGGGGTAGGACGAAATGGCCCGTGGGACCCAGACCCCGTCCGTAATACTGTCCACCCCTTCCTTGTAGAAACATGTTTGGGGCTGGTTGGGACTTGATTCCGTATAACACGCGAAGCTATGAAACTACAAGTGAAAGAGGGGCGAACCGGTGAATCTATTAAGGAGTAGTGGTTTATATGGATCCTGTTATTGGTCTGGATATCGCTAAAGGCGAGAGCCAGGTCCAAGCCTTTTTAAAAAGAAAACAAACGTATAAGCAAAGCTTTAAATTTGCTCACGATTGTTGAATATGAGTTTAACATACTGTTCCCCCTTAAAGAAAAACATCGCCTTAAGGCGATGAACAGGTTGTTAACAAAGCCAACATATGCTACAATTTCTGTTAACATAGTTAACAAATTAGGAGGTGTTTTTAATGAAGCAATCAACCCAATTAATTGTTGAGCAATTTCCTGTTTTAAGAGACCAATTAATCAAAAATGAGAGTGTTATTCTAACTGACCAAGTTCTATCCAATCTTAATCAAGTTGAATCGGTGTTTTTAAGGCTTGCATGGTTTTTTGAAAATCCTAACGAACAAAATTTTAATTTAGAAACATTATATAAAGAACTTGATAACGATTGGTTGGAAATGGCTTTAGAAGCAATTTATATTTTCTTTAGAGAGGATACTTATTTAATTAGTGAACCTACCCACTCCATCATTACCGAGGGGGATTATTACATGAATCAGAGCCGTTTTGCCGATTTTTTACAAGAAAACGGCCTTAACTATGATCGATCAAAATTAAATGTATATTTACAACGGGGAATCGTCCCTGAACCTGATATTACAATAAGTGGAACGGAATACTGGGAAAAACGAAATTGTGAGAGGTTTTTAGAAGAACAGCTGCAGAAAGGCAAGAAATGAAATGGATGTGGAATCAGTAAAGGATTTAAGTCACTTTGAACGAAAGTTGATTACGATCATTCAACATCAGACCAGGAGAGGTGATGCCCCTTCTCTAGAGGAGTTAGAGCGTAGGTTAGGGCATGGAGCCAGAGAAATAAAAGATACAACAAAAGACTTGATCAAGAGAAGGTGGTTAGGCATAAGCAAGGGAAAGTTGGTTGTTCGTGGAAAGGTTTTTTGAATGATAAATAAACCTAAATGTTTTTTGCTGTTTTATACCCCTTCAAATTTGCACTTAGATGAAGGGTTGGCTGTGTAATTGATTTCCATTGCAAATTTAAGCGCTTTTTTAACTAGATCATTGGGTTATTCAAAGCCCATTCAAATCATAAGCAAAAAACAAAATACAAAGGTGGCAATTCCAATGAAAAGGCTAAAATCCGGGGGAAATAACGGAAGGTAAAAGGTCGTTTCACTCAAAATTTCGTGTTCAATATTTGATTTGCCTCAAAAGCATAAAAGATAGATAATAGAAAAAATTCCCTTTCAGTAAATGTTGTAATCATGCTTTTTAGTTATGATTATAATTTAACAAATTACTGAGGGGTTTTCTGTTATTTAATTTGAAAGGAGTTTGTAAGATGATAAAACCAAAAAGTTTACAAAAAGGAGACTGTATTGGTATTGTCTCTACTTCATCTCCCGTAGCGTCTTCATGTCCACGTCGATTAAAAAGGGGAATTCGAGAATTAGAATTGATGGGATTCAAAGTAAAAGTTGGGGAGTCAGTCAGAAAAAAAGTGGGACATTTGGCAGGTAGCGTTAAGGATAGATTAGATGACATACATAGTATGGTTTCAGATCCAGAAATCAAAGCCATTATGAATACAATTGGTGGTTTTAATTCCAATCAATTAATTGGGGATCTTGATTACGAATTAATCAAAGCTAATCCTAAAATATTTATTGGATATAGTGATTTTACATCTGTATTACTTTCTATTCATAAAAAGGCTAATTTAGTTACATTCATGGGTCCAGCGCTACTTCCTCAATTAGGAGAATATGGTGGTGTTTTCCCTTATACACGTCTTCAGTTTGAAAAAGTATTAATGAAAAAAGAAACTAACGTAGTTCAACCTAGCCAATCCTGGTCAAGCGAATTTTTAGCATGGGATAAAGAAGATATCCGTCGCAGGGAGTTAATGCCAAACCCTGGACCTACGGTGCTTAGAGAGGGATTTATGGAAGGTCAAATACTGTCTGGAAATATGGGGACAATGTTGTCCCTGGCAGGGACACCTTTTTTTCCCGATGTTGAAGGTAAAGTGCTTTTTTTAGAAGATGATGATGACGAGTCTCCAGGCTCAATCGATCGTTACCTTCACCACTTTAGGCACTTAGGGATCTTTGAGAAGATTCAAGGTCTAGCTATTGGACGTTTTCATCCAAAAGTTAATTTATCTGATTCAGAAAAGTTATCTTCGATTATATTTCAAGCCACCAATGGTTATGACTTTCCAATTATTGTAGATGTTGATTTTGGACATACAGATCCAATGATGACAATCCCAAATGGGGCTGAAGTAAAGATACAGGCCTTTCAAGCGGATCCGAAGATTATTTTTAAAGAAGCATCAGTAATATAAAATCATTTCACATTGACCTCGCTTTTAAAAGGGGGTCTTTTTATTTCCCCTTGTTACCCCATTATAAAACGATTTTCAACTTACATCGCCTATTACAGGGAAAACCTGGTTATCACACAATTAATATAATACTAATTAAATTTTCTATTAAAATATGAATTAATATTGAAAATTCCGTGTCAATATCATAGAATATTAATTAGCCTATAAAAGGAGGGATTTTTATGAAAATTAACGTATCTAAGTTGGTATCAGAGCCAGCTAAGGAAGCAAACCGCACAGAAGTTGAGAATCGTACGATGATCATGAATCGCACAATGATCATGAATCGCACAATGATCATGAACTAGTATGTATTAATCAAAGGAGGGGATTTCTCCCCTCCTTTTTTACAATGATTTCGATTGATAAGGAGTATATCTTATGATCAAACCTAAAGTAAAAGAATACCTAAGAGTGATAGATGCTAATGTGGAAGATGAAAAGAATGTTGAATTGATATTAGGATCAAGTCCTTCAACTGCGCATAGAATAGAGAGCGATAAATCTGTTCTAACCCTACTAAAACTATGCGATGGAAATCATACTATTGAAGAAATACATAATTTGATGCAAAACGAACATAAAACATCAGAAATAGATATCAATGAAGGGATTCAAGCCCTACACAGGGAAGGCATTTTGGAAGAAGGAAACTCATCCATTTGCTCTCTTTCCGAAGGGGAAGCGGAAAGGTATGCAAGACACTTTGTCTATTATTCAATTTTTACTGAAAATAGTCGATATCTTCCACAAGAACAATTAAAAAACGCTAAAGTGACTTTAATTGGAATGGGGGGTATAGGAAATTGGGTTAGTTTGAATTTAGCAGCTGCAGGTGTAGGTTATATAAAAGGTGTAGATCACGATCATATAGAGTTAAGTAATCTAACTAGACAAATACTATTTTCAGAAAACGATATCGGGGAAATTAAAGTTGAAAAAGCTAAAGAACGGTTAGAATCATTAAACTCAAATGTGATTTTTGAGGCTGTTCCGGAAAAAATGAATGGAGTAGAGTCGGTTAAGAAAGTGATCGAGGGAACTGATATAGTAATTCTTTCAGCAGATAAACCTGAACATATTCATTATTGGGTAGACCAAGCTTGTTATGAGCTTAAAATACCCTGGACAAATGTAGGTTATGTAGATTCATGGGGGGTTTGCGGTCCACTTTTGATTCCAGATGAAACTAGTTGTTTAATTTGTGACATGAAAACACGAGATGTTAAAGAGGATAGACTTAATAAGACTTCTGAAATAGCGGAAATTAATAAGCGAATGCATGCTCCGTCATTTGGTCCTTTAAATGGATTAGTATCATGCATGGCTGCAATGGAGGTCATTAAACATATAGCAGGTTATGAAACACCAGTTACCATAGGAAGAAGATGGACGATTAATTCGGGAACTATGGAAGTTGAAATAATTGATTATCCTAAGGAATCGGAGTGTATTCAATGTGGCAGCCAGTATCCTTAAATAAACCAGATCTATATACCTTTATTAATAATTACAAATCTTTTTTTGATTATCTAAGCATACGGTATGAAGAATCATTTTATACAACTATTAATGAATCTCAATTCAAAGAGAAGGATGTAGTAACTTCTTCTGAAAAAGGTTATGCAGTTAAGCTTATTAAAAATAATAAAACTTATCATATATCTGCTAGTGATATAGCAGATATATGTATTAGAGTAGAGGAACAATTCCATGTTGGCCGAGATTTAAAGGAAACAATATCCCCTGGAATTAATACTTTAAAAGATATTCAAGCTATAAAGCGCTTAAATGACTTTTTAAATTTCCCGCAGAAAGATAAATTGGAGTTGATTTGTAGTATTTCGGAAATGGCAAATAAAAAAAACCTTAATCTAACCTCTACTGGTTATTACGATAGAGCAAAGTTTATAAAGTTTTTGGATGGGGAAGGAATAAGATTTAATCAAGTGCAAATGAACTCGGCATTTTATTCTGGAGTGGCTTTAAATAATAATAATAGTGCCTTTGAACTACCTATTAGTATGTCGGATTATAATGGTGTGATCCACCTAAAAGAGGTAGAAAGGGAATTAGATAGAGTAAGAGATGTTCTAATTTATTATCAAGAATATGCCTCCCCCATTCCTTCCGGAAGATATAATGTAATTCTTTCACCAGCTTTGTCAGGCGTGTTTATCCATGAAACAATCGGACATTTAAGTGAAGCTGACACTTTTTATAATCATATAATCAAATTAGGCTCTAATTTTACTCATCCTGAATTATCAGTATATGATGTTCCCTTAGAGTGTGAAGGGTTTGATTTTGACGAAGAAGGAACTTTATCAAAATCAACATCGATTATAGAAAATGGACACTTTGTACAACTTTTACATTCTAAAGGCACTTCAAAATATGGAAATACTGGGAATGGGCGTGCAGTTAGCTATAGGTTTCCCCCGATTACGAGAATGAAACAAACATTTATTAAACCTGGTTCTTATAATCCGTTAGAATTACAAAAGAAATTAAAGGATGGATTATACCTTTTGGGGTACCGCGGTGGTAGCACATTTGAAGGTTTTTTTAACTTGGAGAGTACTTATGGTTATTATGTAAAAAACGGGAGGTTAACTAATATATTCAAAAACGTAAATATATATGGTGATGCTAGTATAGCACTTGGTAAAATAATTGGAATTGGAAAAGATGTACATTTAATTAGGGATGCAGGGGGGTGTGACAAGCAAGGACAAAATAACTTACCTAATGAAATGAAAAGTCCTTCACTTCTCATAGAGGATTTAGAAATTGGAGACTGTTTGGAATATGAATAACATTAAATTTCTAGAAAAATACTCACAGCATGACATGATGAAATCAATAACTATCGAACAGGGAAATGTCATCGATAAGTATGAGTCAAAATTGGAAAACAACGCTACAAGAATAATTGATAGTAATAATAAAATGGGGTTCCATGTCTCGTCTGGTAAATTTAATGAAGAAAAAAGTTACATTAGTGCAAAGCAAAATGCTTTCACTCCTGCCACCATTCCTTCAGTATGTAACAAATTCGTTAACCTTGAGTATTTGGATGATGTAACCCCGGACTGCTCACTAGATGAGTATTCCGATTATTTAAAATTAAAAATGAAGGGGCTCACTGGATTTCATAGTAAGATTGCAGTGGAAGAATCCCATGTTATTACCCAACTTGAAAACTCCTATGGAGCTAATACTTATTCCGATATTAAAAGAGTTGATATTGATCTCGAATTAAGAGATATAAACACTAAAAGACTACTTATCAGTAGAAAATATAATAGTAGGGATTTTATAAGAACAATAGAATTTTTATCGACAATATCTAATATACCGAGGATAACTAAAAAGATCTCTCCAAAACGAAAAAAATTCATTATTAGCCCTAATATCTTGTTGGAATTTTTATATCCATTACAAAATTTGCTCTTAAAAGGAATAAGTGTAACAAATGAAATCAGTAAAGCACTAACCATTATTGAAGATAACAATGGAATTATACAAATACCTTTTGACGACGAAGGTATTAAAACTGAAAAAAAATTAATCTGTAAAAATGGTAATATTATTCCCACCTCTTTCAAGAATTTAGAAGACGGTGTCTCAAGTGGAAACGGGTTCAGAAAGGATTATCGTCGAAAACCAAAGAAAGCTCCCCTTATTTGGAGGGTTTCGCCGGGGTTGATATCACTGGATGATTTAACAAATACTTTAAAAGAGTATGTATTGATCGATACTATGGTTCAAGGAAGAATTGATGAACATTCGGGTTACCTAATAAGTACAGTCACGAATAGTTATTTAATAGATGAAGGGGAGATTAAAGGTATCTTACCCCCATTCAAAATTATCGCGGACCCTGTTTCATTACTTGAAGATCCTAATCTCATAATTTCAAAAGAAGTTGAATTCACTGAAGGGGGAGATTATATACTCCCCTATATGCTCACGGAGCAAATCTCTGTTTTATCAACATTGTAAACAGAAATATACCTCTATTACGATCACGGAGGATTTATATGGAATTAGATAAAAACCTAAATAAAATGGCTATATTAGGGGCATCAGGTGCCTCTTTTTTTGGAAATGGAATGCATTTTATAGCGATTTCTTGGCTTGTTCTACAAATTACGGATAACCCACTATATGTGAGTGTATTAGTAGTTCTGGGTATTATACCTGGTTTCCTATCTTCACCTTTTGCTGGAGTGGTAGCAGATCGATATAACAAAAAAGGGATTGCTTTATCAATGGACGTTTTGCGGTTTTTAGTAGTACTAGCAATTCCATTAACTTCACTTTTGTTTAGCACCAATTTATGGATATTATATGCCGCCACGGTACTTATTACCTTGGGTAGTAATTTCTTTTTCCCGGCAATATCGGGTATTATAAAAACTTCTTTCCCAAGAGAAGAATACTTAAAGATATTAAGTGCTAACAGCACATTAATGCAAATAGGGATGATTGGTGGTTCAGGTATATCCGGATTTATTATCGCTAATTATTCAATTTACCATGTGTTTTATATAGATGCTTTTACTTATATAGTTTCAGGTTTATGTTTGATGTGTGTTAAATATAAGAGAGCTGAAAGAATAATCTATAAGGAAAGGGAAAAAAGTGTATCTGTATTTGAAGATATGAAATTAGGATTTAATTATGTTATTAGAAGTAAAACAATTATTTTTTTGTTTCTTATTGGTATTGTTCCAAATGGAGTTACCAATACGGTTAATTCAATCTTAAGTACTTATACAAAAGATGTTTTAAATATAGGTTCTTCTGCATATGGAATACTTGATGCAAGCTTTGCGATTGGATTTGTAATTTTAGGGACAATACTTGCCACTGTGAAAGTTAAAATAAGCGAAAAGACCTTATTACCTTTTGGTTTTTTATTAATGAGTATTAGTATGTTTCTATTATCCATAGGTTATAATTTCATTTTAGGAATTATAGCTTTAGCCTTGGCTGGAATGTCTATTGTGTTAACTGGACCGACAAGGAAAAGTTTATTAATGCAGCAAGTGGATGATCAATATGTAGGAAGAGTTGAAAGTTTAAATTGGATGGCCTTTTCATCTATTTCTCCTATAATTGCTGTCGCAATGTCATTAGTTTCTAATTATTCAAGTACTCAGATTTCCTTTTTAATATTAACAGCACTATTATTAATATCTTTCTTAATAAGTAGTGTTTATTTAAAAAAATCGGTTCAAGATGAAAATATTGAAACTACTGTTAAAGCTCAATAGGAAATTACAATCCTTTAGAGTTCTGTGGGTTTTTCCACAAGGGTCTGCTGTCCTGGCGTAAGATAGCACAGAACGCTATCAAAGTCAGTTCGCATCTCGTTTCGCCCTATAATGATCGATAACTACGGATTGTACTGCTTCCGCCTACATTCCGTAAGTTCCTGGCCATTTCTTAACAGTCAAACGACAACGAAATACAAAAGAACAAGCAGGAAAGCCGGCGGCCGCCGGCTTTTTATTAAACATTATTTTTTCGTTTGGCAATCCGAAGAATAACCGCCTATTCATCTAAAAGAAACAATCGGTGAGGTACCGTATGCCTCCACCGATTGTTTTTTAAGATTCACGCTAAAAAACGTCAATGCACTTTTCGCGGCATATCCTCACTACGTTCGGTATTCCACGTTCCATTGACGTTTTTAAGCAGGCAGTTAACTTCTACTTGTCCAAACGGAAAAATAATCCCCTTTGGGAAAATCCGATTTCGGATTCCCAAATGAAAAATAATCAAATGCTTTTAAAGCAAATTCAAAGGAGAGATTCAAAGATGAAAACCATAATGATTAACACGTACAGTAATTCATTTTCTGTGCCACAGGATTGGCTTTTGGCGAACACCCAAGAACAAACGGCGGATGAATTCTTGAATAACTATACATGGGATGAAGGTGAATGGCTTTTTATCCTCTATTCGATAGAAAAAGATGAAAAAGAGATCCAAGAATTAACCAAATTGTTAAAGCAAGGTTTTTCTCTTTTTAAGAAGGAAAATCAGGAAGGTATAGTTCATGCTAATAGCAAAGGAAATGTACCAGTTTAGCTATTTTGATCAATATGGTGCTGCCGGTGACTTGCAAACAGAAACGTTAGAAAAAATGGCTAAAAAGATACATGGATGCGGCTTTTCATTTTGTTATAAGTCGGATTTATATATTATAAAATAAGGTTTTCCGCCTTGACGTCCGTATACGGACATGGTATAATAAAAATACCTCCTTGAAAGGAGGTGATAGGTGGTGGAGATTGCACTTCTCGTTGCGCTGATCAATCTAGTGACAGCAAGTATTAACTTAGCTCTTACGATTTTAAAAAACCGCAACAGAAAGAAGCCTAATTCGGGGTCAGCGAAAAAGGCTTCAAATCACCGGAGGGATTAGGGCTATGTCCCTTCCCTCACCACTATTCTATATAAAATATACCTTAATTATTCATTATAAGCAAGGAGGACAAGCTATGATAAACGCTATTCTCATTATTTCTATACTTGCGCTCATAATTAGCATTGCCGCACTCACATTAACTATTCGAGATGGGAAGGATTAAAAAGATGAAGAACCCTTTAGATCACATCATGAGTACAAGAGAAGCAGCGAGGAAATGGGGTATTACACAGGATTCTGTTAAAAGACTTGCAAGGGAAGGTAAGATTATAGCGCGGAAATTGGATCATGATGATCCTAAGTCACCTTATATCATTCTAGCCGATCAGACTTATCCAACTAATTAAAATGGAGGTATTTATAATGGAGATACTTAAAGATAACATTGAAAACTTTAAAAAAGAGGCTGCGGAATTTTTTGGAGGAAATGGAGTAGAAAATTTTAAATACCAGGTGGCAACAAACTTTATGAATTACAAAACAGAAAATGTTGAATATAGACCTAACGATTTTCTACACACATTTCTTAATTTAATCGAAGAAAATCCGTATACACAATTGACCGAAGTATTCTTTGATTACTACGATAGAACTATTTTAGAGCACATTAAAAGTCAAGTGAATGCTAATTGGTACTTTACATCATCTGACGCTGGAAGTGTTAAGATCGGCAGTGAAGATTTCAATATTCTTATCCCAAATGGTTACGGTGACGGAACAACGGAAGTTATTGTAACTCACGGGGCTGCCCATGTTCCTTTACGTTTTTATACCACTGTACAAGGTAATTTTTATATTTATGATCATGATTGTGGCGATACAGTAGAAACGGAGTTAAATGGAAGTTATAGCATTTATACTCAAGACCAGACAGTTGTATTTGAGAAAATATCTGAATGAGAAACCTATGAAATGTCCAAGAAAATAAAAATGAATGGTTTACCTGTATGGTAAACCATTCTCACCAAGTCTTTTATCGACCATTTTTCTTTTAGATGAAAAATGGCAGAACATATTTAATGTTATCAAATATTTTTTTGTAAAACAACAGAGGTGCCGTTAAATATTAGTCCGTATGGAGATGTTAATTTGATTAAAACAATGGTTAAATGGTCATTATTTATTTACTTAGCAGGATGGGTATTAAGTTATTTTATATTTTTTCCGGCCTTTGCTCAAATCATTGCTATCTTACTTTTTAACGCCGTTTATATAGTTTATAAGATATTTCGGCTGATTATAAAAATGTTCACTGCAATAACAAGTAATAATAATTAAAGAGGTGTTAATGTGAAAACATGTGCCTACTGTGGAACAGAGGTGAATGATAAATATTGTTCTTTTTGCAATATGTTGCTTACCGAGCGTTATATACTCGAAGATGGCCAAAGGTTAGATACATCCATCCCCCATTTCCCCGAAATGCAAGGCATTTTTAAAAGCACAGCAGAGTTAATACAATTAGAAACGCTTGAATTACTTTGCCTGTTACGCCATGCCAGGGAATACCGTTCAGATGCTTATAAACTACGCATTTTAACGCATCAAGCAAAAAGTCAAGGGGGAAACATGGAGGGAATAGAAAATTCATCTTACGATGAATACGAAAAAGCAACACGCAAGGTCTGGGTAATAGAAAATATTATTAAAGATCGAATAGGGTATTTCCCTCAAAAAGTTACTGAAAAATTCCTGGCCATGTATTTGGAGCGAATCGAAAAATCAACTCAAAAAAGGATGCACATAAGGAAGTCTGGTCCACTTCAAAAAGCTGACAAAACAGCCTTTTGAAATACGCTTGAATAGAAAATAGCGAATATCAGGTCCGGTTAATTTAATGTAATTGTTCAATTAGAGTACACGCTGTACTAACATAATGAAATGTTGTAAAATCAAGGTATAATTTGTTCAAACAGAGTTGTTCAATGAATGGAGCGATAAAATTGATATTTGGTTATGCTCGTGTCAGTTCCAAACAACAAAACCTTGATCGGCAATTGCGAGATTTAAAGGAATTTGGTTGTGACCGTATTTATCAGGAAAAACAATCCGGTAAAAATTTCATAGACCGCCCAGCCTATCGTGATATGCGCTCAAAAATGCGCTTTGGAGATGTTTTAGTTGTTCATGATTTAAGTCGCTTTGGCAGAAACAAAGAGGAAATCCGCAACGAATGGAAAGCATTAATTGAAGAAGAAGTTGATATTGTTGTCTTAAATATGCCGATTCTTGATACTCGTAAATACAAGGAATTGGAAGGGGTCGGCCAGTTAGTATCAGACCTCGTTTTAACGCTGCTGTCATGGATGGTTGATGAAGAAAGAGAACGAATTAAGTCCGCACAGCGTGAAGGAATAGAGATTGCGAAAAAGCAAGGTAAATTCAAGGGCGGAAAAAGACGTTATCATGCAGGAGCAACCGGAAAAGATAAGGTTATTTATGATCGGATTGTACAATTATTAAAGGAACGAAAAAGTGTCATGGATATACATAGAGAGATCGATGTTTCCCGTAATACAATTTATCGAATAAAAAAAGAAATATGTTTTGATTTAGCGCGTTATACAAGTCGATAAATTTGCACCGAGATGGACTATCATGCATGAAAGTGTTTGGCACGTCCTATAAATCGACTTGTGCAACAGTACTTTTATGCTAAAAACAGGGAATTATAAATCACTCATACTAAACATAGGGAGAATAAACATGATTAACAATTTCATTTATCCATTAATTATATTACTACTATTTTTAGTGATGATATTTTTTATTAAGAAAGTCCTCCAATTGATTAAGAATAAAATGATTCTGAAAAGGCTATCTAAGTCTGGTATCAGGGATGTTGATCGTATGGATGGTCATCAATTTGAAGTTTATTTAAAAGCTTTACTAAGGGAAATAGGGTATCGTTCAGAGGTAACAACCGGATCACATGACTTTGGCGCTGATCTTATTATGAAAAGAGATGGAAAAAAAGTAGTCATCCAAGCCAAAAGATACGGTTATAAAAACAAAGTTAGTTTGGGGGCTGTTCAGGAAGTATACGCTGCCAAGCCTTATTATGGAGCAAATGAATGTTGGGTTTTTACTAATAGTTATTTTACAAAATCAGCTAACAAATTAGCAAATGCTTGTGATGTAAAGCTGTATGACCGTTTTAAACTAATTGAGTTTATTAATCAAATAAACCCGTCTATACAACCTAAGGATATAACATATACTATTGAGCCTGAACCTCGAAAATGCCCGGCTTGTTCGAGCAAATTGGTAAGGCGTACTAGTAAAGTTGGCAATCATTTTATGGGATGTACAAACTATCCAAAATGTACATATACTGAACCGATAGCCCAATAACTAAGTAGATTATATTAGCGTGTTATAACAGGCCTTTTTGTTATAACTAGACAAAGGATTTTTTAAATTTGAGTAGAATTAAACCCTATAATGATATAACAGCTGATATATCATTTTTTCTTGCCATGTAAAGAATTGAACAAACGTTATATCAGCATGTGATACAAGTGTTATATCAGTTATCGATTGGAGGGATGACGTTATATCACATGATATAGATAAGCAAATAATCTACTCAGCAAATGACATAGCAATGCTTTTGGATTTAAAAGTATCAACCATTAGGAAGTACGCAAATGTATTACAAAAGGCCGGCTATCATTTCTACAAAAACGATAAAGGACATCGAGGTTATTACGACCATGATGTTATAGCGTTAAGGAAATTAACCGACATAAAAAGCCACCCTGATATGACACTAGAAAGAGCCGCAAAAACAGTTGTGTCATGGTTTAACCAATCCAGTGTATCAGGTAGTGATACAGAAAATAATACATCTGATAAGCGTTATATCAGTTACGATGAATTTAAGGCCCTTCAGGAAAAGCAAGAAGAACAGATGCAACAAATTATTGATTTAAACCAAGAGCTCATCAATCGTTTAGATCAACAACAGAATTACCTTGATCAACGATTAGCAAAAAGAGATCAAGAACTTATGGATGTACTTAATCAAACACTTGAAACTAAAAAGCAAATCGCATCTGCACAAGAGGGAAAAGCAAAGAAAGGTTTCTTCAAAAAACTTTTCTCCAAGAAAAAGTAACCGCCTTAACGGCTAATATCCGTTCAGAAAAAGCGCTTAAATTTGCAATGAAAATCAATTACACGGCCAACCCTCCATTTAAATGCAAATTTGAAGGGGTCTGAAACAATAAAAAAGACAGGTTGAAAATATCAACCTGCCGGCCCCTTTATCAAATTTTCAATTCCAGACATGAGGAAATCATTTTGAAAAGGGTGATAAACATAAGTTAATTTTAATTTTTCTTCATTTAAAAGTAAAGGGAATTGATGATCCTAATTTAACTAAAAATTTTCTCGTTCTTTCGTTCCAACTCTTCTTTCTTTTTATCTAGATCATCTTCTAAATCATCTATCTCATCCTGAATATCATCTTTCTTTTTCTTTTTGGCATCGTCTTTTTCTTTTTTCTTATCCTCAATATTGGCTTCTAAATCATCTATCTTACCTTGGATTTCTTGTTTTTCTTCATATACAGGTACCACTTTTTCATAGTGTTTTTGTAAATTTTCATGTGAAGATAAATCATCAGATTCTATTTTATCCATGAATGTTTCTAATTCCTCTTTTTGATTCGTTTGCAGATATGCTTCAATAATATTTTTTGCCCGACGCTCATTAAATTCGATATTTCTGTTTTCGATCATTGTTTGATATTCATTTTCCAAACTGGCAATATCGAAGTTGATCACTTTATTACCATCAATTTGAGTAGAAACTTCTTTTAATTTATCGAGACCATCATCACGATCAACCATAATGTTTCCTATCTGATAAGCACTATTTTCATCCATAGTGAGTGCTTTTACCATCTTGTCCTGTTTAATATACCAGTCGATCAATATTTTTTGATCTTCCTGTGGCAAATTATCATATCCTAGAGCATCTATTTTAGCATAGGCTTTCTCACGTTCTTTATCATCACCAGCATTTGCATAAATACGATAAACCTCTAAAAGATCTTCTTGTTGCTCCACTCTTTCTTCAGCATTCGTAAGTGCATCTGCTTTCCCAGATGTGGCGTTTTCGGCCACTATTACGACCATACCTATAACAATAACGGTAGCAAGTGTTACAAGCATCCCTTTAGGTGTTGTCATTTTATCTTTGAGACTACGATCGGGTTTAGAATGGTCACCATTTTGTTTTTCCTCTTCTTTTTGGAGGGAACGTTTTAGTTGTTCATCTGTACTAGCGATTTCCTCCTGGGCCACATCCTTATTCCGTTTGATTTTTTGTTTGAATTTATAAAGTCTACTGTTTTGCCTTTTTTCTTCTTCTTCTTGTCTCTCCCGTTCCCTTTCGTATTCTATTTCTTTGGCATAACCAAGACAAATTGTCTCAACATCCTCAACGGAGTTGCAACGCAAAATTTCCTCCGCAAATTCAATAACCCGTTCATCCTGTTGAATAAAATCAACCCGCCTTGGTTTTCCCAAAATACTCTCTTTATTCGTTAAAGCAAGCAGTATTAATTCTTTTAAACCATCTAACGGATTATCCTTTTTATACAGACGGAATCCCTCGAAGTCGAATAAAAAAGCCTTAACCCTTTCTTCCTGGGTATCTAAAGCGAAGTTATCCTTTTCCCAAAGGATATCAACATCTACCCTTGCCATCTCAATCATGCTTTGAAAATACGGAAACATATCCTCAAAATTTAAATTTCTGATATTATGGAAATCAAAAGCACCTGTCATATCAAATGTCATCTGCAACCTATCTCGAATAGCCGTAATCGAATCAGCATAAAAGAAACAATCAATATACCCCATGCCTTTTACTTTATTTCGGTAATTTTCTTCTAACATTTCCAGGTCATCTGTATTAAGGCGATGGAAAGGCATAGTTACTAGAGCTTCATTTTTATTTGTCGTTATTTCCCCATGTCTGTTAATTGTATTTATCATGTTTATCACCTTTCATTTAAATACTATTAATAATGTCATCTGCTGTTTCTTCCTGACCTTTATCTATGGCTGTGTATACTTTATTAGCATTTAAAGTATTGTGACTGAATTCAGCTTGGTCTGATTTTGTTTTTCGTTGAAGCCGTTCAAAGGGTGACAAATTTTCATTCTTGGCATCTACTTGTGACTGTTCAGCCTCAAAATGTTTTACATACATCTTTTTCTCGGCAAATTCTTTTTTGGCCTCATCACTTAGCGTATCATTAACAATTTCGTGAATATGCCCTTGGATCTGATTAACCGTATTTTCATTTTGAAATTCTTCAAATACATTATTGTTACTTTCAACCTGTTCCTCATCTTGATAAACAGGTGTATTATATCCCAGTGCTTTTCGGGACTCTTCGTAACAATACTGCCTATTACTGTTGGTCAACAATCCTTTAAATACTTGGAATTGCCATGCTTTATCCACGAATAATGGTTTAAAGCCTGTAAGTATCAAGACGGCCTTTTGTTCGTTCATTTCCAGTAATTCATTAGTGGGCATGAGAGGTACTTCCTCATAAACATCCGATAAATTGGTTGACTTACCTTGTTTGCTGATAGATGTGGATTCGCTTTTGTATTTAGCCGTTTTGTTCCCCAGATGCTCTTGCCAATATTTGGCGTTCTCTTGTTCTCCAATTTTTAACAGCAACTTTGCGCTATGGTTAGCTATGATCGTTTTGGTTTTTTCTTTTCCATACATGTTTTCTTCCTGTATTTGAGAAATATCTTGTATGATTGTATGCATAAAAATATTGTATCCCCGACAAAAGGCCAAAGTAGCATCATAATTAGGTATCTTACCGATATTCGCAAATTCATCTAACATAAAATGCACTGGTATATTTAAACGGATGGTATCTTTTTGTTCTTCTCCAATAGAGAAAAACGTATCAATCATTTGAGAAAAGAACATAGACGTTAAAGCCTTTTTCTCGTTATAAGGAATTTTGATCTTAACATATACGACAGACTTTTGTTTCTGAAATTCTCTAAAGTCAAAGTCACTAACTTTTGTCATCTCCTTAACTCGCTGTTGAACAAAAGTAGCAATAATATCATCGAAATTTCCGATCACACTAGCTCTCGTGTCAGATTTTAATGCTTGTAAGGCAGCCAATAAGGCCGGCTTTGCCGGATTATCATCCGGTATTTTCTGAAGCCATTGCTCGCAGGTTTTTTCGTCAGCAACATAATTATTATAGACATCAATAAGCGTTGCCATATTGGCTTCTTCTTTGGTATAAATAGATTTCACATAACTTATCAAAGCTGCAAGAATTGCTTTTGCTCTTGAGGCGAAAAAGTCGTTTCCATCTTTAGAAGTTGCGTTCATAGTGATTATGTCAGCAATGTTATTTGCATCTTCATCATTTTTTACATAGTCTAACGGGTTGTATCGTGATTGATTGAAATTAACAAAATCAATATTATAAACTTTATATCCCTGATCTCTTTTCAATTGGGAAGTCAGCTCATAATTCTCACCCTTCGGGTCAATAACGATTAAGTTTTCGTTTCGTATATTTATCAAGTTTGTTAAAACGTAGGATTGTCCTTTACCACCGCCTGTAGGCGCATGAACTAAAACGTTTTTTGTGTCCAATTTGGTATTGTCCGGAATAACAAGGGCCTGATTTTTTCCGGGAACTTTTCCTACAATAACGCCTTCCCTCATGTTCTGAACGGTTTTAGCAAAGTCATTCTTATAAAAACGACTTTGCTTGGAGAATACTTCATCATCAACATAGCTGGAGGGGATGCCCCATTCGGCTGTTCCCTTAATACCAAATCCACTTGCACTTTCATAATCTGATTCGGCGAATATGTTTTTCCTTAACAAATATAAAGCAACGGCCAGGCAAATAACTGGAATAAATAAAACAATCATTTTCAAGTTTTCATCAGTCATGACATGGTCATATATATAAGTAGGAGTTGCTAAGGTATCTACCATATCCATCTCAAACCCTGTTTTTAAACGTACCAAAAGACTAGTAATAATATAAGAGACAGCAACAGCAGCAACTAACGCAACGAAGACAATTTGTTTCCATCCTTTTTTAAGTTTCACGTTATCACCGCCCCATTCTTGTAACAGATTTTACGCCTGCAATAACACCTCTACCTGCACCAGAGCTAGAACCAAATTCTTTTAGAAGCGATGGGATACCTAAACCAACTAAAAGAAAGGCCATTGCTTTAATAACCTTCATATCCAATGATTGAGGAATGTAATTAAGCTCTCCATTTGTAATAAAGTCAATGTTTGCTCCATACCTGAAGCAAAGAACCACACACAACCCTTGTAATGCAAGTGTTAAAAACCTTGAAATAAGTGTCTTAAGCCATAAACCAAACATGTTATACTCGTCATTAACCATTGTTGTAACAGCTACAGGCCCTACAATGAAAAACAACGCTATTAAAGCAAATGAATAGAGCATTTGCGCAAACAAAACAAGTAACAAAATGGCGTATATAACAATCATAAATAGGAAACCTATGCCTGCGGGTACCAGGAGAAAATTTACCATGAGATCATTCATCAGATCTGATGTATCGGCCAAGCGGCTAAATATTCCATAATTAATTCGATATTGTATGGACATCATAAATTGGAATATATCATCGTACAAAAATAAAAAAACCGAAGCCATACCCAGCCTAATAAGCTTGTCATATAAAACCGGCCTAGCCATTTCATAATCATTCATGTATTGCGCATACATTTTAATCAATTGAAAAAGTATAAAAACGCCTAAGAGTGATTTGGTAAACACATCAAAATAACCTTTAAATTCGTTAAATGTGTCACTTTCTAATATATCAGTTGGCTTAATAGCCAAATTTTTCATGGGCTCTAAAAGCAAAGATAGCATTGAAGATGCCGCCTGAAAAAAGAAATTAGTTATATGACAGGTAATATCGAATTTACTGCATACAAACTTACTGTCTGTGTAATTAAAGTCTTCTATCAAATCAAGATACATACCGGCTTTAGGCGAGGTATTCTCTAATTCATCAAAAGTATCTCTATAAGTGTTGTATAAATCTCCTTTCTCTCCTGCGTATTCATCATCTATTTTAAGGCTTTTCTGACTTTCTTCTTTAACATTTAGTTCTATTTCTTTTTCAATTTCTTCATCAGACTTATTGATTTCTTCATCCAAATCATTGGACTTATTAACACTATCGGGTTGCGCTAACGCTGGCTGCAGAGAGGATGAAAAAAATGTAAAGATCAAAAAGAAGCTGGCCAAAAACCAACCAATGATTTTTGTTCGTCGTAACACGCTACCACCACCTTAGAAAATGGCATATAAAAGCAATAAACATATCACAATTAACGGAAATGTATATACCACAAAAATTCGGAATGTATATTCCTTCTTTTCTTCATCGGTCATATCCCGTTGATATTTTGTTTGATAATAAAGGTCACGCCTTTCTAGTTTTTTCTCAAAGATATTTCTCCGAACATATTCCTTCATTTTCCGAAAGAAATCTAAAAAATGTTGCGATCTCATTTAATTATCAACTCTTTGCGTAGTGCATCCATATGCAGAATCCGTATCATCCAACTCCAATGTATCTTCATCTTTCATTTTGACTTTAAATCGCTTGGTATCCTCAAAATCGCTTTGAAAAAGGAGATAATCATAATCTGCATTATCTTCTTTTTCAATTTCATAAGTATCATAACCTGGCATACCTTCAACCGTACCATCTTCATTTAATCGGAATTCATCATCAAATTCAGTAGCACAGGCATCATTCTCCCAGACACCGACAATATCCTTTTCAAGACTTTCACATCCCATTAGAAGAAAACAACCTACAAGGGGGATTAAAATAAGCATTTTTTTCATAAGAATCTGCCTCCTAATTTTCATCACGTTTATTTCTTGAAGCTATTTCTTCAAATTCGGTAAATAACCATTTATCCTCACCCGGCATTTTTTCGATTGTTGTTTTAACGATCACAAAATGATGTTGTGTTTGTTTAGGGGCCTCGATTTCCAAATCAAATGTTGCAACAGCCTCATAGGTTTCCTCGTCATCATATTTGCCATAAAAGTTCACCCGGTGAACAGATTTTTGAACAGAAGGTACTTTGTCTGTTTCCTTCTCCTCAATTTCTTTCTCACCAAATAACCTTTTTTCCAAATCATCCGTTATGGACTCGTTTATTTTGTCATGCAATTCTTTTCGGTCCAGGGATTCGTAAATTTCTTCTACAAGCCAGGTGACATCATCCTCAAAAGTGTTTGATTGGGGGAATTCAATCTCACTGGCTTCCTGTTCTTTATTTTCCTGAATCAATGCTTTTTCTTTCTCGGCCTGTTCTAATTCTTTTTTGAGATCCTCATTCTTTTCCCTTAAGTTTTCGACACTGTTTTTTTTGGATTTTATTACTGAACTTTTGTCGTAATTAAGATACAAAGTGAAAACAAGGAAAACTACCAAAAAAATCACAATGACAAGCCACCATTTTTTATTCAAACAAACGCTCCTTTACTCAGCTTTTTCTCCTAAATCCAAAAAATCCCTTGGATTAAAATCTTCCCTATCAGGCTCAGTAAAAGGTCTATCTTGTACAGTAAAGTGCAAATGCCCACCAGTAGCAGAACCAGACTGGCCGCAAACACCTATCGCATCTCCTTGTTTTATTTCGCCACCTTGAGCCAATTTTTCACTCAAATGGGCATAACCTGTATAGGTATCATCATCATGTTTAATTAAAACATGATTACCCAAACTTTCACTGTAATCAGTTTCTATTACTTCTCCATCACCTGCAGCAAAAATCTTTGTCATTCCAGCTGTACAGGCAAGATCAATCCCATTGTGTTTTGACATTGCACCAGTTATAGGGTCTATTCTTTTGCCAAACTCACTTGTAACCGTTACAGATTCCAGTGGGGTTGCAAATTCTCCTTTGCCTATTCCAATATCTAGTGCCTCGTCATCTTCAGGTTCACCAATATATTTCATAACAGCATCCACATAAAGGATATCGCCATAACAGGCATCATGCTTTTTTCCTTCTTCTCGAATACACGTATAATTACCGGGATTAGCAACCTCATCCATTTTCTTTTGCGAGAAAGCTATGGCCGTTTCCTTAGAATATTCTCCGTCATTAGTTTCTTCTGCATAACCAACAAAACCGCCACCAAAATTATAACTTTGAATAGCTAGTTTCATGTTCCCATCTGCCAAATCATACATTTCCTTAAAATATTTAACGGCCTGTTCAATCGACTCATTTGGGTCTTGAATACAACCAATCGTCCCACACTTAGATTCACTCGATTGGAAAATGTCACCGTTAGTTGCCTTAATATTGCCGCCACTTTCTTGTTGTAAAATAGCTAGCATAACATCTGTAGCCTCATCGGGTAGGTCTTGTTCTTCCACTTCATCAGCTATGGCATCTTCAAATTGCAATACTTCTTCACTTAAGTCCTCTCCCTCACCCTCAATAGAACTACCTCCGCTGCCAGGAATTATAGCAGCTATAATTACAACGATGAATATAATAAGTAGGGCAAGCAATCCACCTGTAGAAAATAGGACTTTAATTAAAAGTCTTTTCCCAGCAGCTTTCAAAATACCTTTCATGTTGTCCATTTCTATTTCTCCAAATCTGAAAAATCAAGATCGAACCATAACTTTTTTTCCATTTCTGTTAGCTCAACCTGACATTTCATCTTCCGATTACCAACAAACAGGAAACCTTTTCCGGCCTTTTCATGACGATTTTCATTCGTTAATTGAAGATGTTGTTTTTCATCTTCGGAAAAATCAAAGAACATTTCTTTATCGATATCCTCAATTTCTTTCGTATTAAGAGGTAAAATCATTTGTTGCATTGATAAATCTAATACAGCCTCACCATAATTACGATTCTCGTCTTTGGCCGATAGAAAGTCTTTGATTGATTGCGTAGCTGTTGCTATGCCGCAATTAAAAGAACGTACAACCTTCATCATTTCATAAAGAAATTCCATAGCGACGGTTACTTTTGGATCAGCAATAATATGAGCCTCGTCTATGTACAACTGTGTTGGGCGTTTATCACCTTTCAGAATCTCATTCCTTAACGAAGACAAAAGTAAAAAATAAAGTGGTTTATTTAAACGGTTATTGCTGTAAACGCTTGATATGTCATAACAAATCAGGTCTGAATTCACGTCAACATTGGTGTACCCGTTAAACAGATTAGAATAAATACCAATTGCATACCCTCGCAATGTTTGATGAAAGTCAGTGAGGATGTCATATTGTTCTGAAATATCTTTATCTGTACTTTGCTGCTTTTCGGAAATCAGGTTATATAAATCCCCGATTGTCGGATAATCCGTAACATTTAGTTTTTGCAGTTCCTCAAAAGACATATCTTTTGTAATAGGTGTTCCATATCGCTCATCTGCATATAATTCAAGAATCACTTCGGATAAAACATCTTCCTGTAAATCTGTCATTTGCATATACATC
>Ga0079226_10000951_pt1 | contig 21684 bp, 18 predicted proteins | sample Poulit2014_FD_76345 | JGI IMG/M metagenome (GOLD analysis project Ga0079226, IMG submission 76345) | Agricultural soil microbial communities from Georgia to study Nitrogen management - Poultry litter 2014 | ecosystem: Environmental > Terrestrial > Soil > Agricultural land | place: USA: Georgia... | reverse complement strand
TAGGATTTAAAACCTGATCTGTGCGGTTGTAGCACTGGTGCTACGATTGGATAACATAGAAATAATACCACGTATTGTTTACAATGTCAATAAAACACCTAATTCAAGAACAAAATGATTGTAAGAATGATGGCGACGACAATTCTGTACAAGGCAAAGGGTTTTAATTTTACTTTTTCAATTAAGACTAAAAAGAAGCGAATCGATATAAAAGCGAAAAAAAATGCACTAATAAAACCTACCATAAAAAAAGGGACTACTTCTCCTGTCATAAATGACCATTTTTTATATAAGGAAAGCCCACTTGCGCCAAACATTATCGGCACCGCCATCATAAAGGTGAAATCAGCCGCTGCCCGGTAATTCAAACCGAGCATGACTCCTCCTGAAATAGTCGCTCCAGAACGTGAAAACCCCGGCCATAAAGCAAGGCATTGATAGAGACCAATGAAAAACGCTTGTCTATAAGATATATCATCATAAGCAGTTAAGGCTTGATTATTCTCTTCGGCAAAACGGTCAGCAGCTAACATTAAAATAGCCCCTAAGAATAAGCCGATGATTACGGTTTCGACACGGAATAAATATCTATCGATAAAAGACTCAAATAACAAACCTAAAATAACTGCTGGAAAAAGTGCAATAGCAAAATGGAGCATAGAAAGAGAGCGATCATTTGCTTTGTTACTATTTCTTTTAAATAGCCATAAAAAACGTTCCCAAAAAATAAGCACAACAGCTAATACTGAAGCAAACTGGATGACGACTTTAAAAGTGTTAGCAAGCTCTGTTGAAGCTAAAACTACATGAGATTGCAATAAAATATCATCAAAAATGATCATATGACCTGTTGATGAGACAGGAAGAAACTCCGTCAAGCCCTCGATAAATCCGAGTATAATGGCGACGAATAAATCACGTATATCCATAATCTCCCCCTCATAGTTAATAAAATTTATTTACAATAAAAAGTCACCTATCGTTTCCCTATGTTTATACTCACTAAAATAATAATAAAGGGCGCGGCTTTCTGTCATACAACTAGTCGATGAAAGGGAGAGGTAATGGTATTTGTTTCGCTTAAAATAAGTGAACAAATCAATTAAGCGATCGTCCTTATTTGCTTTAATATATTTTGTTTTATATTGATCTTGCCGTTCATGGTAGCGAAATAATAAGAACTGCATAAAGGTATAAAATTCATTCCGTCGATATTTAATTAGTTCTATCATTAAAAATAAAAGGAGCAAGCTTGCCGTGAATGTAAAAGGATATAAGTAAAGTTGAAAGGTCATAAGCCCCAGCGCCATTATTAGAGAAAAACACAAGATGCTGCGATAGGCTAGACGATATGGAAGTGCTGCTGACAAGAGAGCAAAACAAATCCTGCCACCATCAAGTGGATAAATAGGTAACAAATTAAATAATAAAATAATAACATTATAATGGTTAATTTCTGCCAATAAACTAACCGGTATGCAATTAGTCCAATGTAAAAGATAAGCAAGAACAAAAACAAGCACATGTTGCAAAGGACCACATATGGTAACAATCACTTCTTCCTTGATGGGACGTGTGGTATATTCATCTGTTTGCAAAACACCACCACAAGCCCATAGCATTATTTTATCAACACGCCAACCGAATCGCTTGGCCGCAAAGAAATGGCCTAATTCATGCATAATTACAATCGATAATATAATAAATAGCTGAACGAAGGTTCCTGTGATAATAGAAATCCCAATAAACATCATTAAGCTAGGATGGATGTGAATGTAATGAAATAACTTAAGTCTATCCATCGACATTAATTACCTTAATGGGGTCGACGTAACCACTTTGTTTTTCGATGGAAAAAAAGAAACTTTCTTCTGTTTCTGCAGGGTCTACCCTTCCAATTACATCATGAACATTGACTACTTCATATAAATGGACATCAATACTCGTTAATTTTCCATAGGTAGTTTCGCTCCGATCACCGTGTTGAATCACAACCGTCTTATCTGTTTCATTTACTCTACCTGCAAAAATAACGATGCCTTTATCCACAGCTCGTACACTACTATCCTCTTTAGGTAAAATTTCAATTCCCTTGCCTGTAGAAGTAAAGCTTTCAACGACTTCACCCTCTAGGGGCATTTGATAGCCTTCTTGGACGGTAGAGGCTGTTCTTGCTTCAGGAACAAGCGATAAGGGGATGCCGAGATGTTGTACATACCATTCATGAACGGTAGCGAATGGGAAATTTTCCTGAAAGGCCCCCCGTAAGAGATGCTCTGCTTTATTAAAGGATGCTAGATCGCTTTTTATCAGTAGGGCACTTAGAAAAAATAAGCCGACTGCAGCGAATAATTGATAAAAGAATAAACGAGGCGTAGATTTTTCATGTCTCTTATGTTCTTTCTGTTCAAGATGACTGAGCTCGTGATAAGCCCCCTGCCTTTCTTCGTCAGTAATCATCTCGTATAAGCTTTCTTCTTTAGTCATAGCTTGTGCTTTCTTTTGCAATGATTTTCTATTTTTGATCGACTTTCTTATTTCATTAATTTTTCTATCCATATCTTCATCCCCAATATCATTTACTAAATGATATGAGAACATTGGACGAGTTAGACCAAATTTAGGCATAAAAAAAAGCTGGAAAATCCAGCTCTCCTCGTTTTATGTCCGAAATCCAAAAAAGCGTTTTACTTTCGTGAACATCCCAACTTGTTCTTCCAAACTTTGTAAAGGGACTACTTCACCTAATATACGACGGGCTATATTACGATAGGCAATCGATGCTTGGTTATCAGGTTCGACAACAACCGGTGTACCTTCATTTGATGCTTTAATAACGTCATCACTATCGATAACAATCCCTAGTAAGTCAATCGATAATATTTGTAAAATTTGATCGACATCGAGCATATCTCCCGTTTCCATCATATGATTACGAATTCGATTAATTAAAAGGCGGGGCGCTTCAATTTCATCTTCTTGTTCTAACAATCCAATAATACGATCCGCATCACGGACACTCGTTTTTTCCGGTGTCGTAACTACAATCGCTTGGTCAGCTCCGGCTATCGCATTCTGAAAACCTTGCTCAATCCCAGCAGGACAATCTATTAAAACATAGTCGTATTCCTTCTTTAATGACGTAACAATTTCTATCATGCCGTCACGTGTAATAGCGGATTTATCTTGTGTTTGTGATGCAGGTAATAAAGACAATGTTTCAAATCGCTTATCAACAACTAATGCCTGATTCAGCTTACAAGTTCCTTCAATGACATCAATAATGTTATAAATAATTCTGTTTTCAAGTCCCATAATGACATCTAAATTTCGTAAACCAATATCAGTATCAACCAGACAAACTTTCTTACCCATTAAGGCTAAAGCTGTACCAATATTTGCTGTCGTTGTTGATTTACCGACTCCTCCTTTTCCAGAGGTTATAACAATCGCCTCACCCATAGAGAATTCTCCTTTCTAAATTACGTAATTCTTTACGAACATAAGGCAGCACTTGTAATCGATCAATTAAAATTTGTCCTTTTTCTTGATCATAATAACCGCACTCCATGTAGAGGCCTTCGCTATCATAATCTGGCGCTCTACTAAAATACTTACCAATTCTAATTTGTGAAGGTTTCATATAAGAGGCGACGATAACCGCTTCTTCATCGCCATTTTTACCAGCGTGAGCGATACCGTATAAATTACCTAAGACAAATATGTTTCCCGTTGCTCTTACTTCTCCACCTGGATTAACATCCCCAACTAAGAGCAAATCCCCTGTCGCCTCTAAGACTTGTCCGGAACGAACAATTTGATTTTCTAGTTTTATTCTCGTTTTTTCTAATAAAGACCGGGCATTCTTTTTCGTCATTACTTCCGAATCGAATCGTTCAACCTCAAATTGCTGAGAACTTTCGATTATTTCTCGTAAACTTTCTTTTTGTTCCATGGTTACATAACGATAGCCTAATTTAACAACGACGGATACGAGTTGATCATCACTTATATGAGTATCATCATTGACTAGCTTATCTTCAAGCTCGTCAAAAACATCTTCATATAGATGCTTATCATCTAATTCAAAAACGAATCCTTCTTTTGTTCCTTTAATTGTCACTAACTGTTGTTTATTTTGCACTTTGATCACCTCGTGAATAAAACAAACTATGTAGCATATTTACAATGCATCTCCATCACTTGACCATAAAAGCAGTCTTCTACTTGGGAGGTATATAATAATTAAAAATAAAATATTGGCTAGGATTGTTGGCAAAAATCTATAAATAAAGAAGTCCCCTAGAGGCATCGTCGAATACCCAATTAACGAATATATAGCCAACAAACTTATTTCAACTATAAGTAAACTAATAATCGATATGACACTAACCATTAACAAATTCACTTGTAATAGACGATACAATAATTGCGCCACATAAAGTGACATTGCAATAACAAACATATAAACGCCCAAGACTCCTGTATAAACAATGTCAGTCATTAAACCAAATACCGCCGCATAAATAATCGGTATCATGGGCTTTTGTGGATAGACAAAGCCGGCTACTAAAATTAGAAATATTAAAATCCAGTGTGGAGTAAGATATACTTTAGCAAATTTAATCGATGGCGGAAGGAGTTCCATAGCAACCCCTTGAAAGGCCAAGATTACTATTAAAACGAAAGGAATTATGATACGTTTCATTGTTCTTCCTCACGTTCTGCATCTTCAATTGTTACTTTTTCTTCAACTTCTTCCTCTTCTTCGTCAATAATTTCATGGTCAATCACTGTATCTAATGTACGATTAACGACAATGACTTCATTAATCTCTTTTAAATTAGCTGCAGGCTTTACATATGCGATTTCCGTTAAACCATATTGATCAGGTGTTACTTCTTCGATTGTACCAATATGTAGCCCGGAAGGAAACACCCCACCTAAATTAGATGATATTACCGGTTCCTTCTCTTTTACTTTAGCACCTGTTTCATCAATCACTCGAAAAATAAGCATATCCCGTTCCTTATCATAGCCTTCAATTAATCCAAATACATTGGCGCCCTTCTTACGTGATACGACTGCTGAAATTCGATTCAGTTGGTCGAAACTCGTAATAAGTTGGACCGTCGATGTCATGTTTGATACAGTTTTTACTTTACCAACTAGACCTTCACCGGTGATGACAGCCATATTTTGTTCAATCCCATGATGCTTACCTTTATTGAGAATTACTTGGTCTATCCAGCGCTCTGGTGAGCGGGCAATAACGGTCGCTAAGACAGCTTCATAATCACGCGGTGAATCAACTACTTCTAACATTTGCCGTAAACTATCATTTTCTTTTTCAAGTTCTTGAACTTCGTATACTAATGACTTATACTCAACAATTTTTTCGCGTAATATTTTGTTTTCATCGTAGGTTTTCTTCACTTCATCTATATTAGAAAAAATGTTAGTTACAAAGGTAACTGGTTGGTAAGCAATGTTTTGTAGCCAACCAACCGAGTCCATTACAAATTTTTCTGCAGTAGAAACTTTATTTTTATTCGTTAAAGAATAACCAACTAAACTGCCGAGTAAAATGATGCCAATTAAAATAACAAATAATGATTTACGTTTAAAAAATGACATATCTCCACCTGCTTAATCCAGCGTTGCACGAGAAGCAACGTTTGGACTATTGCGGAAGTGGTGAATATAATCTAACGATTTCCCTGTACCAATCGCAACACTTTCTAATGGATTATCGGTAACGAATACAGGTACGTCCGTTTCGTCACTAATTACTTTATCAATTTGGTCTAACATCGCTCCGCCACCTGTTAAAACAATTCCACGGTCCATTACGTCTGCCGATAGTTCCGGAGGTGTCTTTTCCAAGGTTGTTTTCACAGTGTAAACAATTTTATCAATCACTTCTTTTAGGGCTCCTGCAATTTCTTTCTGTGTAATCGATATAGTCTCAGGTAAGCCTGTTAGTAAATTACGTCCACGGATTTCCATTTGAACACTCTCATCACCAGCAAGAGCGGAACCTATTTCAACTTTAATTTGTTCAGCCGTTCTTTCACCGATCATTAAATTGTAAGTTTGGCGCACGTGATGAATAATCGCTTTATCCATTTTATTACCTGCTTCATTAATCGAGTTACTCGTTACAATCCCGCCTAATGATATAACAGCAACTTCAGTTGTTCCTCCACCAATGTCAACAATCATACTTCCTGTCGGATCCCATACAGGTAAGTCCGCTCCTAATGCCGCAGCGAAGGGTTCAGCAATCGGGTAGGCTTCTTTAGCACCTGCTGCTCTAGTTGCATCAAGTACCGCTCTTTCTTCTACTTTTGTAATGCCAGAAGGTACACAGACGACAACGCTTGGTTTTGTTCCAAACATACTACCGCGTTTTTTACGTGCTTGCTGTAAATAATACTTCATCATAATGGCAGTCGTATCGTATTCTGCAATAACGCCATCTTTCATCGGTCGAACAACTGTAATGGTACCCGGTGTTCGTCCAATCATATTACGCGCCTCATTACCAACGGCGACAATATCATTTGTTTCATTATTTAATGCGACAACTGTCGGCTCATTTACAATAACTCCTTTATTTCGGAGAAACACTAACGTATTGGCTGTACCTAAATCTATTCCTAAACTATTTGATATACGAAATTTTGACAAAACAATCTCCCTTTCCTAACTCGGAATGTTATATAGAGTATAGCTCATATTCAATCATGAATTAGATTACTCGCGATTTTCAACTTACGAATAAAGCTTAAGATACTCCCTCGATAAATAAAGCACCATTTTCAACCACTTGAAAATATGGTGCTATTTTTTTGCATTCTCATTCATTATACTGAAATAATTGCAAAAATGATAGAATTTTATTCATTTCATTTATATTACAAGTCTATGGCATTCCGAATTTGAATAAGGAATTGTTAACAACCTAAATTCTTTATAAATAACCTTTTTCTTTTAAAGAGGTAAATTTCCGATCGCCAATAATTAAATGATCTAACAGTTCAATTCCCATTATTTTTCCAGCTTCGACTAAACGCTTGGTCACATGAATATCTTCTTCAGAAGGTGTAGGATCACCAGAAGGATGATTGTGGGCACAAATAATAGAGGCCGCAGACCGTTTAACAGCTTCGCGGAATATTTCTCGAGGATGTACTATTGAAGCATTGAGGCTCCCAATGAAAATCGTCTGCTTATGAATTATTTGGTTTTTCGAATCAAGGAACAATACGGCTAAATGTTCTTGATTTAAATGACGCATCGCTTCCATTACGTAATTCGCCCCATCTTGTGGGGAACGAATGACATAGTTATCATCCGGTATGTATTGTCGAATACGCCTTCCTAACTCCAGGGCAGCTAAAAGGGTGACGCCCTTTGCTTGCCCTATTCCTTTAATATTAGTAATTTCTTCAATCGTCGCTTCATCTAAAAATTTCAATCCTTCAAAATGAATCAGCATGCGATTAGCAATATCCATCACTGATTCAGTGCGCGTACCACTCCCGAGCAAGATAGCCAGTAATTCTTGATTAGATAATTGCGATTCACCGAATTTAATTAAGCGTTCCCTAGGTCTTTCTGATTTAGGAACATCTTTCATTCTTATTTTCATCATAATCTTCTATAGCCTCCCATGAATAATTTTATTTAGCATACTATTTATTCATAAGAGCTGCGAATAGCCATAATTCAATTTTTTAACCTTGTGTAAAGCCAATATAATAAAAGCTAATACAAAAATGAAATTTTCACTAGACATAAGGTAGGAGCTTCTTTTCTTTAAGCATTTTTAAAATTATTCACCTAAAGCTTGTTCAACTTGAAACAAGATAGCGAGCAAATCTACATATATTTCTTCTTCTTTTTGTTGATTCGCTTGCCTATCAAGTATTTTTTCTTGCAAGGAAGTTATGAATTCAGATTGATAATCCGCTTGCAAAAGTGTTTCCCACTGCCTGCTATCAAGCTTTTTTTCATTATTTACTTGTTCAACTGACGCCGACCAAACAGTTAAAAACTGCTCTAGCCAAACTTCTTCCTCTTTTGTTACGCTTTTATTCTTTAGGAGCATGTCCCACTGCTTCAGGTAAGCATCCACTTGTAAAGTGTCGAGCTTCATTTTGTGTTTTTCGGCTAGAGATGCTGTATGATATATACTGTGCAAGACATAATATTCATCTTTTCTTTCCCAAATAAATGATGAAATATTTTTTTCTCGTAATTGATCCTGAATCTCTTCGGCATTTTCCCGCTCATGGAATAAGCCATTTTGAATGACGTAAAATGTTGGGAATTCAAGAGATAATGGGTGTTTCTCACCTGCTGCTTCTTCTGTAGCCTTGTTTGAATGAAAGGCTTGTCCTTCTTTAAAGCTTGCTACACCTTGCTCATCTTTTAAGATATTTAAAGAAATAAAGCCAAAAATACTACCAACTATCAATCCCGTCGCAATTGATAAGGTAAATTTGTTCGTGAAAAATTGCATAATATATTCTTTTACACTTTGCTTGTCTGTTAGCTTTTGCTTTCTTGTCTCACGCATCGATGGATACACTATTTTTCTCTTCTTTTTCATCTACACTCACCCTCTGCCTATCGTAAAAACTTCCATAATGTAAGCTTAGCAGTTTGTAAATGAAAAAAAGGTAAGCTTTTGTCAGCTTTCTATCTACAAAATTTTCACTTGTTTATATAGCCGTCCACAAATTCACGGACAAGTATGATGAAATGGAGTGAACCAGTCACATAAAGTGTTTGATTTTGACTTGCTTCCTCTAAAAATTGTTTAATCTCAACTTTCCAATCCTTAACAAACTCAATTCCCTGATGAGAATTCAAGCAGCTTTTAAAATCAGCTTCTTTCGCTGCACGTTCATGATTAAAGCTCGTTAAGCTAATCGAAAACGATGCCGCTTCTAGCTTTTCAATCATCGCTTTTAATTGTTTATCACGAAATCCTGCGAATAAGAGACAAGCTTGGTCCAATTGTTTGTCCTGGCTTATAGTTTTAATAAAAGCCTCAATACCAGCAAGGTTATGGGCACTATCGACGATAATTTTAGGATTATTATGTATTTCTTCAAATCGTCCTGCTAAAGTCACTTTAGCTAGGGCAGATTTCACTTTCTTCCAATTTAAATGAAAGGATAAATCCTCAGAAAGCAAGGAAAGTGCGGCAAGAGCAACCGCTGCATTTTGCCTTTGATGTTCCCCCTTAAGCCCAATATTAAAAGCTTGTCCCGCTAATGGTGGCCCAATCCATAGCAAGTGATTTTTTTCCTTCACTACAGAAAAGTCCTTTCCATAGAAATATAACTCTGCTTGCTTATCCTTTGCCTCTTTTTCAATTACCTTTTGCACTTCATCAGAAACTGGTCCCACAATAACTGCTTGACTTTGCTTGATGATCCCTGCTTTGTGATGGGCAATTTCCGTAATCGTACTGCCTAGAAACTGTTCATGATCAATCGCTACAGATGTAATAATAGATAGGACAGAATGTACACAATTAGTTGTATCAAACCTTCCTCCCATTCCCGCTTCAAAAATCGCAATATCTACTTTTCCTTGAAAATATAGCAAGGCTAGAACAGTAATAATTTCAAATTCTGTTAAATATATGTCCTCGCGATCTAATTGCTCAAGTAAGGGAACAATTCGCTTCATTAAAGCAATTAACTCCTCGTCTCTGATGGCAAGATGATTAATCATAAAATGACCTGTGATTCCTGTAAAGCTCGGTGATGTAAAAATACCAACCCGATAATCATTTGCTATTAAGGAGTCCGCAATCATTTGGACAGTCGAGCCTTTGCCATTTGTTCCGGCAACATGAATAACTTTTAACTTTTCTTCAGGATTTCCTAACTTATCTAATAGGGCCTCCATACGTTCTAAGCCAGGTTTTATACCTAAGGAATGTCTTTGGGTAAAATATATGTGAATATCTTCAATTGAATTTATCATTCAAACACCACTTTTTATTGTATAATTAATATTTTAGACTAAAATGATTATAGATTATTTATTCTTGACACGCAATGATAGAGAGGTTGAGTAAACATGGCTTTAAATGGATGGGTTGTTTATAATGGTTTTTTACCAAGTGATAAGTTTCGTGATTTTGCTCTCATGTTACAAGAAGCTGCTCACGATAAAAATCATCAGCTCATATTAAAAAGAAATGATGAAATAATCAACAACTTTACTGATCAATATATTAAGAAAAAACCGGACTACATCTTATTTACAGATAAAGATATTTATTTAGCGAACATGTTGGAAAGAGCGGGAATTCCACTCTTTAATAATGCTAGTGCGATTGAAATTTCCGATGATAAAATAAAAACATATGAGCGACTTGTCGAAAACAATGTCCCCATTCCTAAAACGATCGTCGCACCAAAAACATTTGGCTACGACATAGACAAAGACCAGCTCCCTGTCCAACATGCCCTTAGACACTTAGGCTATCCCTTGATTATGAAAGAGGCCTTTGGATCATTTGGTGAACAAGTCTATCTCGTTCATAATGAAGATGATTTACATCGTTACTTAGAAAAAATTAATGGCGCACCCTTCGTCTTTCAACAATTTATTGCCAGTAGCTTCGGTGTCGATTTACGTTTACAAGTCGTCGGTAATGAAGTTGTCGCTGCCATGAAACGCAGTTCACAAGATGATTTTCGCGCTAATATTACAAGCGGCGGCACTATGGAAGAATATGAAGCAAATGACTATGAAAAAGAACTCGCCATTAAGGCTACAAAAGCTATTGGCGCTCACTTTGCCGGTGTGGATTTATTGTTTGGAGAAGGCGATCAACGTTATGTGTGTGAAGTAAATTCTAACGGACATATTCGTAATTTACTCGATTGCACAGGGATTAACGTTGCCCCTTATATTATCGAATACATTGAAAAAACATTACAAAGCTAGGAGGATGAAACGATGCAGGGATGGTTACTCTATTCTGAAGCGGATGCAGACAGAAACGAACAATATATTAATTGGCTTAAAGAAGAAGGCCAAGCACAAGGGATGACAATTAGCTTACTATATAGGCATAAATTAACGATAGGAATTTCACACAATAAACCGACCGTCATGTATGAAAATAAACCTATCGCCTTACCTGATTTTGCTATTGTTAGAACAATTGAGCCAGTGATTCAACAACTATTTGAAGCGATGGACATTCCAAGCTTTAATTCATTTTCTGTCGCAGATTTGACCAATCATAAAAGTCGGACTTATATTGAAATGAATAAATTAGGCGTTCCCATACTTTCAACTTTTTTCACTAGTAAAAAAGAACTTCCCGCAGAGCCTCCCTTACCCTATCCTTTTATTATTAAAGAAGCGACAGGCCGTGGTGGTAGTGGAGTTCATTACATAAATTCAGAAATAGAATGGCATGACAGTCTAAGTAAAATTAAATCGAGCGATTTAGTTATCCAAGATGCTCATGTGAAATTAGGCATGGATCTTCGTGTTTTTGTTATTGGCAAGGAAATAATTGCTGCTGTTTTACGAAAAAATGACCATGATTTCCGAGCTAATTATAGCTTAGGTGGAAATGCAGAGCTTTACTCACTTTCTGACTGTGAGACAAAGCTCGTCCAAAAGATTGTCGACCACTTTTCCTTTGATTTAGTCGGTATCGATTTTTTAATTGGCCACCATGATGAACTTATCTTTAATGAGATAGAAGATGTGGTTGGCTCACGTATATTAAGTGCGACTACCGACATTAATTTACTTGAAAAATATATGGCCTATATAAAACAGACGCTAACTGAAACAATGCTCGTCCAAAACTAACTGTTCTATTAGCTCTTTAGAAATAATCCGGCTCAATCAAATAGCTAGGTTAGGAAATGGCGAATCCTGATAATGTGAAAGCTAAAAGCAAGTACAGAAAAGGCATAGCCTGAAGAATTTAGACTATGCCTTCTTTTCATTATAAAAGTTGCTAGGAAATGACCTTCGAAATAAAAAGTTTACTCATACGGTAGATTGTACTTATTTGTCTTTTAATTGCGCTAAACGCTCTTGAACACGATCTCTATTTTCCATATACTCTGTCTGTTTGCGTCTTTCTTCTGCAACAATTTTCTCAGGAGCATTATCGACAAACCCTTTATTCGATAATTTTTTCTCTACAAGCGCGACCTCTGACTCCCACTTTTCTAATTCCTTTTCTAAACGGCTAATTTCTTTTTCAAAATCAATTAACCCTTCTAATGGCAAGTAAATTTCCGCTCCTGAAACTACTGCTGTCATTGCCTCTTCTGGTGCTTTAGCATCTAAAGCTATGGTTAAACTACTCGTATTACAAAAACGCTCTAGATAATGACGGTTTTTCTCTAATTGTTCAAGTGTTGTTTCATTGGCTGCTTTCACTATCATAGGAACCTGACGTGACATGGGTGTATCAACTTCCGCACGAATATTACGTACAGAACGGATAAGGCCCATCACAAGCTTCATTTCTTTGACTGCTGATTCGTTATGGTAGTTGTCATTAGGCTCAGGCCATGCTTGTACTGTAATTGAATCACCTTCATGCGGCAACTTCTGCCAAATTTCTTCCGTTACAAACGGCATATAAGGGTGTAGCATCCGTAATGTTTGGTCGAGTACATGTGCTAACACAGAACGAGTCGTTTGTTTACCCGCTTCATCTTCACCATATAAAGTGATTTTTGCCATTTCAATATACCAATCACAAAACTCATCCCAAATAAAGTTGTATAAATAACGGCCCGCTTCACCGAATTCATATTTATCTGTATTGTAAGTAACATGTTCAATCGTTTCGTTTAAACGAGTTAAAATCCATTCATCCGGCAAAGATAACTCGCCTGATAAATCAATTTCATCATGGGTTAAACCGTCCATATTCATAATCGCAAAACGTGATGCGTTCCAAATTTTATTGACAAAATTCCAAGTAGACTCTACGCGATCCCAGTGGAAACGTAAGTCCTGGCCAGGTGTTGAACCAGTGAGTAAGAAATAGCGCAATGAATCGGCACCATATTTCTCAATAACATCCATCGGGTCTACACCATTTCCGAGTGATTTACTCATTTTTCTCCCTTCTGCATCACGAATTAGACCGTGAATAAGCACATCTTTAAAGGGACGTTTTCCAGTAAACTCAAGCGATTGGAAAATCATTCTTGCTACCCAGAAGAAAATGATATCATACCCCGTAACGAGTACATCGGTCGGGAAGTAACGACGGAAATCCTTACTGTTCTCATTAGGCCAACCCATCGTTGAAAATGGCCATAAGGCAGATGAGAACCATGTGTCTAAGACATCTTCATCCTGACGCCAGTTTTCTAAATCATCCGGCGCTTCTTTTCCAACGTAAACCTCGCCTGTTTCTTTATGATACCATGCTGGAATACGGTGACCCCACCATAATTGGCGAGATATACACCAATCACGAATATTATCCATCCAATGTAAATAGGTTTGTTCAAAACGTTCTGGAACAAAGTTTACTTTTTCATCTGATTTCTGTAAATCAATCACCCGATCTGCAAGTGGTTGCATCTTAACAAACCATTGAGTTGATAAATATGGTTCAACGACTGCTCCACTACGCTCCGAATGACCTACTTGGTGCATATGGTCTTCTATTTTAAATAAAACGCCTTCTGCTTGTAAATCACTGACAATTTGTTCACGACATTCGAAACGGTCCATGCCATTGTATCTTAGGGCATTTTTATTCATCGTTCCATCTTCATTCATTACCAGAACACGTTCTAGTCCATGACGATTACCAATTTCAAAGTCATTTGGATCGTGTGCTGGTGTAATTTTAACGGCACCCGAACCGAATGATTCGTCAACATAATCATCAGCTACAATCGGAATTTCACGGCCAACAATTGGTAAGATAACTTTTTTACCAATCAAATGTTTATAGCGCTCATCTTCTGGATGTACAGCAACCGCCGTATCTCCTAACATCGTTTCTGGACGCGTCGTTGCAATTTCGATATATTCATCACTGTCTTTAATCGGATAACGCATATGGTAAAATTTACCCTTTACTTCTTCATAAATAACTTCAATATCCGATAAGGCTGTTTTGGTCGCTGGATCCCAGTTTATAATATATTCTCCACGGTAAATTAAACCTTTTTCATAAAGGCGAATAAATACTTCCTGCACCGCATCCGATAAGCCTTCATCTAAAGTAAAACGTTCACGGGTATAGTCTAAGCCTAATCCTAATTTACCCCACTGTTCGCGAATATGGTCTGCATATTCTTCTTTCCATTCCCAAACCGTATCGATAAACTTTTCCCTGCCTAAATCATATCGTGATTTACCTTCTTCTTTTAATTTAGCTTCAACGACTGCTTGTGTGGCAATTCCAGCGTGGTCCATTCCTGGTAGCCAGAGCACGTCGTAGCCCTGCATACGCTTCATACGAGACACAGTATCTTGCATAGTTGTATCCCATGCATGACCTAAATGAAGTCGCCCAGTAACGTTTGGAGGGGGAATAACAATTGAAAATGGTTCTTTCGATTTGTCTTTCTTCGCTTCAAAATAGTTACCTTCTAACCAGAAACTGTAACAGTCTGCTTCAATATCTTTATGATTGTACTTTGCTGCAAGTTCTGTCTGCTTTTCTTGCATCATATATCCTCCTTGTTTAAGTTAATGTGATTTAGTAGTTTAGAAAACACTTTCCCATAAATAACCGTCATCTTTCATTTGTACGTACTATAGCGTCGTAAATCTACTTAAAAACAAAAAAACTTCTCATCCAGCAAAGGACGAAAAGTTAACTTTCGCGGTACCACCTTATTTTACGCACTTGTCGTGTCGTACAACTCATTGTATTAACGGTAACGAACCGGCTTCTCCTACTATCACTTCAAAGAAGCTGTATCAAGGGTGACCTTCTAAGTGTTATTTTGAAAAACTCCCACCATATGTTTTTCTCTCTGAAAAAAATAAGCAACTTATACTCTTCCCTATCATCACATTTACATATGTAATTACTTGTATTTTAAGCTTTTTCGCGATTATTTGCAACTTTATTATTTATTTTAGCACCTTTACCTTGTTTTCATACATATAATAAACAAAGAAGAGGTGATTAATTTGTATCGTTATCGTTTGCCCCCCTGGTTAAATCGCTGTGTCTGTATCCTAGAGCGAGCTATTTTGCCTATTTTAATCTTCCAATTAATAAGAACTTTATTTTTAACGACGACTTTGGACCTCATTTTACTATGTCTGCTCATTATTATTTTTATCATTTTTTATCTAGAATGGCTATAGCCTCCTATTTAGCTTTAGTAGGAGGCTAACTAATTAATATTTTTCTTTTTATTGCGTTGCTGATCCATCATTATTACTTGCTCTTTTACGAATCGTTAACAATTGTCCCGCCTCAAGCGTGTCTGCGGATAAATCATTTTCTTTTAATAATTGTAAAACCGGAAGTTCATAGCGTTTAGCAATCGCTTCTACTGTATCTTCTTCCTGCACAATATATATGGTTACTTGCGTATACATTTCTTCTTCTTCTTCAAACAATTCCGTCAAATATGTGACGTCTTTCACATCCTCATCTTCATCTTCTTTAGCTTCTGTTAATTCAATAAGCATTTCTTGTTCATGTGCCTGATCCTGAGTATTTTCCGAATGATCACTTGAATCGACAGGATCTTTTACAACTTCTCTAGCTTGATCACCCTGTTCTAATCGATTGTCAATCTCCTCTAGTACTTTCTTTTCTTGCTTGGTCTCTGCTTGGTCGTGAACAAGTTTGAGTGACCTATTAGTTTCTAAAGGATGGTTTTCTTCTTTCTTTACCGACGCTTGCTTGTCGCTACTAGATGATTCGACATCTTCAACTAGTTCAGTCGCTTTTTTACTTGCTAAGTCCTCTTGCTTCACATCCACCCTTTCTTCTTTACTCATATGAAGAGCGCCTTGCTTATTTTCTTCGGGTTTTATGCCATAAATATGTAGAGAAGCAAAGATGTTTAAGGTATCCGTTGAGGGTATTTCATAATCAAAGGAATCGACTGTTACAACGACATCATCCATATTATCAACCCGTTCTTTGGTGACAGATATTTCGACGGGAAAGCGATGATAGAAACTAGCTAAATCATCCTTAATATGCATTAGTTTTTCGATATAGCGATTAGACTTTGATTGTGACTCCTCATGCTCTTCTGATTCTTTACGACGGTATTCACCCGACAAGAGAATAACACCTCGAACTTGGATATATTCCTCATACGATTGAATCACTATGTCAGGATCTAAAGAAATGGAAACCATCTCAGCAATTTCTTGTCCTTTTTCAAAGGATAAACTTTCATTTAAATCAAAAGTGATATTATGTTCATATTGTTTCAATACAATCAGTCCCTTCACTTACTATATGAAACTATATGAATCTTGCTTCTAAAATATGCTAATATATAATAGATTTATTAACTATTGTTAAACAAACTCAATTATATTATGATATGTACTACTATCCTTCAATTTAATAAGTAGGTGAGATTATGAAAAAAGGACATTTACTAACAGCATACATATTGATTGGCTTGGGCAGCTATTTTTTAATTAAGCAACTACATTTATCTTTATTCAGTTCATTTTATGGTTGGCCGACTATTCTCATTATTATTGGCATCTCATTCTTACTTCATAGTTATGTCGTAAATGATAACGGTCATTTATTTGCCGGAGTCTTATTAATTGGATCTGGGGTTCATTTACACGGATTAGAAAACTATGCTTTTTGGTATGATCATTGGTCAGTGTATATGCTCATTGTCGGTTTAGCCTATATTGCTTTATTTTTCAAAAGTAAAAAAGGACTTATTCCTGCTCTTATTCTATTATCCATATCATTGATTATGATTTTTTCCATAACTTTACCTGATTGGTTTAGTGGTGTTTATTGGCTCATTGATTTTATTGATACCTTTTGGCCTGTCATGCTTATTGCACTCGGCATTTATTTTTTAATGAAAAAGTAATTTACTTATCTTGATAAGATTATTTATAAATCAATCGAGGAATATCATGCCAACATTAAAAAGCGTCGGACAAATCCGACGCTTTCACTCTTTATTATGCTTTTATAAATATCGTTCAATCTCCCGCCAAACAAGATCCTTATTCACACCAGTTACAGCGGAAAACGGAATGACGGGCACTCCATTAGCTTCAGCATCTAAAACGCTTTTAATTTGTTTCAAATGTTTATGCTGTTGACTTTTTTTCAACTTATCATATTTAGTTGCAACGACAAGCAAAGGGATGTCTAAATACATCATATAATCAAACATTTGCACATCCTCTTGTGTCGGCTTATGACGACTATCAACTACTAAGACGACTGCACGTAATTGTTCTCTTGATTCAAAATACGCTTCCATCATCTTTCCCCATTTATTACGCTCTTGTTTCGACACCTTAGCATAACCATAACCGGGTACATCGACGAAATGGAGTGAGTCATTTATATTGTAAAAATTAAGCGTTCTTGTTTTTCCAGGTTTTGAAGATGTTCTTACTAAATTCTTCCGGCCTAACAAGCGATTAATAAAGGATGATTTACCAACATTTGACCTTCCTGCTAAAGCAATTTCTGGCACATGACTTTTAGGATAATGGGCTGGTTCAACTGCGCTCGTTAATATTTCAGCCTTAGTTACTTTCATCGGCTACCTCTTTCACTAAGGCGTGCTCTAGCACTTCGTCTAAATGTTTTACTTTAATAAAGGTTAAATCTTTACGAACACTCTCTGGAATATCATCCAAATCACGCTCATTTTCAGCAGGAATAATAATATGGGTTAAGCCAGCTCGATGGGCACTTAAAGACTTCTCTTTCAACCCACCTATCGGTAAAACATTTCCTCTTAGTGTAATTTCCCCAGTCATGCCTACATTTCTTTTCACTGCTCTTCCCGTTAAGGCAGAAATTAATGCAGTTGCCATCGTAATACCCGCAGATGGTCCATCCTTAGGTGTAGCCCCTTCAGGCACGTGTATATGAATATCGTACTTTTTATGAAAATCATCTGCAATTTTCAATTCTTTAGCACGAGATCGGATATAACTAAATGCCGCTTGGGCAGATTCCTGCATAACATCGCCTAATTTACCTGTTAAAACTAATTCACCCTTACCTGGATAGTGGAGCACCTCAATCGATAAGGTATCCCCCCCAACCGCTGTATATGCCAAGCCGGTCGCAGTTCCTACCTGATCTTCTTGTTCCATTTGTCCATAGCGATATAATGGCTTTCCAAGTAAGTCTGTTACTCGCTTTTCTGTTACAATTACTCGCTTTTGCCTGCCTGCGATAATAATTTTTGCAGTTTTACGGCATAACTTTGCGATTTCACGTTCTAGACCTCGCACACCGGCTTCTCTCGTGTATTCACGAATCAACTTTAATAAACCGTCATCACGAATTTGCAATTGGCCTTTTTCGAGCCCATTTTCTTTTAATTGCTTAGGTATTAAATGTTCTTTAGCAATATGCAGTTTTTCAATTTCAGTATAACCAGCAATTGAAATTAATTCCATACGATCTAATAAGGGACCAGGAATTTGGTTTACATAATTTGCAGTTGCAATAAACATGACATTGGATAAATCATAGTTTTCTTCTATAAAATGATCGCTAAAATTACTATTTTGTTCTGGGTCCAGCACTTCTAACATTGCTGAAGCTGGGTCACCACGAAAATCGTTTGCCATTTTATCAATCTCATCTAATAAAAAGACAGGGTTAATCGTTTCTGCCTTCTTCATTCCTTGAATAATTCGACCAGGCATCGCGCCGATGTAAGTCCGGCGGTGTCCTCTAATTTCTGCTTCATCACGGACGCCTCCCAGGGAAATGCGAACAAACTTACGATTAATGGAGCGCGCGATTGATTTAGCTAAGGATGTTTTACCGACCCCTGGTGGACCAACTAAACAAATGATCGGACCACGAATCGAATTGGTTAACTTTTGGACAGCTAAATATTCTAAAATACGTTCTTTTACTTTATCTAACCCATAATGGTCTTCATCTAAAATCTCTTCAGCTTCTGTGATTTCAATCGTATCTTCCGTCTTCTCATGCCATGGCAGTGATACGAGCCAATCTAAATAGTTGCGAATCACTGAGCTTTCGGCTGAATTTTGTGGAACACGTTCATATCGTGCTAGCTCCTCTAAGGCGACCGTTTCTACGTGTTCAGGCATTTTAGCCTCTTCAATGTCGATGCGTAATTGGTCGACATCACTTAGTTTGCCATCACTTTCGGATAGTTCTTTTTGAATCGCCTTTAACTGCTCACGTAAGTAGTATTCTTTCTGTGTGCGTTCCATAGATGTCTGTACACGTTTACCGATTTTCTGTTCTAAATCGAGCACTTTTTGTTCATTAGCTAAAATATGAACCAAATGTCTCATTCGATTTGTTAATTTATTAATTTCTAAAATCGATTGCTTGTCGGTCATTTTCATCGGTATATGTGAAGCAATCATATAGGTTAAGCGACTAGGATTCTCAATATCGACTACCGTTGCTAAAATTTCCTTCGTTACTTTACGAGAAAGTTTTGTATACTGTTCGAATTGACTTAATAATTGACGCATCAAGGCTTCTTCTTCATGCGGATCATCGTGAATATCCTCTAAAACTTCGACTTCGACAACCATTTCATCTTCCGTTTCAAGGTAATTAACAATTTCTGCACGCTTTAATCCTTCGACTAAAATTCGCATCGTTCCATTTGGTAATTTAATCATTTGATTAATTTTCGCAATCGTACCAACACGATATATATCTTCAGGTTCAGGATCTTCCGTCGCTACTTCTTTTTGAGTCACTAAAAATATTTCTTGTTGATCAAGCATCGCTGCTTCTAATGATGCGATTGATTTTTTTCTCCCGACATCTAAGTGAAGGACGATTGTCGGAAAGACTAATACCCCTCGTAAAGCTAGTAAAGGCAGTTCTCTCGTATTTTCTTTATTTTCCAATGTAGTTGCCTCCTTCTAACTCCTCTTACAAATAAAATATTTCTCTTATGTATAATCTCATTCCGATATTAGTATATGCCAAATTGAATCCGGTTACTAAAATAAACGGAATATGATTTATTGAAAAAGAAAAGACTGACTAGCGTTATTAGTCTTCCACCTAGTGAATAGGTGTGGAACAAACAAACTAAAAAGTCAGTCTTTATGTTTACATTGTTTATTTACGCACTTTCTTTTGGAATGCTTCTCTTACTTTCTTCCACTGTTCCATCTGTATAGAGCAGTTTCGGTCGAATGTGTTTATCTTTTAACATTTCTGCTGTGATAACACATTTTTCAACATCTTCTCGTGATGGAATTTCATACATGATATCTAACATAAGCGTTTCAATAATCGAGCGTAAACCACGTGCTCCTGTATTACGTTCCATCGCATCTTTAGCAATACCTCTTAGAGCTTCTTCTTCGAACTCTAATTCGACATCGTCTATTTGGAATAGCTTTTCGTATTGTTTAACGAGTGCATTTTTCGGCTCTGTTAAGATACGGATTAACGATTCCTCATCTAAAGGCTTCAAGCTTGCAACGACAGGTAAACGTCCAATAAACTCAGGAATTAACCCGTAACTGAGTAAGTCTTCAGGCAAGACACGTGATAATAATTCACCTTTATCAAGTTGCTCTTCATTAGACTGATCACCGAATCCGATAACTGTTTTACCGATACGGCGTTTTACGATATCTTCAATACCTGCAAATGCTCCTCCGACGATAAACAAGATGTTTGTCGTATCGATTTGGATAAATTCTTGATGAGGATGCTTTCGACCACCTTGAGGAGGTACGCTAGCAACAGTTCCTTCAAGAATTTTAAGCAAGGCTTGTTGAACACCTTCACCAGAAACATCTCGAGTAATCGATGGATTTTCTGATTTACGAGCAACCTTATCGATCTCGTCAATATAAATAATTCCTTTTTCAGCTTTTTCAATATCGTAATCAGCTGCTTGAATTAATTTTAGTAAAATATTTTCAACGTCTTCACCTACATAGCCCGCTTCCGTTAACGAAGTGGCGTCCGCTATGGCGAATGGTACGTTAATAATTCGTGCTAATGTTTGTGCAAGTAATGTTTTACCACTACCAGTTGGACCTATCATGGCGATGTTACTCTTTGAGAGCTCAACATCGTCTTTCGTGCTCATTGAGTTAATACGTTTATAATGATTATATACCGCTACAGACAATGTTTTCTTCGCATCATCTTGACCGATTACATATTCATCTAAAATCGTATTAATTTCTTGCGGCTTCGGAATCTCTTCATAAGAAACCTCTTCATCGATACCGACTTCTTCTTCAATGATTTCATTACATAATTCGATACACTCATCACAAATATATACACCTGGACCAGCGACCAATTTACGAACTGCATCTTGATCCTTACCACAGAAGGAACATTTCAACTGGCCTTTTTCATCATTGAATTTAAACATCATTTCACCCCTAAACAGTAAACTCATATTTATTATGGTTGAGCTTATAGCAATCATATCAAATACATATTCGAAAATAAAC
>Ga0079226_10000950_pt1 | contig 21693 bp, 20 predicted proteins | sample Poulit2014_FD_76345 | JGI IMG/M metagenome (GOLD analysis project Ga0079226, IMG submission 76345) | Agricultural soil microbial communities from Georgia to study Nitrogen management - Poultry litter 2014 | ecosystem: Environmental > Terrestrial > Soil > Agricultural land | place: USA: Georgia... | reverse complement strand
TTTTCGTTAAAAAATACTCACTGCTCGCTCTTTTAATCTCGATTATATTCGTTTGCTTAAGCGCACTTTACTGGCAACGTTATATGATTCAAGCGATGCGGAAGCTCGATTATTTTTAAAAAGGAGGCTAAACGATGCATGAATGGAAACAAGCATACGCACTTGCCCGATTAGAACTTGGTGAAATGAAAACGTACATTCTTTACTATATTGCCATCGTCATTTACTTTTTATTTCTCATGAACACGTCGTTTCCCGGTTACTTTGAAAACAGTTCTTTCGGTTTGGATATATTATTTGTTTTATTATTTGCTATTTTACCGAGATATTTAAGAAAGCGAGACTTCCAGTGGATGCCTCTACAGAAAGGATGGTATGCATCTTATTTCGGAATCTCCTTAAGTACATTACCTATCAAAAGACGTGTCATTGCGAAGTATCACTTTCTCGTGCACATCATTTTATCCGTACCGATTCAACTTGCTGTGCTCACGTTAATTTATATAACTTCAAGCCCGCTTAAGGAACAGATTTCACTGTCAAATTACATCGTATTTGCCATCATTTGGTTATGTATAAATATTTATTTCGGATCGTCAGGCATTCGTTCCGCTGCAGGTTCAAATATCTTTATGAATATCGCCTTATTTATGATTGGAACATTTATTTTCTTCATTGTCGGGACGATATTATTTTATAAAATATTTAGTGGAGGGATAATCGGTTGGACCATTTATATTGCAAATGAGTACCCCTTCCTATCGATTATTTGTTCCATTGGATTAGCCATTTTAAGTGTGAAGTTCTGGCTTGCAGTCACGGTGAAAAGGATGAGACGCTATGATTATTTTAAATAAAAAGGGAGGCGAGTGTCTTGCGATTGCCGATTCAGCTATCAAAACAATCTCGTGAGCCGATTTACCATCAAATTGAAACACAAATAAAAGCGCTCATTGCGAGCGGAACACTTGCTGCTGATACACCGCTCCCTTCCATTCGTGCTTTAGCAAAAGACTTAGAGGTGAGTGCCATTACGACGCGACGTGTTTACCAAAATTTAGAACAAGATGGCTTTACGACGACCGTTCAAGGGAAAGGGACATTCGTCAAAGCGATTAATAAAGATGTTAAAAAAGAAATTGAAGAAAAAGCGATTTCGGAATCATTTAAACGATCCATCCAAATCGCTCGAGGCTATAACTATACAGATGAAGACATTAAACAGTTATTCAAACTGACCTTACAAAAGGAGGCAAACGATAATGAATAATCCAGCTGTTTTTACGAATGTGACGAAAGATATGAATGATTTCACGTTTGGGCCGATTAATTTCTCACTAGAAGACGGGATGATTACAGCAATCGTCGGGAGAAACGGTTCAGGAAAAAGTACGTTACTAAAAATGTTAATGAATTTAGTGAAGCCGACAGACGGAATGATTCAATTATTTGGTGATGACGTTGGCAGTGAAAATGAATCTTGGAAAGAACATATCGCCTATCAACCACAGACGACCGTCGGATATGACCCATTTACTGGCAACCAGTTAAAACAATTGATTGCTCCGTATTATCCACATTGGGATGATGAGTACTTTTCGGCGCTCGTGAAACGACTGAACGTGACGTTGAATAAACGATTTAACAAAATGTCGCAAGGAAATCAACAGAAGCTCATTCTCGCGCTTACCTTTGCTCGAAATACACGATTACTCTTACTCGATGAACCGACATCTTTTCTCGATATTCCGTCGAAAAAAGAACTGATGAAAATTATTACCGAGTGGATGGATAGTGGCGATCGCTCAATTATTATTACGAGCCATCAAGCAGAAGATATTAATAAACTAGCTGATTATATAGCTGTTATGAAAGAAGGACAACTAGCTGGCACGTACGAAAAAGATTTATTAAGCGATATGTACGGACAGTACTGGGTAAAAGAGGAAACGTCTGAACGACTAGCTGGCGAAATTGCCCGCGACGGACAAATAATCGTTTCAAATAACTGTGAAGCGACTGAACAAGACTTACATGAGCGTCAATTAACGTGGGAAATATCACCATTAGGACTCGAAGATATGATAACGATTTTGCTTGACCAACAGGAGGGTATGGACAATGGAAACAATTTTAACAGTTAATCAACTGAACAAGTATTTTAAAGACAAACAAGTATTACACGACATTTCTTTTGAAGTGAAGCGCGGAGAGATTATGGCTATTCTCGGGCCGAACGGGGCTGGTAAATCAACAACTATCCGTAACATTATGGGCATTATTCAACCAGATGAAGGGTCGATTACATTTGAAGGAGAGACGAGTATCCCACGTGAAAAGATCGGCTACTTACCAGAAGAACGTGGTCTTTATAAAAATGTAAAAGTAAAAGATATTATTTTATATTTAGCGGATTTAAAAGGATACCCACAAGATAAAGCGAAAGAACGTATGATGCATTATTTAGAGAAATTTGATTTAGCAGGAAAAGAAAATTCCTCGGTCGAAGAATTATCTAAAGGGATGGGGCAAAAAGTTCAATTTATCGCATCGATTATTCATGAACCGGAATTGCTTATTTTAGATGAACCTTTCTCAGGCCTTGACCCAGTAAGCCAAGATTTATTTAAACGAGAAATACGCGAACTCGCAAATAACGGCACAGCAATTCTTTTATCTTCGCACCAAATGAATTTAGTCGAAGAGATGTGCCACCGCTTATTTATGATAAGTAAAGGGAAGCGAATCATTTACGGAGATCTCAATGACGTTAAACAAGAGTACGCGAACTTTAAATGCATCATCCGTTACGACGGCGACCAAAATGTTTTCAATGAATTGCCGTCTGTTGAGCGTATCGAAAATGAAGAAGGTGTCGTTACATTGTACTTAGAAAAGGATGTCCACGTCACAAAATGGCTCCACGCCCTACCAGAAACGCTAAACATTTATGAATTAACGATTGACCGTGTATCTTTACACGAAATATTCGTCGACATTGCAACAGGCGAACAGAACAGTGAAGAAGGAAGTGTTTTACAATGAAACAGACGATGAAAATTGCAAAGTGGGAACTAAAGAAAAACTTAACGAATAAATCATTTTTATTTAGCTTATTTTTAACACCAGCACTCTTTCTCTTGTTCTTTTTCATCCCGCAACTATTTGATGATTCAAGCGAAAGTGAATTAACGACTGTGTTCTTAAAAGATGACATTGGTGCTTATGAAACGATTGAAAATTTCGTAGAACAACAACCGTTTTTAGAATGGGAGCTCGTTGACACAGAATTACCTGAAACAGATATTATTAAGCAGTTAAATGAACATGATAATCAAGCATTTGTTCATTTAGATGAAGATAGTTTAGCAGAGCATTCCTTTACTGTTTATACGAGTGATTCGATCGATTCTTCGTTTATGAGTGAGGTAAATGTTTTATCAGATCCGATAAAAGAGTTACAGCTTGAACGGTTAGAATTATCGGATGAGCAGCTCGCTGTTATTCAAGCGCCTTTTATGTTTGAAGTAGAAGAAACGACTAGTAACGCAGAAGCGACTGGTGGTATTGAGGACGTCGCTAGTGAAGAAGAATTATTAAGTAAGCTCGTACCAGGTATTTTTGCCGGTATTGTCCTCTTTTCTATCGTAATCTCAGGAATGATGATTTTCCAAAGTGCTTCACAGGAGAAAAAGGAAAAAATTGCAGAAATTATTTTATCATCCGTTACACCTAATGAATTAATGCAAGGAAAAATTATCGGCTACTTTTTCTTAGGCATTATTCAAGTAGCTGTCTGGCTAGGTGTTGCGATACCTGTCGTCTTATGGAAGATTGATATGCCAGTCATGCAGTATTTACTCGTTCCTGAAGTACTCATCTTCTTAGTTATCGCTATTCTTGGTTATTTATTTTTCGCATCGCTTTTCGTCGGTGTCGGGGCAACGATCGAAGACGTTTCAACATCTGGAAACTTCCAAGGGCTCGTTATTATGTTGCCTTTCGTGCAGTTTATTTTCTTCGGTCCGTTGTTCTCAAACCCAGACGGTATACTAGCAAAAGTATTGTCTTTCATACCGTTTACAGCGCCTGGTACGTTAATCATTCGCTTGTCGTTGCTCGACCAATGGCCGTGGATAGAAATTATTTCAGCCATTGTCGTTCTATTCATTAGTGTCTTGTTATTCATGCGTCTCGCAGGTAAGATTTTCAAAACAGGTATATTAATGTACGGAAAGAATGCAACACCGAAAGAAATATTAAAATGGATGATGCAGTAAGTAATATATAACAAAAATATCCTGTCACTCATTATAGTGGCAGGATATTTCTTTTAAAACGCCCGCTTATTTCAGCGTGCTTTTTTTATATATTTAACCAAGTAGTTGTGATAGTTTTTTATCTCTGTCTGCACGTTCTTCTTCTGATGCTAAGTCATATTTTTTTAATAAATGAAATAGCTCATTCAATGTTTCTTGGTCAGGTCTTTCGCTTAATAACTTGGCAGAACCGTCATGTAAGTTAGCTGGTAAAAACGATTTCTGATCAGCAAGCTTTTGTTCAACGTCTGCAATTGGGTGATCAATGTTACATGAACTCATTTCATCAACCTCCTCTACTCATTTCTTCTTTTAGTGTATCACAAAGAGCCGTGAGCAATCACTTAATTCAAATATAACCTATCCGAATGAAGTGGCTATGCTCGTTACTTCTGAAAATTCATAGATGATTAATCCTGGAGTGTTTCTGAATCATTTAATGCTTCTCTCCTTTTGCTTATCTTGTCGCCAAAATCGAATGTAGATGAAGATACCAACATTACTAATCGCGAGAATGATGAGAGGCCAATTCAAGAAGGCTGGCCAAATCTCATTTATGCTCTTTATCTTAATAAACGTATCCTCATGATTGTTTTCCCTATAAAGCATAGTCAGTTTATCACCGTTATCATAAGCTTTATAAGTCGTCCACGTCACTGCTTTATTACTGACGTACATCTCACCTTCTTCATTCGTATAACGTAAAAGTAATTCGTAAGTAGGAAACATATGTTGAACAGTTAGATTTGATTCTCTCGCCTTATTTATAACGGTAGCTTCTACTTCAGTTAAATGAGACGCGTTAAATTTATGATAGAGATTAGTGCCGATTAAAATCGTCGTAATGACACTAATAAGAATCAATATGATTGCCAAGACAATCGTTGCACGGCTAAAAATATTATTAATCACCTTTTTTATTACTTTTCGTCGCTTAACAAATTTCGTGGATTGCAACCACTCAAGAACGACAAAGAACCACACCGTGTCTAATATAATCATTAATGGGATGAAGTACATCTTCTCAATTTTAATATGATAATCGGTTTCAAAGTGTCCCTTTGAACTTATATATCCACTTATTTCGTCACCTAATTCTATTGAATCATACATGTCTTTCGATACCTTTGTTGGCGTATCTGAGCCTACAACTACAACTTCATATCGTGGAATTAACGCCGGTAAATATAATCCTTTCTTAGCGCTTTTTAACAAAACAGTTGATTCTGCTTCATCTTGTACGGGCCACACCACATTCAAATGTACCCCTATCGTAATTAATCCAACTAAAACTAAAAGTACTCTATTTTTAAAATCAATAACTACTCAACCCCTTAATATGTCTAACGTCGGAAACCTCATCAAAATATTATTTTTTAAAACAAGTTCTGTATAGTTTATACAATAACTTTAACACAAAGAACCCTCTCCCACCTAAGTGGAAAAGGGTTCTAAACATGACAATATATTAAGCTTTAATTAGAGTATTACCTATCAAATAACTCCAACACATCATAATTAAAGTATTCAACATTTCTTTTTTGCATAGGGTCTTTAAATAACAACCCTTTTTCAACAAGTGAGTTCAATGCTCTTCTAGCAGTGGCAGGAGCAACTTTAACATATTTCGCCGCTTCCACAACAGTTATATTTGGCGAACTAAATGTTACCATATAAATCATCTTCTCTGTATGTGTCTTACATTTTCTCATACCGTCTTTAGCTAGTTCATTGGCCTGATCTAATAGGTTATTCAGTTTTTCTGCCATCCGTCCCGAAGCATCTATAAAAAAGTCAAGCCAGCTCTGCCAATCTGGGGAATCGCCACGTGTTCCATTTAATAAGTGATAATACTTCGCTCGTTGCTTTTCTAACTCTTCACTTACAAAAAAGATTGGACTAGATATTTGATCTGACTGCATCATAAAGAGAGCTATGATGATTCTACCTATCCTGCCGTTTCCATCTAAAAAAGGATGAATAGATTCAAATTGAGCATGAAGAATCGCAACTTTTAATAGTGGATGAATGTTTTCATCTAAAATAAATTCTTGATCCGAAAGGTGACCAATAGCCATCTTTTCACCATAAGGATGTGTATTGGCATATACTTCCCAATTCTCCATATAACTTTCTATCTCATCTGCTTCGACAGGTACATATACTGCGTCCTCAAATCGTTTTGTAGGTCCTATCCAGTTAGGGACCTTTCTAAATTCCCCACTACCCGCATGAGTACCTCTAGCTCCTTCCATCAACACTTTGTGAAGTTCTAAAACAAGCCGAGTCGTAAGCGGATAGCCGTTTTGAATACGTTCTTGTCCAAGAGACAATGCTTTACGATAATTTAGCACTTCTATATGTTCTGCTTTTCGTTTTAACGTATGTTTTTCATGTACCATATCTGTAAAGGTCACTTGAGTACCTTCAATTTTTGTCGATTGAACAGATTCTTTTAAAGCTAACGTATTAACTAAATCACCTTTTACGATAGAGTGTCTTAATTTTTCATCTAACCTGCTTATTTTTGCTGAAACCACCGCCAGTTTCATAAATAGGTCAGGAGCCAAATCTCTTTTAATGCTAACAGGCAATTTTTTAATTCCTTTAATTGGTGACATTACTTCACTCCTCTTAAGTTAATTTTACGAGAAAATGAGCTTAGTGTGTATATTATACACATATAAAGATTAAAATAATATGTTTTTTACTTTATATATTAAAACACAAAAAACCCTCTCCCACCTAAGTGGAAAAGGGTTCTAAATACAACAATATAAATTTCACATATTGAGTATTCTATTATTTAATGATTATAGATCGTCAAAGCCGTTTAGGTCACTTGTTTTTGTATATTGTCTTGATGTTTGTTCGAAGAAGTCTGTTTTCGTGCCGTCGAAGTTATCGACGTACGCGCGAATCCAGCGCATTGGGTTTTCGACAAACTCAGGGTACATTTCTTCTAAGCCGAGCATACGTAACATTTTGTTTGCACGGTACTTCACGTAGCCTGCCATTTCTTCTAAATCAATACCTTCAACGTCTGCTAATACGTAACGCGACCATTCGATTTCATTTTCAACTGACGTACGGAATGCATCGTATACCCACTCCGTTAATTCTGCTGTGTTTTCTTCCGGGTTTTCAGCGAGCGTTGCACGGAATAATTCAGCAATGAAACGTCCATGTTCTAATTCGTCACGGTTAATATAACTAACCATCGTCGACGTACCGACCATTTTGTTATGACGTGCTAAGTTATAGAAGAACGCGAATCCTGAGTAGAAGAACATTCCTTCAAGTAATGCTGTATAAACCATCGTCTTTAAAATGTTTTCTACTGTTGGTTCTTCAACGAATAAGTTATAGTGGTTCGTTACATGTTCATTTCGTTTTAATAATACAGGGTCTTTTCGACCGAGCTGGAATGATTCGTTTTGTTCATCAAGTGAAACGACAGATGAAAGAACGTAAGAGTAACTTTCATTATGAACTGCTTCTTGTTGAGCAATAACTGCCATAATCGACTGAACAGACGGATCTGTTGCATATAATGAAATTAAAAGTGCTGTACGCGTTTGTGGCGCGTCTAATGTTGATAATAAGCCAATAATTTTTAAATAAGCATCTTGTTCAGCTTTCGTGAGTAACGGAAATTCTTTTACGTCACTCGCCATGTTAACTTCGTCTGCTTGCCAGTAGTTACCGACTAAGCGTTTATACATTTTATACCAATGTGGATAAGCAATATCGTTCCAATTTAAAATACCACTTGATTCTCCACCGAATAATTTTGTTGATTTGTTCGGGTGGAGTGGCTCTAAAGTTTTTGCACGACTAAGCATAGACGTAGACATCTGATAAAACCCCTCTCAACCATTGTTCAATATATTGTTCTTGCATGCCTCTTGGCGATTGTTCGATTTTTAAGCCTTTCCACGGGCTATTGTAAAACTTAGCGAGTTTATCAACTGCAATGCAGTATTGATATTCCTCACCAAACTGTGTGTCTCCTGTTCCAAAAACAGCGACACGCTCAGGTTTGTACCCGACGTTATAAACAAAATCTTTTACTTCATCAGGCGTTGCTCCATAATCCCACGTAAATGTTCCGAGGAAAATCATATCGTATGAGCGAACGTCTTCTGGAAACGGATCAACGTCGATATGATGCATATCGGCGTCGATGCGCTCCTTCTGTAAATGATGTTCAATATGTTCCGCGACTTCCTTCGTATTTCCACTATAGGATGCATAAGCAATTAGTATTCTCAACTTTCACACCACACACATTCTTCGACTTCGTTCGCTGTTGAGCGTACGTAATAAGTCGTTTTTAGTCCTTCTTTCCATGCTTGTACGTGTAAGTCTAATAACACAGATGCACGAATCGTATTTGGAACGTACATATTAAATGATAAGCTCTGGTCAATGTGCTTTTGACGTGCTGCATTTTGTCGCACAGACCAGCGTTGGTCAACGATATATGCTGACTTTCGGTAAATATCGTACGTATTATGATCTAAATCTGGTGCCGTCGTTGGTATACGGAAATCTTTCTTCTCTTCGCTATAAAACGGCTGGAACACTGGGTCAATACTCGCTGTTGAACCTGCAATCATCGCTGTTGACGAGTTCGGTGCAACCGCCATTAAATAACCGTTTCTCATTCCGTGTTCTTTAACATCTTTGCGAAGCTCTGTCCACTTCTCATCTTCGTATCCACGAACATCGAAATATGAACCTGTATCCCAAGCACTTCCTGCAAATAAAGGATAGCTTTCTTTCTCTTTACTTAGTTCCATGCTCGATTTAATCGTTAAATAAGCAATCTTTTCATACAATTCATCAGCATATGATACGGCTTCTTCTGACTCCCACTGGATGCCTTTAAGTGCGAGTAAGTGGTGCCATCCGAACGTTCCAAGCCCGATTGCACGGTATCTTTGGTTCGTAATAATCGCTTGTTTAATCGGTAGTGTATTCATATCAATAACGTTGTCTAACATACGTACTTGAATCGGAATTAAACGTTCTAAAACGTCTGCCTTTACCGCACGACCTAAGTTAACTGAACTTAAGTTACATACGACGTAATCACCTGAATGATACTTCTTAACGATTGAACCATCTTCATCAATAAACTCTTCAACTAACTGAGTAGCTGATTGGTTTTGTGTAATTTCTGTACATAAGTTTGAGCAGTAAATGATTCCTTCGTGACTGTTACTATTCATACGGTTGACTTCATCACGGTAGAACATAAATGGTGTCCCCGTCTCTAATTGAGAAACCATAACACGTTTCATAATTTCAATTGCTGGTACTTTAGTTTTTGATAATTGTTCGTTCGCGACACATTCTTCATACTTCTTGCGCCACGTACCGTCACCTTTTTCTTCATCGTAGAAGTCTTCAAGTGAATAACCCATCACTTCACGTACTTCATGTGGATCAAATAAGTACCAATCTTCACGGCTTTCAACTTTTTCCATGAAGTAGTCTGGCATACAAACGCCTGTGAAAATATCGTGAGCACGTAAACGCTCATCCCCGTTATTTAATTTCAAGTCAAGGAATAGTTCAATGTCCTTGTGCCAAACGTCTAAATAAATAGCAATAGCACCTTTTCGCGTACCTAATTGATCAACGCTAACTGCCGTGTTGTTTAATTGTTTAATCCACGGAACGACACCTGAAGACATGTTCTTATATCCTTTAATTGAACTTCCTCGCGCACGAACTTTACCCATATAAACGCCGATTCCACCACCGTTTTTAGATAGTTGTGCAATGTCTGAGTTACTATCATAAATCGCTTGTAAACTATCATCTACAGTATCAATGAAACAGCTTGATAGTTGTCCGTGTGACTTACCAGCATTCGTTAATGTCGGTGTTGCTACTGTCATATAAAGGTTCGATAACGCCCAGTAAGCTTCAATGACTGAATCCATACGTGTATCTTTGTTTTCATCTTGCATAAGATACATAGCGATAATCATCCAACGCTCTTGTGGGAGTTCATAAACGTTCTTCGTATGGTCCGTCGCTAAATAACGTGTCGCTAACGTATATAATCCTAAATATGTGAAAAGTAAATCGCGCTCTGGCGCAAGTTGTTCACCTAAGTGCTCAATTTCTTCTTTTGAATATGCATTAATAATATGTGTCGAATAAATCTTTTTATCGACGAGTGTTTGAATGAGATTATAAAAACTTCCGTACTTTTTATCTGCATCATAATTTCGACTAGCAGCTGCATCTTTATATAATTGTTGTAAATAAACTCTCTCGGCTACATACGTCCAATTTGGGTGTGCCTCATCTATATTTTCTAGAGCATTTTTAATTAATATGTCTGTTATCTTCTCACTAGAAGCTTCCCCTTCTAACGCGCGTAAAGACTTTTCCTTATAAGCTTGCTTATCAATTGATAAACCTTGCACAGCTTCCTCGATACGCTGCACAACCCTTTCGTTACTAACTAATACTGATGACATAATGTAGCCTCCTTAAATATTAAAAACTGCCACTAAAGTAAAGCTTCCAAATCAAGCAGCAGATGTTTTGTTTTTTTAAGACAAATCATACAAAATGCCACAAGAATTATTTTGAGCAATGACTGCTAAAATTGTGGCAAAACGTGATGATTGTCGTATGTATGAATGAAAAAGAGCATTTATTTGCTTTTTTCATTTTCTTTTTTCGTCCATATATAGTATGTCTTTCGATTAATTTCGCCGTTTCATTACTATATATTGTAATTAACACACTAACATATAAACTTACATTTAGCAATATTTTATAAGCGAATATTTAAGAAAAAAGTAAAATAGGTCTTTTATCTAATGATTAAAAATTTTTCTGAAAATTGATACGTATATGACAAAAATATCCTGTTCTTTCCTAGGGAAGTGAAGAAGTTGAGCTTCATTCTTCTTACCTCTGTGAAATAAGAGAGCGTTCGCTATTCCCCTAAGAGTGACAGGATATTTCCTTATGATTCATTGTTAGTTATACGTTTGCTTCTACCCGAATAAACTTTTCCTCATGTGATAATAAAGTCACAGCGCTTTATTGAAATTTTTCTAGTCGCTGGAAAAATGTCGTGACGTAATCATAAAATAACTTTTCTGTCGGTAATAGCTTACGATCGTTCGGAATAATAATACCGACTGTTCGCGTTATTTGTGGTTCAATGATTGGAACAGTGACCGTCGCGCGTGGTAAATTGTCGACTAACGTAATTTCTGGAATGAGCGATATACCGAGCCCAGCAGAAACGAGTCCTTTAATCGCATCAATGTCTTGCCCTTCAAATGATACTTTCGGTAAAAACCCTTGTTGCTTACAACTAGACGTCACTAACTCACGTAAAACAAACCCTTCAGGGAATAAAATGAATGCTTCTTCCTTTAATTGGTTGAGTGATAATTCTTTCGCGCTCGCTAACGGGTGGTTAATCGGCAAAAGCGCAACGACTTTTTCCGTAAAAAAGATATTCCCACTCACTTCAGATGTTGTCGGTGGAACAGGTGCAACGAGCGCCATATTAATGTTACCTTTTTTCACCTTTTCAATGAGTTCATCATATGAATCTTGTTTAAATTGAAATTGCACAGTCGGATATTCATTATTAAAGGCAGAAAGGGCTGACGGTAAAATATACGTCGACAAACTACTCGGAAAACCAATATGAACAGTCCCTTTCTCTGGATCTGTATATTCACTAACAATTTGCTTCGCATCATCAATGACATTCATCGCTTGTTCCATATGCTCAAGAAACATTTCGCCGATTGGTGTTAGTTTTATATTACGACCTTGCCGAATAAATAAATCGACGCCGAGTTCCGATTCTAAATTAAATATTTGACGACTGACGGCTGACTGAGCGACGTGTAGCGCATTCGCTGCTTCTGTCACATGTTCCCGCTTCGCTACTTCAATAAAGTATTTAATCTGTCTTAGTTCCATTTTTTCCGCCTCCTACGATCCATTCATCTACTAATGATATCATTTCAATCTAATTAAGGCATTGCATAGATAACTCTAAAGTTGTAAAATTAAACTAATCGTCAGTTCGTATGTACTTTTATATAGAAAACTACGACTCGCTACTTGGACGCCTTGTAACAGCGAGCTATTAAAATGCTATGAGTCAACTTACAATCAAGAAATAAAGACAGCCGAACAGGAGGAATAAAGAAGATGAGTCAAGCAAGCACGTCTCCTACAACAGATGAAAAAGAAGTACGTGAATATATTAACAATGTCATGGAAATCGTTAAAAAACGAAATCCACATGAAGAAGAGTTTCACCAATCCATTCAAATGTTTTTCAATTCAATTGTACCTGTGCTCGTCCAGAACCCTACTTATATAGAACATAACATTTTAGAACGCATGGCTGAGCCAGAGCGTGTCATTACGTTTCAAGTACCTTGGGTTGATGACGCAGGGAAAACACATGTAAACCGCGGATACCGCGTACAGTTTAACGGAACAATTGGGCCGTATAAAGGTGGTATTCGTTTCCATCCAACCGTTAGTGCGAGTATTATTAAATTTCTCGGATTTATCCAGACGTTTAAAAACTCACTAACAGGCCAAGCAATTGGTGGCGGTAAAGGTGGTGCTGACTTTGATCCGAAAGGTAAGTCAGACACAGAAATTATGCGTTTTTGTCAAAGTTTTATGACTGAATTATCGAAATATATCGGGCCTGATACAGACGTACCAGCAGGGGATATCGGTGTTGGCGCTCGAGAGATTGGATATATGTTTGGGCAGTATAAGAAGCTTCGTGGTGCCTATGAAGCAGGCGTTTTAACAGGAAAAGGATTAAATTACGGCGGAAGTATCGGACGAACGGAAGCAACGGGTTATGGCACGATTTATTTCGTTGAAGAAATGCTAAAAGACCTAGAAATGGATATGCGCGATTGCACAGTGATCGTTTCAGGTTCAGGAAACGTTGCCATTTACGCGATGGAAAAAGCGATTCGACTCGGAGCAAAAGTTGTTGCATGTAGTGATTCGAGTGGGTACGTCTACGATGAGAATGGCCTCAGTTTAAAGACGATTAAGCGACTGAAATTCACGGATTCGCGTAGAATTAAAGAATACGTCGATATCCACCCTGAAGCAGAGTATTTCGAAGGTAGTTCAAATATGTGGAACGTCCCGTGTGACATTGCCCTACCATGTGCGACGCAAAATGAAATTAACGAAAAGTCAGCACAAAACTTAGTTAATCATGGAGTAAAAGTCGTCGCTGAAGGTGCAAACATGCCGTCTTCACCAGAAGCAATCGATACGTTTATTGAAAATGGTGTTTTATTCGGCCCAGCACAAGCTGTAAATGCTGGTGGAGTTGCCGTATCATCACTTGAAATGGCACAAAACAGTTCACGTATGTCGTGGACATTTGAAGAAGTCGATGCTGAATTACACAAAATTATTAAAAATATTTATAGCAATTGCATGAATGCTTCAAAAGAATACGGCTTTAAAGGTAATTTAGTCGTCGGAGCAAATATCGCAAGCTTTAAAAAAGTAGCCGACACGATGATTATGCACGGTGTCGTATAAAATAAAGCAAATCATTCAAAGACTGAAACCGTTCATGGTTCAGTCTTTTTTTACGATAAAAAGGGAGGAAGCATCATGACACCTACTGAATTAGCAGCAGTAATCAAGCGAGCGAATGACGTCGTCGTTTTTACAGGGGCAGGTATGAGTACAGAAAGTGGCTTACCTGATTTTCGTTCGAATAAAAATAGTTTGTGGCAAAAGTTTAATCCTGATGAGCTAGCGAACGTTGAAGCCTTATTAAATAACGAAGAAGAATTTACTGCTTTTTATCGTCACCGCTTAGCTGATATTACGAAGCATGAACCTCATCGTGGGCATGACATCCTGGCACAGTGGGAAGCAAGTGGACTCATTCGAGGCATTATTACACAAAACGTCGATGGCTTTCACCACGACGCAGGTAGTCAGTGCGTCCAGGAATTGCACGGGACGTTCCGAACGTTTCACTGTCATATATGTGAAAAAGAGCAAACGAGAGAGGCATATTTAGCAGGAGAGACGACTTGTTCCTGTGGCGGAACCTTTCGACCAGGCATCGTTCTTTTTGGCGAGATGCTTCCAGAACAACCATTCGAAAAAGCAGATGAATTAACGAAAGCGGCAGATGTCTTTATCGTGCTGGGGTCATCATTATCAGTCACACCAGCAAATATGTTCCCACTAATGGCTAAAGAACATGGTGCGACACTTATCATTATTAATTGGGAACCGACTGATCTTGACCGTCACGCAAACGCCGTCATTCATGAAACACCCATTCAAAAGCTGCTCATCGAAACAGACGAAGCGCTGAAGCAAATAACGCTAGATTAAATGAAGAAATTCAAGTCGAATAACTTACTGTAAAACATTTAAAATCATATCTGCCACATATGTTTCTGTGAAAGCAGCAATAATAATTATCGGTAATACGAAAACGACATAAAGAGCGACAGTTTGTATAAAGTATTTATTAAATGATAGGCTGCAGTTTTCTTTACGGAATAAACTCTTTATTTTCCCTCGCAAAGCCTCGTTCACTTTAAATAAAGCAGCAGCGAGTAAACAATAAGCAATGACTTCTAACATATAATGGGGTATTGTCGCAATCATTAATTTAAGTCCTTGGCTAGCATCCGCTCGTAACACAAGCGCAAAAAGAATTCCCGGCAGTGTGACTGTCGTCGCGATGTTTAAGACGTATAAAAATTGAATAGGTACGATAGCTAAAGCAATCATTTGTAATGGCACCATAAATCCATTATTGACGATATACGCCCATACTTTCTTTATCCCCGTTGCTTCTTTTAAATCGGGGTCTATAGAACGACTAATCCCTTCAGTAACAGCACCTATATCTGGATTAGCAACGTATGTCACGAATAAAGCAATGACTGTCAGTGCTAGTGAAAACAATAAAAATTTAATCGCTCGTATAAATAGCGTGCGTTGAAAGATATCTTTAATTTGGAACACCTCATAAAATTCATCATTCATATCATTGGAAAAAGCGTTTATGCTTTTAATAAGCATAAACGCTCGCTCTTTTATCGACACTGTTTTTTTAATCGGTTATCTTTTTTATCCTAAAACGGCACGGTCACTTTCAAATTGTGTCCCGCGACGTTTTTGGAATTCATGTAATAAATCTTCAATCGTTAATCCTTGTTTTTCTTCGCCTTTAACGTCTAAAATAATTTGTCCCGCGTCCATCATGAATAAACGATCACCTAAATCTAGCGCTTGTTGCATATTGTGCGTGACCATGAGCGTCGTCAATTCAAATTTCTGAACGATTTCTTTCGTTAAATTCGTAATTAATTCGGCACGTGACGGGTCAAGTGCCGCCGTATGCTCATCAAGTAATAAAATATTCGGCTCAGTAAATGTCGCCATTAACAACGATAGTGCTTGGCGCTCTCCACCAGATAAAAAGCCTACTTTTGCTGATAAGCGATCTTCTAAACCTAAGTTTAACGTCTCTAAATACTCTTTGAACAAGTCACGGCGCTTCTTTGTCACGCCTGGCTTTAAGCTACGACGTTTATTTCGTGAGTACGCCATCGCTAAATTCTCTTCAATCGTCATCGATGGAGCCGTTCCTGCCATCGGGTCTTGGAACACACGACCGATATAAGCTGCACGCTTAAATTCACGTAAATACGTCATTTTTTTATCGTTAATGAGCACGTCGCCAACATCCGGAAAGAGAACACCTGAAATAATGTTCATTAACGTCGATTTCCCTGCACCGTTACCGCCAATAACTGTCACAAACTCTCCGCGCTCTAGCTCTAAGTTTATCCCTTGTAACGCACGTTTTTCATCGAGCGTACCTTCGTTAAACGTAATCGATACATCTTTTAAATGAAGCATTAAATCTCACCTGCTTTCTCTTGTTTCGCAATTGCTGCACGTTTTTGTGCACGACGCTTTTTCTCACGTTGCGTCTGTAAAATCTTCGGAGCGACTAAAGCGACAATAACGAGTAAAGCTGTAATTAACTTCATATCGCCTGTCTCTAAGAAGCTTACACGTAATGCCATCGTCACGACGATTCGGTAAATAATCGCTCCTCCGATGATCGCTATTGTTGCAACGGCGATTGTTCGTGTACCGAAAAGCGCTTCCCCGATAATTACTGACGCTAAACCGATAATAATCATCCCGATACCCATACCGACGTCTGCGAATCCTCCGTACTGAGCAATTAACGCTCCTGACAGAGCGACGAGCGCGTTAGAAATACCGACACCGATAATAATTAACGTATCTGTATTCGCTGATAAACTACGAATCATTCGTTGGTTATCACCCGTCGCTCGAAGCGCTAAACCGACTTCTGTACGTAAGAAATAATCAATTACGAGCTTAATAACAACGATTACGACAACCATCACGATAACGATTGCCCACGTTGCTGGTACTTTTTCAAGTCCTGTTGATGATAAAATATTATTAAGCCAACCATCAATACTCGTTTTCGCCCAAAACTCTTTCAACTGCGTCCACAATGTACTTTCACTTAAAAGTGATAACGTCGGTTGTCCCATAATCCGTAAGTTAATGGAATAAAGGGCAATCATCATTAAAATACCTGATAAAAGAGGGTTTATTTTTCCTTTCGTATGTAACACACCTGTGATACAACCAGCTAAAAATCCTGCGAAAATAGCTAAAATCGTCGCGAGAATAGGTGATACCCCATTCATAATTGCAAGAGCAGCTACTGCAGCCCCTGTTACGAAACTACCGTCTACCGTTAAATCGGGAAAATCTAATATACGAAATGTTAAATAGACGCCGAGCGCCATAATCGCATAAATTAAGCCTGATTCAACCGCACCAAATAATGAAATAAACAACTGTTTTTTAACCTCCTTCTCGCAACTTCATGATACTTTTTCTTGCACCGTGCATACACACGGCCGTGAAACAGTTCGTTCAGTTATTACGAGTCCATCTATTTTATGAATATGCAAACAATAAGGCAGGCGTTAGCCTGCCTTATTATTATATCATTTCTAACGACTTTATTCTTCGTCTTCGTCGTCTTCCTCTTCATCTGGTTCTTCTTCGCTACCTTTTGTGTCACTTTCCATTTCGATAATTTCTGCGTCTTCGTCCCAATCTTCATTCCACTCAACACCTTGGATTTCTGAAGCTGTTTTGTTAATGAACAACTGCATATCCGACGGGTATTCAACTGGAATATCACCAGGCGTGCTTTCTCCTGTTAAAACGTCAACAGCCATTTCACCTGTACGGTATCCAATCGTGTAGTAATCAATACCATACGTTGCGAATCCACCTTTTTCTAATGAATCTGGCTCACCGACTAATAATGGAATTTCGTGATCGTTTGCAACTGCAATAACTGTATCAAGTGCAGAAACAACCGTGTTATCTGTAACGATAAAGAATACGTCTACTTGGTCAACTAACGTCGTAGCTGCTTGCTGAACTTCAGCTGAGTTTGCTACTGTTCTTTCTTCAATGTCTAAGCTCGTTCCTTCAACTGCTTCTTCAACCGCTTCAATTTGAACGACTGAGTTTTGTTCACCTGCGTTATAAAGTAAACCGATTGTCGAACCTTCGAAATACTCCTCGATAAATTCAACTGTCTGAGCAATTGATGAAGGGTCTAAGTCAACAACACCTGTAATATTTTCACCTGGTTCGTCCATTGAATCAACAAGTCCTGCTTCAACAGCGTCTGTTACTGACGTGAATAAAATCGGAATTTCTTTCGTCGCTTGTAAAGCACCTAACGCACTTGGTGTTGCGTTAGCGAAAATTAAGTCAACATCATCTGCTACAAAGTTTTCTGCGATAGGCGTTACATTATTTTGGTCACCTTGTGCACTTTGTAAATCAAATTCAACGTCTAATCCTGCATCTTCAATTGCAGCCTGGAAACCTTCATATGCTGCATCTAGTGACGGGTGTTCAACGAACTGCGTTGCACCAATACGGTACGTCTCAGTTTCTTCCGTCTCTTCTTCACTTTCTTCTGATTCATTCTCTTCAGCGTCATCGTTTGAACCACAAGCTGCTAACACGAGCATACTAATGATTCCGATCGCTAATAATTGTAACAATCTTTTCATGATTATATCCCCCTAATTTCTACTTAAAATGTGTACCGAAACAGTGTCTCTATTTTAATTAAATGAGTTTTCGGAATTTACATTCATATACTATCACTTTTTCTTCAGATTGTCACACTTCAACGCGTAAAAGTTCTGTTTCAAATGCCCTCAGAGCATATATGCATAAAATATGAATAAAATCCTTAAACATACTATTGCGATAGGATTTTACGTTTAAGCTAATTGTGAACATTTTGTTAAATTTACATTGAATCACCTGTTGTTAAATGTTAATATACCTTCTAAGCATGAGCAACTGCTCACTGAACAAATACATAAGTAACAGACTAAAAAGTCAGAAAATTTGGAGGAATTCAACATTGAAAAAAATTAAAAACAGATGGTTAATTGCCGCATCAGCTCTAGGAATTCACCTCTCCATAGGATCTGCTTACGCGTGGAGCGTCTTTCAGAACCCGCTTGCAGATCAATACGGTTGGTCGACGACAGAAATTTCGCTCGCATTTAGTATTGCGATCTTTTTCTTAGGTACGTCGGCTGCTTTTATGGGTAGATATGTAGAAAAGAGTGGACCGAGAAAGTCGGGTATGCTCGCTGCAATCTTCTTCGGTACAGGAGTCGCCGGAACAGGACTCGCAACAATGCTCGAATCATTACAGCTTTTATATTTATTTTATGGGGTTATTGGTGGTATCGGTCTTGGAATCGGTTACATTTCACCTGTATCAACACTCGTTAAATGGTTTCCTGACCGCCGCGGGCTCGCAACAGGACTTGCGATTATGGGGTTCGGTTTCGCTGCTTTAATTAGTGGACCCGTCGCTGCATCATTAGTCGATACGATTGGAATTTCAAGTACATTTTTCGTTCTAGGTGTTGCTTACTTTATCGTCATGACTGCTTCTGCACAATATTTAGAGCCACCTCCGAAAGATTGGTTACCTGAAGGGTTTAAAGAAAATCAAGAAAGTGGAAAGATTCAAATTAAAGAAGACTTGGCACAATTAACAGCTAATGAAGCCGTTAAAACGAAACGATTCTGGATGTTATGGCTCATGTTATTCATTAATATTACATGTGGTATCGCTATCTTAGCGGTCGCTTCACCAATGGCTCAAGAAATTACTGGTATGACAGCGATTACAGCTGCTACGATGGTTGGAGTGATGGGAATGTTCAATGGGGGTGGCCGTCTCGGATGGGCAACGTTATCTGACTATATTGGTCGACCGAACGTTTACACAGCATTTTTCGTCATTCAAATCGGTGCGTACTTTATCCTACCAGGAACGACACATGCCGTCTTATTTATGATTCTTTTATACGCCATTATGACGTGCTACGGCGGCGGATTCGCATCTGTCCCAGCGTATATTGGTGATATTTTCGGAACGAAGCAACTCGGAGCGATTCATGGATACATTTTAACAGCGTGGGCACTGGCTGGTGTCGTCGGTCCTATCTTGCTCTCAACTATTTATGACCGTACGAATAGCTACACAGTGACGATGATGATTTTCGGTTCAGTAAACATTATTGCGCTCGCCGTTTCATTACTCATTCGCTTAGACATTAAACGTTTACGTGAAGCGAAAGAGACGGAAAAACGAACGTCTCCAAAAAGAAGCAGTACAGTTGCAACTCATAGTTAAACATTATATGATATAAACAGAAGCATAAGGCTCACAGATTCGTCATATACCGTCGTAACTTCGTCTTTTACCCGTCAAAGTAAAAAGATACTTAAGTTACGACGTTTTTTATCATTATATATAGTAAAAAAAAGATAGATAACGACATGTTTCTGTTTAAAATATTATGTGAAGCAAGGGTTGATTAATATGAATAAAACAATCGTAAACGGTTGGAAAACATATCACTTCAAAGGTGACTCATTTACAGTTAATAATGAAACAATTGCTACAGAAAATCCTTTAACCGTTATGTTAAACGGCCAAGAATTCGCAACGATGGTCTGCTCACCAACTCATTTGCGCGAATTGTTAATTGGCTTTTTAGCATCGGAAGGTGTTATTCGCCATAAAAAAGAAATAACGTCATTATCAATTGATGAAGATCGTGGATTTGCATATGTCGAGGTCGATAAGCCACTAGATTTAATAACAAATGATCATTCGAAACGTTTTCTCGGATCATGCTGTGGTAAAAGCCGTCAGTTTTATTTTAAAGCAGATGCACAGACAGCAAAAACAGTTGTAAGCAAACAGCAAATTGATGCTAAGCAATGTTTTCATCTCATGAATAAAATGCAAGACGAATCGACTGATTTTCAGCAAACAGGTGGGGTGCATAATGCAGCGCTCGCGACGACAGATGAAATTCTCGCTGTCAGAACGGATATTGGACGACATAACGCACTCGATAAAGTGTACGGTCATATTATCGATAATGAAATTCCGCTTCACGATAAAGTAATCGTCTTTAGTGGACGTATTTCTTCTGAAGTTCTGCTCAAAATTTCTAAAATGGGTATCGGTATTTTAATTGCAAACGCAGCACCGACAAATTTAGCGTTACAGCTTGCGGATGATCTTGGCATTACAGCGATTGGATTCGTGCGTAACGATTCAATGAATGTTTATACGCATCCAGAGCGCATTCGTAATTTGACGCATGAAACGAGCCCAACAGCATAAGGATAGGGGAATTAAACCTTACCAAAATTCAAGTGATACGCAAACGTTTAAGCCTATCTTCGTGTGTAAATTAACTTGAACGAAAGAAATGTACGGGGACGTCTGCGGGAATAGCCGTGTCCGAAAATCCCTAAGACCGACACGACAGTGAAGGGATTAGAAGTTGAGGTAGGCCCGCGACAAGCGAAGTACATTTCTGAAGTGAAAACTTTACACAATAAGCAGAGCATAGTCCCACAAACATTTTACTAATACAGAAATATATTACACTTGCTCACGAAGAATTGAAGTGCATGCTTCGCACCATTAACCTCTGCCTCTTCGCTGTCGCTTTGTGGCAAAAGCGAAAAGAGGCTGGAACAAAAACCCAGTACAATGAAAAAGGTAATTTCAGTAGATTTTAATTTACTGAAATTACCTTTTCTTTATTTGACCGACTCTGTCGTTCCATAAATCCACTACCATTTCCGCGTGCCGGCGGAAAAGAAATGGCCACAGTGAAGATAAACGGGTGACATGCATCCA
>Ga0079226_10000949_pt1 | contig 21714 bp, 13 predicted proteins | sample Poulit2014_FD_76345 | JGI IMG/M metagenome (GOLD analysis project Ga0079226, IMG submission 76345) | Agricultural soil microbial communities from Georgia to study Nitrogen management - Poultry litter 2014 | ecosystem: Environmental > Terrestrial > Soil > Agricultural land | place: USA: Georgia... | reverse complement strand
TTCACCAGAGAACATCTCGTTTATAAAGATGAGTTTGACAGATTGTCTGGGTATGATGAGATTAAAGAGAGAGTGATGTAGGAGAAAGGTAGCTTTGACTTTTATTGAAATGGATGATTATTTCCAAACGTCATAATGTAATAAAATCGGATAAAAGTATAACACAAAAAACCACCCATACACTGATATGGAGCGGTCTTTTGTGTGATTACCCTTAAACTACCTCTTCTTTAATCCGGTCCTGTTCTATCTCCAGAACTTTCTGTTTAAGAGATTCTTCCTCTACTTCTTCACTTTCACCTGCTGCAAGCGCAGCAACATTCGACTCTCTAGCATATAAATCGAATAACTCGGATTTTTCTCCCAATAATTCTAGCATGCTTTCATCAATGCTCTCTTCTGTTAATAATCTATAAACCACTACATTTCTAGATTAACCCATACGGCTATCTTTTCCAACCGTATCCAAAGAAAAGTTATTTATTTCTTCAATGATATCATCAGGTAAATTCTCTGTATCCTTGGATGATGTATTAGTCTAAATGCTTTTTCCTATACTTTGCAATCCGGATTTGAATACGATTTATCAAATGTTTAAGTCGATAAATATTCAGTTTAGCTTTCATTGTTTCAATCAACTTTCTTCACCTTATTCTAATGAAACAAAATACGAATGACACCTGTATTTGTATCACACTCAAAACATCCAATATACAGTTATAAAACTACAATAGGTCGTTTATTTATTATTTATCTTTGACTTTCTAAAGGTTTCCAAAATTGACTTCCCTATAACTTCTGCCAGTTTTGGTGGTACAGCATTTCCAATCTGTCGATACTGATCATTACGCCCTCCACAAAAAACATAATCAATAGGAAACGATTGTAACAATTGAGCTTCATATGGAGTAAGTGTTCTTGGCTGAGTGGGGTGAATAAATTTAAGACCATCTTTTTCCATATGCGCCAATATTGTATTAGAAGGCTTATCCCAACAATGTTTCACATAGGTATCCTTGTGTTTACTTTTATCATAAGGATAAAGTCGATCTAACATTTCACAGTAATCATCGGAATTTGGATTCATAAAACGAGATGAATTACTACCAGATTTAGTTTTGATAAAAATTATTACATCGCGAAAATTATGCACTCTAGATTGATGATTAATTAGCAAAGAACTATTTTCAAATTCATTTATCTCGTATTTAATGATTAATTTATTATATAACTCTATAAACTTTTTTAAATTATCTATTTTATTAGACTGATTATCTTTAATTGATAGATATTCTACATTCAATTTATTATAAAGTTTTTCCAAGCTTCGTTTATGGTCTAAATTAGGTACATTTTCGGCTATATATTTTATTTTCCCAACAAATATTTGAAGACTATCTCTATAGTATTCTTCCATAACATTTATATTTTTTAGTTTTTTTGAAAGTGAAATTTTAGGCAGTCGGGCAGGCAAGTTTTTAATAGAATCTACTGTTCGATAAGGTATTCTATCATTTCCGTGGGTTGGTTCTATGCATGGGTTTTTCAACCCGGATCTATTAGCTATGATGATGATTCTTCTTCTATGTTGGGGGACTCCAAAGTCTACTGCATTTAATACTTGGAATCTTCTAGATGGCAGATTTTCAACTTCGGTTTCGTACCCTTTTGATTCCAATTCAGCACAGACTAACTCTATAACTTGTGCTTGTTTACCCTTTAACTCCTTTATTTCTGTCTTTTTCGATAACATACCTTCCACATTTTCAAACACAACAAAATCTGGTTCAATCATATCAACAATTTCAAAAAAATGTTGATACAATGTGTTTCTAGGATCGTTTTTTAGTTTTTCACGCATTTCCTTGGTCCCCGATCTCGCTGGTCCTGCCAATGAAAATGTTTGACATGGCGGCCCCCCTATTACAACATTCACATCGGAGCAGGTGTTATATAATTCCTCTTTAACGCCCTCATGCGTAATATCACCTTGGATAACTTTATCACTTCCAAGGTGTCTACGTAATGTATCACAAGCAGCATGGTCTATTTCCACTGCTTTTGTGATTTCAAAATTGTATTCTAATTTATCCTTATTTACTTGCAAAAAACCGGTGGAAAATCCACCGCCTCCAGCAAATAAGTCAAGTACCTTTAAAGTGTCGCTCATATTCTTCTTCCTTTGGTATTAGATTATTAACAATAGTCCTTTAAAACACCTTACTAATGCACTTTTCTGATTTCGTTATTTTTTAATAATATTTGATATTGCTTCCATATAATTCGGATAACTGGATGGTTTTCTATGATAACACCCGTTTCAATATTTTTCATAAAACCATGATATGAAAAGTTAGCTGAAGTCAAAAATAGTTTTTGCTGATCAATAATTAACAATTTGGCATGCAAGCTTGTAAAACTATTTTTATCCGCGCCTTTCCAACTATATATATTAAGCAGATACTGTTCTTTTCCCCAATTGTTCCTTAATTCATTGTAATTTTCATCTTCATCATTAACAACTATATTGATTCGACAATTCCTATCTGCAGCCTTTTCCAACTCTTTAAATAAATTTCGTATCATTTCATTCCTAAAGGAAAAGTTATAACCTACGATGAATACTTCTCTATTTGCAGTATTAAATAAATGTTTTACGGCATTATATGTTTGAAATTGGATAAGATCTTCGTCGTATGTCGGCCCTGACCATACAGGGGAGATTCTAGGTTGAATACGTTCTTGATAAACAATTGATTGATAGGATATCTGAAGCATATTGATTAAATCCTGCGAATTCCAATTATGTTCATGAGCTATTTTCAAAACCTCATAAATCAAATATTCGAGATCAAATGGGAAGTCCAACTTCTTTAAAATATGTCCATCCCCTTCTCTCAACTCATTTTCATTTAATTTGGTAATCAAGTCATCAAACAAAAGAGTATTATTATTGTTGGTACACAATGCAACAAAATGAACGATTTTTTCCTGTACATCTTTACTTGCTTTCATGCTTGAAAAACTCTCTTTGGTAGTTTGCCACAGTCTGCACCATAACAGACCGATCAAGGTATCGATTGGAGTTTTCACAGGATGTTTCAGCAATGAGCATACAACTATGGCACGCTGCTCCATTTACATCCTTTAACGTTTCTGTATCATTTTCCGCGCATTGGGGATCCCCGGAGCAATATCCAGCCGCTGCCAAAGCTCTTGCCATGATGGATTCAAACTTGTTTGTATTTCCCAGCTCCACCAATCCCCCCAGACTTCCTTCTGAATCAACAGTTGCTGTGTAAATCAATATACCGGCCATTTCGTTTTGGCTGTCAGAATAGATCCTTTCTTTTAGCGCTGAAGAAGAATAGCCCGAATGGAGGGTCAATTCTCTCATTAATGCATGCGATAGAGTATGCAACAACACATAACGCGCCCCCGGAGATGCTGGGATCGCTTCTTCCGGTATCTCCCGTTCCAAATAGATTTTTTTATGGGCATTCTCCAAAGAGCCCTCATAACCTTCCAATTTTTTCTCCCATTCTTTTAATTTGTCTTCATTTAAAGTCAGGAAAATTCCTTCCCCATATGTTTCCAATCCAGGAAGCCAATTGAGTTTTTCAGCACTCAATGGTGCAAACTCCACTTGCTTCTGGTTTTCAACATCTCCTTCTTCCGAATCCTTTGACAATCTTGCAGTTACATCCGGGGCTGGATGAATGCGGGTAAATCCTTTCAAGACCATTACTTCTTTCAGTCGCTTTACTTTCACTAAATTGGATATCAGTCCTGTATATCTGTTCGGAACTACTTCTGTTTCCGCCTCGAATTCAATATCTTCATAGTTATAATGTCCAGCCAGCAAGGCATCATATTCCGGTATTTTCAAGTCCTCTTCCCCGAATGCATCCTCATCATTTTTAAGTTTTTGAACGACATCCCAAACCTTATCTAACCCTATTCGTTTAATATCCGGGTCACGTTTAAAAACTATATCGAACGTTTTACGATCATTAACCAATTCGTCATCATTAAAATCAACGTTGTCTTCAACAAACTGATCAAGACTGTCGTCGGCTTTGGGTGAAGGTATAGCGATAGAACTCTCCAAAGAAGAAAAATATATGTTTGATGCACCACGAAGAAGCATTTCTCGGTCATTCTCGCAATCCGATTCTTTATCCTTCAGCCATGGTCTTTTGCTGGTACACTTCCCCAATATTTTTTTATTGAAAAGGGCCTCGCTTACTGGTCTCTTTTTATGGCACGTTGTACAATGAACGACCATGTCATTTAAAGAACCGGTTTGACCGCTGTCTTCCAAATAAATCTTACATTTTTTCGAATCGTAATTTGTCCCTTTGTGTACATAAAATTCCCACGGAAAATCATCAATATGTCCTTTCTTACACGCTGTAATAAAGCGGACAGGATGTGTTTTTACCGTAGGACATTGTCCATTTTTTGCTTCGGGATTCTTACAATACATGACACCCTCGTCCTCAAAAAAGTCATTGCTATTACGTTTTCCTATTTTTTTACAACTAGGACATACATGATATTCCGGAAAACGATAAGCGGGGATTGTTCCAACATCTGAATGAGAGTCTGTATTCGTGGGTATGGACTTTATTTGGTCAATCCCTAACTTTTTCCTAATTCTTGGTTCTTCTATATTTCTGGACCTAGAAACAATCGTACTTCCCCATTGATCAATTCCTGCAATCATCACTGAGTAGTCTGGTAAATCCACAATGGAACCCGGCCCAAAAGTGGTTATTATTTGACTGGGTCTTAACTCTCCTATTTTGTTCCGCATTTCACTCACCTCTATTATCTACCAAGATATAATCCTGCCGTCTGTTCTACGTCCCTCATCGAATTCGGCGTTTTGAAAGTCCCTTCTTTTTCTTCACCTCCAAGCGGATACAAGAGATTTGTTTCATTTTTAGGCTTATAATTATGATAATTCAACCGACTTCTCTTCGCATCGGCTTCCCAATCATCCATTAAAACCTCTAGATGTTCCCTGATTTGCTCCGTCGGCAAATTCATTTGTTTGGCACGTTCTACAAATAACTTGATGATCTTTTTAGAGGCTGGGTCTATTTTCTCAATCCAGCCAGCTGATTTATTTTCCGTCAAATCACTGTTGCCAAGCCTTAGGGTGGACACCAAAACTGCTGCCAAGCCCCTATCTCTGGCACGTGATGCAAAGGGCGTTACACTGATGGGTTCTACATATCTATATAATGTTGAATGATATGCATGGAACTCTTCATAATGTGATATATCCCGCGGTCGCGCCCAATTATAGGATGTTATCACTAGTCCCGGGTTTTGTCTCCCTACTCTGCTTGTTGATTGGATATATTCAGCGGTTGTCTTGGGTTGTCCATTGACTACCATCATTCCCAGACGGGACACATCCACACCAACGGAAATCATATTGCTGGCCAAGAGGATGTCAATAGGTGTTATATTTGAATCTCCCTGTCCGTGATGGGGTTGTTGTAAACGAGACAGCAACTCAGGTATATCCCCGGAGTTAATCCTGCTGGTTAATTCCGGGACATCCCTATCCAAAGGTCGTTTCGAAAATTGGTATTTATTTTCTTCATTGAATTGACGCTCAATTGTATTCATTCTGGCAGGTACGTCGTCTTCAATCAACCGAACAGCTCCTCCCAACTCTCTTAAACTGTTAAAATAACCGACCAATGTATAGTAAGGGTCCAGTTCTTTCGGTCCATATTTTTCTTTCATTTTGGTGACGCTCGCCAACATGTTGGCATATGCTCGCAACAGGACGGTCTTCATACTTCGTCCCGGTGCAAATAAACCGACATATAAACGACCTGGCATTTCCTCAAGTGATCTTTGTTGAGCAAAAAATGAGTCCTTATGTGTGAATCCAGGACTAGGGAAAATCTGTGTTTTCCTGTTATAAAGGCCCTCTATCTGTTTGTCGGCATTCCTGATAGTTGCTGTTGATGCTACTATCTTCGGTCCAATCGTCTTATTATTTCGCTTCACTGAACTCAGATAATCAACAGCAGTTTCATAAAGACCGACCATTGTACCTAGAGGCCCAGATATTAAATGGAGTTCATCCTGAATAACCAGATTGGGCGGATGTACTTCCTTCTCATTTATCACATCCAATGTGCCTGCAACATTGGATGCATGGTTTACCTCATTTTTTGAATGCCCATTGGAAATGAAACCCCAGCCCGGTATCTCTCCTTTGACTTTTCCAAACAAGTTCTGGATTTCCGGTTGCCACGGCATTCTTGCAAATTTATCCACCGTTCCTATCACTAAATCTGGTAACAGGCGATAGATTTCTTCATCCGTGATTAATACTGGAATCCCTTCATCTGATTTATGTCTATGAAAAGAACAAGTGTTATTCGGACAATAAATTTGCACTCTCCGCTTCTTGTCTTTATTCTTGAAAGTTTTGATAAATAGGTTAGGATGACTTTCGTCAACCAACTTGGACCCACACCATGGACATGACACAAGTTGTATAGGGGTTCCTTTTGATGTGTCTGTGTCGAAATTTTTCTGTCCTTGTTTTATTGCATCTCTTCTGATATTAATCGCTTCACTTGCACCATCATATTTATTTGGGGAACTGCTCTGGCCTACCCACAGCCCAATCCTAAACGGTGTTTCTCCCCATTTCCCAGGAGCTTGGACGCGTATTTCTTCACAGGCGCAAATCATGGAAGTAGCACGCTGGAATTGCTGTACTGTAAGCAATCTTAGGGTATATCTCATTATGACCGAGACACCAACATCTGTCCGATAATCCTTCAGCTTTAACAATCTTCTGAAACCCAAAGTAAACGCAGCTAGGCCTAGATATGCTTCTGTTTTTCCGCCACCTGTAGGAAACCATAATAAATCGGCAATTTGCCTATCATCCGATTCTGGGACAACAATCCCTTTGATGTTTTGCAGTACAAATGCAATCTGAAAAGGACGCCATTTCGCTGGTACTTTTTCTGGATCAATTCCTTTCTCAGCATATACAGTATGGGCACGTTGGTTCGCCATGACCTTATTTGCAAATATAAACGATTGGAATGCTTTTTCATCGCACAGCTCCTCAAGTCCTTCCCTCATTCTATTTAGGGATAATAGACATTTTTCTATATGCTCTCTTGCAGTTTCCTTTTTACCCTCGTGTATATTGTCTATCTCATTTTTTCTGTCCTCTATCCACTGTTCGTATGCATCCAGTAGAGGGGTCAGAGCATTATTTACTTGCTGCGGAGAAGTCATTTCGGCAATGGATCGCATATCCAATGTTCCCCCTAAATTCCATTCAGGTGGAATTATCATCGGAACCTCATATGCTGGAATAATTTCTGTTTCAAGAGCTCCTGCTCTTTTAAAAAACGAGTCCGTATCTTTCCAACTGACGGCAATATTATGACCTACACCATAAACCGCATCATCGCGATATAATAATTCATTGGACTTTGTATCTTCATCTTGAAAACCTTTCTCTTCATTCGAAAAAGCATTGCGAGACATTATTGATCTATCATACTTGCTTTTTACAAATAGTTGAGGTTGAAAGACACATTTATGATCAATACCGTGTTCATCTGTTTCCTGTTTATAACGATTAACTATGAACATACTGACAGCATAATAGTTTTTATACTTTCTGACCAACCATTCTAGTTTAATGTCTTCTTTTCTGTTTTCTTCTTCCTCGTTTTCATCTTGAGAGTCAAGTTGTTTAATAGGTTTGACACATTTTTTCCCCAATCTATTGGACAAGTCTATTTCAAAATTATGTAGACCATATGCATTTCTTTTCCAATGATTTTCGGTAGTTTCCTCGTACATTCCAAAATTAACGTCCACCAAAAAACTTGGGTTCTTTTTATCCACTAAGAATGAAATTCCGACAGCCGATGGATTCATTGCTTTTGCAAGCGGGGCTATGGATTCAACATTCTCTCCCGATGTTCCTTTGCCCATCATACTATCTTGTTCATCTTCCTCTGTCGCAATCCCTGACTTCATAGGCCATAAAATACCGGCCAAATATTTTTGTAGAGGTTTAACTTTAATTTCTTCTTGTTGGCTTTCCGGGCCGATAAGTTCATATCGAAGACGATCCAAAAGTTCACCTCTCACCTTCTTTTCAGAAGACATGCTTATCACCCCTTCTTATATCCTAATTCTATGTTACCAAATTCCCAGTATAAATTCACATTTATTTTTGTTAGTATTAAACTATAGCTTCTTTCAAAGGATGATTTAAATGAATAAATTACTAGACGAGCTAAATCAAAATCAAAAAAATGCAGTTTTATTCAACGGAAGATTCCTAGAGATTATGGCCGGCCCTGGAACTGGTAAAAGTACCACTTTAGCTGCAAAAATACTATATGTGCAAAGTGAATTAGGAGTTGACGTAGACAACATTCTAGGGATTTCTTTTTCTCGATCTGCCAAAAGTCAATTGCTGGATAAATTGGAGGAATTTACTGATCTTATTGGCTATGGCGGGAAACCAGCTATACTAACTTTCCATAGTTTTGCTCACCGGATTTTAAAATATGGCATATACTTTAAGGAATCGCACTTTCGCCCAGACATCAAACTGATAAGTACTGAAGACTTTATTAAATGTGACCCCTCTCTTACTAGAAACTTATGTAAAGAATATGCAAATAGAGTAGGTGTAAATGAAGCATTATCATCTGTTTATAATCAAGTCAGACAGGGAAGTCCTCTGGTAAACCGTCCCTTTCTACATTATAACGAAGTTTACGATGACAGTGTCTATTCTGTAACAACATATGAATATGGACGCATCAATGTACATGGAAATGACTTAAAAACATATTGGTCACGTCTTAGAAAAATAGAAAAAACTAAAAATGTCACTGATTATCAAGGACTGATAACTGAGGCAATCAGGCTACTGCAACTCAAACAGCAAACATACATGGAAATAACTGATAAGTATACACATCTTTTCATCGATGAATACCAAGATACATCCCTAGCTCAGGAGGAATTACTCCTTTCTTTAATAAAAGATATACAACATATAACCGTTGTAGGGGATAAGAATCAAACAATATACACCTTTAATGGCTCTAACATTCAAAACATGCAACGTTTTGAGAATCTTTTTTCTAATCAATTGCCTAGTGAGTTTGCCAAAATTGAGTTAATTCATAACTATCATTCAACTAATGAAATTATTACACTAGCTAATGATTTTATAAAAGACAGTAAAATTATCCCCTATAATGCAAGAACAGGTTTTAAACCAACAGTTGTCGAGACACATTCTATTGATTTAGCTGTAAGATATATAGTAGAAAAAATATCTGACATTACTAAAAATGATCGTTATAAGCTATCCGATATATGTATTTTATATCGAAAAAACTCAATACACTCACCTCAAGGACGCAAAATTTTTGATGCCTTGGAAGGAGCAGGGATTTCTTATACATCCAATCATACAGATCTAACAAAAAACACTTCGTTAATTAGTAAAATTATTGACCTTTCAGTTGTTTATGAAGATGAGTTACTAAAAGAATTAGTTTTAAAACTAAAGGAGAAGGATGAGGATGACGAACTGATTTCTTTTGTGAAAGACGCGATAAAACAAGGGGCAATAGACACAGATGATTTAATAGATTACATAGTGGATTTTTCCGAGTCCATAGAAGAACAACAAAATGATGAGGTAGCAGTGGTAGCAAGAACGGTACACGATGCCAAAGGACTTGAGTATCCAATTGTTTTTATCCTTTATCTCGGTGATCGACAATTCCCCCATAGTAGTCAACCAAATATCGATGAAGAAAGCCGACTTTTCTTTGTGGGTATGACACGGGCACAGGATCAATTATATATACTTGGAGAGCGAGGTATACTTCAACCAAGTTTTATGGATCAATGCCTTCATTCAAATGTTCGTCATGAACAATATCATACCTCCAAAGAGAAAGTGAGAGCAAAAAAACAATTTTCCGACAGAGATAAAAGACTTATTGATAAAACTAGCGAACAGCAGGCTAATGAAGAAAGAAAACAAAAAGAAGAATTAAGGAAGTTGATGGACTTTCTTTGAAAAAGGAAGTGAAATTATGACAAATCAATCAAAAAAACAACAGTTATCTACAAGTCAAAATAATTGTGTTACTTTTAAACCCGAAGGGGACCTTCTTATTCAAGGGATACCTGGAAGTGGAAAATCTACAATCCTACTTGCAAGGGCGAACTATCTCGCTGAAATCAAATCGGAGGAATCGATACTTTTATTAACCTTCAGCAGAGCTCTTACAAACTATATGGGACAATTGGCAATAAAAACATATGACAAGACTATACCCACCAAGACATTTCACCAATGGGGTAAGGAACTGCTTGAATATACAGACTATCCACATACACGACTTATTTTGGGTGATTACAGAAAAGATATTATCCGATTTGCTAAAAACATTATTAATAAACATCGTCCAGAGGTTAACTTCCCCAATATGCATGTCAAAAAAAACCAAGATAAAGTATTGCTTAACTTCTTATGTAATGAAATAGAGTGGATAAAAGGTACCGGAATAAATTCGAGGGAAGAATACTTGAATGTTAAACGTTCGGGAAGAGGTGGTGATATAAGAGTTACGAAAGAAAACCGTGAAGCAATTTATAATGTACTAGAAAAATATAATGAACTTTTACAGAATCATTCAAGATATCAGGGAATTGACGGGGATGATTTAGCCAGAACCCTTGTGGAAAAAAGCCATCAAATCCCTGAAGAATTCAAACCAGACCACATTTTGGTAGATGAAGCCCAAGATTTATATACCATGCAGTTAAAAGCCATTAGCTCTATCAGTAAAAAAAGTTTGACGATTGGAGCAGACAAGGGACAGCAAATATATCGCCGGTCGTTTACTTGGAAACAAGCTGGAATCGATATCATAGGTAATCGAAGCCAATTCCTTAAACAAACCTTCCGTTCAACTAGACAAATTATCGAACTGGCCAACAACTTTCAAGAAAAAGATGAACTTTATGTCAGAGATACAGATTTTCAACAAGCTCACGTACCTAATATAGAAGGAAAAAAACCCGAATTGATATTTGTCTCCAATACAAAGAAAGAAGAAGAAGTAATTATCGACCATGTATCCAAAATCCGTGATACATTCCCAGATGATACAATTGGTATTATAGCGACCTCACATAATAAGTTAAATAAGTTTGGTACGCTATTGGGCGATAAAGGTGTTCCAGTATATTTACTTAAGGAAGATGGGATAGATATAATATCTCCAGGAGCAAAGTTAGTTACGTTTCAGTCATCAAAAGGACTAGAATTTGATCATGTCATTATAACAGACCTAAAAAAAAGAAAGCTCCCTTACGGATCTCCTTCACCTGGTGAAGATAATGAGCAATTCTTATCAAGAGAACGGAAAAAATTCTATGTTGCGATGACAAGGGCTAAAAAAACATTGCTGCTTATTGCCATAAAAGAGTATTCACCATTTATCAAAGAACTACAATCCGATTTATATAAAACGATAAAACTAGACTAGCAATATGATGTTCTTAATAAAGTTTCATTTCTACTTTAACGTACAAAAATTAAAAAGCTGGGAAGGGATATCCCCTTCCCTTGAATAGTTCTATTAAAATCTATTTCTATGTCAGATCTTATTTTATACTTTTGTTGAACCATTTAATAAACTTTTCTCATCCTTTTTTATTTAAACTCCTACATATTCAATCGTTTTCCTAAAAGTCACTCCTGTATCCAAAGCTTCAAAGTGTTTCTTACCGCATCGAATCTTAGCTCGTTCGTTTGGGCGTAATTCTTGTTTGGTTATATCACCTTTTGTTTCTACAATGAAATATAATTTTTCCTTTCCTAATTCTTCCTTCAGTAATGCCCAGTCGGGATTGTATTCTCCTAGTGGTGTAGCAACTTTAAACCAAGATGGTAATTTAATATAAAACTTTACATCCTGGTCTTGTTCGCACTGCTCTGCAAAATCTTTCTCTACATCAGAATCACAGATGGTGTAATTATATAGTGTTCTATGATCATTTGCAGGTACAACGTCATCTGTATAACTTTCTCTATCTTTTAACTCATCATTTACAAATAAACTTTGATCATAAGCATATGCTTCATCCAGCCGTTCATACTTAATGCCATCTACTATCATTTCTCTTTTTGCAGCATTTAGTATTCGTGCTGTTTCCATCATGTACATTTGAGGATTTCGTTTGAAATCTCGCAAAGTTCCGCTTTGTTTCAATGTTTCAATTATCGTTCGACGTGTCAAATTGGTTTCGTTTTGCAAATAAGATAAGATATCTGGAGCTTCTTTATATAATGCATGTGAAACTTCAAAACTATTAAACTGTTCATTTGCTGCTTCTATACCTTAAGCCTTAAATTCCTGTGTTGCTTTCCAGTATTGAAGTTTTGCGATTCGAACTTCTAAGTCTTCCGATAATGTAACGGCTGCTTCCTCAATAAATTTCTCCGTATCAAAGTTTAAGGAATAGGTTGTTCGGTATTTAATTTTATTCCATAACTCAAGGAATGGTTCTGACAACGCCTCTTTTTGTACTTTGACAGTTACACGTTCACCCCTGTCCTTAATATTTACCTTATTACTATCAAATTGCATCTGTATTCGTTCATTGATTTGCTCTTTGATTGTATCATTCATTTCAGCGATATCATCTGGTATTTCAAGGCTTCCTTCTTTCATAGCATGTGCTAAGGCTTCTGTACCTTTATTTTGTTTATTAAGGTACTCATTATCCTTAAAGAATTGAACGAGCTTTCTTGAATTTTCTTTACCTAATACTTCTTTCAAACCTGTATCTTCATCTTGATTAATAATGATGGTACTGAAAATATCCTCTTCAAAAATCCCGAATGTCATACCATCTTCTTCGTATTCCTGTTGTAAACCACGAGCAAATTCATCATAGCTTTCATTTGCCATTACAGTTAGTGTGTTCACATCAAAACCAGGCATACGAACACCTTCTTGATTGACTGCAATTCGTAGTCCACGTCCGATTTTTTGTCGCTTTGTAATCGTGTCCTTAGATTCGATCAAAGTACAAATTTGAAAGACATTCGGGTTATCCCATCCTTCTTTTAAAGCAGAATGAGAAAAAATGAATCGTAACTTATTCGCACGTTTGGTCTGCCCTTTTTGTTCATCATAAAAAGTAAGTAATTCTTCTTTATCTTTCATAATGATTTCATATGCTGTCTCATCATCAGCACTTGCGCCACCAGTATTCTTAAATCTTTTTCCACTTTTATCAGCTGCAAAATATCCATCATGCACTTCATTTGCAGAAACCTGATAATCACGTAATGCCTTATAACGTGGACTTTTTATAGCCTCAGCATATTCCTCTTCGAATATTCTTGCATATTCTCCCTTATAAGGATTACCCTCTTTGTCATATTCTCTATAATTAGAAACATTATCAATAAAGAAAAGACTTAACACTTTAATATCTAGCTTGTTTAGTTTAAGTTCACGATCTAAATGTTCATCAATTGTTTTACGTATTTGTCCTCGCTTTACTTGTGCATCAATTGCATGCATATCACTTAAACGAATTAAATTTGGTTCCCCAGAAAACTCTATATATTCATTCCCTAGTTCAGCAGATAAATGTTGGACAAAACCGACCTTTTCATATGCAGCAATCTTTTTCGATTTAAGATAAAGGTCGTCTCCTTGTTTTAATTTGACTTCTTTTTTCGTAATATTATTTTTAGATTTTACATACATTTCTACTGTTGCTGTTATACCAGCCTTTAAAGGCTTTACATCGATGAGTCTAATATGTGCATCATTTCCATACGAATCGTTACGAATGCCTGCTACCTCAATTTGTTTAACGAGTTGTTGCTGATAAGATTCTACAGGGCCTAATTTATATAACAGAGGATAGCTCTTCTCGCGATGTGTTGCGGAATAACGGAATGTTGCCGCAGGGCCTAAAGCTTTAATAGCTTGTTGTGCATTTTTTGTATTATCTACACTTTGCGGTTCATCAATAATTACAATTGGATTGGTTTCTGCAATCAGATCAATTGGAGCTACGCCACCCATATCTTCCATATCGTCTCGATATATAATATTTTTGGTTCCTTTTTTATCTTCACGTTTGGAAAATGCTTGAATGTTAATTACCATTACTTCAATATTGTCATTTTGTGCAAAATTAACAATATCACCACGTTTTGAACTGTCATATGCAAATGTGTTGAATGCTTTTTCTTTTAGGACAGGCTGAAAAGTATCTTTTGTAATACGATATGTTTTCATAACACCCTCGCGAATTGCTACGGATGGAACAACAATAACAAATTTTTTAAAACCATACTGTTCATTTAATTTCAATATTGATTTTAAATAAACATATGTTTTTCCTGTCCCTGTCTCCATTTCAATATTAAATTGCGGAAAGTCATCTGACAGTTTATCGGATGTTGGAATAGCATTATCAATTTGTATTTGTTGAACATTTTGCAGCATCTTTACCGGATTATGATTAACATTATTTGCAATTCCATGCTCCGTAAATAAATTCCCATATGGATCATTATTTGTAATTGTGAATCGTGATTGTCGTACTTGATGTCCTTCAAACACCCGCGTAACAGCTTCAATCGCATCTTCCTGATATTGAAGTTCGTTAAATTGAATTTGCAATCTGTTCACCTCTTTTTTATATGGTCATCAATTGTTCGTTTTGATAGCCTGCATCTTGTAATAATTTAAAACAATTTAGTTTTTCGGAGTCATTACCGTGAAAACCATGATCTGCAAAAACTACCGAACTAGTCTCAATGCCATATTGCTTTCTTTTATCTATGATTGCTTGAGCTACTGTTGTATTAATATTTTCATCAAGGCAGATAAATAAATTGCCAAATGCAACATCATATATATTTTTATTTTCTATTTGAAAAGAGTTGATAGGATACGTCAATTCCACCCCATATTTAAGCATGATTTCGTACACAACATCTAACTCAGATCGGTCCGGTACAAACATATTGTCATAAGAAGTAATTTGACTTTCTAGTTCTTCAAAGTCCACATTCCATTCCCGAATATTAGACTTGTCCAATTTCAACACCTTAAAGCCAACATCTAAATGTTCGGCTGTATCAGGATTTTCATTTATTACTTTTTCACCAGCTCTACGAATGCGTTCTTGTCCGATTTCAGAAATATTCTTGTAACCAGCTTTTTCCGCTTCCGATTTTACTTCCACTTCCTCAGGTAGTTGTACCATAATGAATTTGCGCTTCCCTTTGTCTTCTGCATTTTTTTTCATCGTTGCATGAGCAGTAGAAGCAGATCCTGAGAAAAAGTCTAATATAATTGAATCATCACTAGGAATAGTTTCAATAAGTTTTAATAAAATTTCCTCATCTTTTGGAAAATCAAATATTTTCCCTCCCATTAGTTCTCTTAACCGTTTCATTGCTCCTCTGCTGTCTTGGTACATAACACTATATGGCACTTGGAATTCAGTATCCTTTAAATATCTCTTAAAGGTTGGCACTTTCGTTTCATCTTCTCCAAAATACACCAAGTCTTTTTCAACCATTTCCTTCATTCTTTCCTCATTAAATAACCATCCCCGGGAAGGTATTTTAACGGGCTTCTTAGTTATAGGATGAAGCACATTATAAACAGGACCACCTCCACCTGGCCAAGAAATATTATCTGTATAAAATACCCCTTTATCATCAATGAAAGAATAATGTTTATGTTGTTTTGATGGATGATTGTCCGATAAAGACTTATACCAATTCTTTAAGGAAGAGGACATATCACTTAAATTATTTTTATGTTTTTTATAAAATTCTTCCGCCTTTTGATATATATCATCTAACCCTTCTTTTCTTTGTCTCCAAAGTATTTTACTTTCCGTTAAATATTCCTTATTTTTCACAAATACCAATACATATTCATGAGAAATACTAATATATTTAGAATCGTTTTTTCTTCCACCAGACCATATGAACTCCCCAATGTAGTTTTGTTCGCCATATAGCTCTTTACATACTTTAGTTAAATTGTCGATTTCATTTTGGTCTATAGAAATAAAAATAGCTCCGTCCTCAGTTAATAGATTTCTTGCCAACTTCAACCTCGGATACATCATATTCAGCCAATTTGTATGTTTTCTTCCACTTGTTTCTGTATTTGTCGATATTTTATTTCCTTCCCCATCCAATTGTCCCGTCTGTTCAAGATAATTTTGTACATTATCCTGAAAGTTATCTTTGTATACAAAATCATTTCCTGTATTATAAGGTGGATCAATATAAATCATTTTCACTTTACCGTTATATGATTTTTGAAGAAGCTTCAATACTTCAAGATTATCGCCTTCGATGTACAAATTTTCTGTGGTATCAAAGTTTTTACTTGCTTCTTTATCGGGACGAAGTGTTCCTTTTGAAGGTTGTTGTGCTCCTAAAAGAGAATCTTTTTTACCATGCCATTCAAATTTATATCGTTCATTCCGGTTATCAACCTCTTCTCCTAGAATGGTTTTTAGCATATCAAAGTCAACCTTATCTTCAGTAACAATTTCAGGAAACATTTCCTTTAATTTATCAATATTATGTTGGGTCAAATCTGGTGAACTTGACGGGATACGATTGGTGTTCATTATTTTTCCTCCTTGAGATATTGTTCTCTTTTATTTTTCAATTCATTTGCTTTCATTTGCAATTCGATTCTTTTATTCATTTGTGTTTCTTTTTTCGCCTTAGAAATATAAGATGCAATCTCCTTATCCAGAGATTTAATTTTTTCAAGACGATTCGTATCTGCATGTAATTCTTGGTTAAAGCTTGATTTGTAGGTGTTTTCCAATTCAACCTGAACCATCTGTTGTAATAAGCCTTCATAAAATGCTTTTAAATGGTATGTATCACTATCCGTAAAAGCCCAACACTGTAAATATTGTTGTTCTTTGATATCAGGATTGGTTAGATAATATGTGTTCATTTTTAACAAACCAGTTTTCTCTATTTTTTGATGTGTTGCTCCGATCCACTGTATTTCATCTTGAGCAACAAAGCGAATAAAAAGAGGGTAAGGCATTGCTTCTGCTATAATTTTATAGATTCGCTTTGCTACTTTTAAATTTTTCAATTTAATTTGAAAGAAGTGGACCTCCTGAAAAGTCACATCCTCTTCTTCATACACCGGGATATTGGTTGTTTTTGGACTAATTGTGGCTAGCAAGCGAACACCATGTGCATCGACTGCGCCTTGAAAAAGTTTTTTATCCCCAGCAGTCAAGCGCGGAGCTATTCGATTATAGGGAAAGGTACGTAGCACATGAGTCTCCCTTGGTAATTCAAGCATTACTAAAAGTGCTTTTTCATCCATTAAACTCCCTCCTTGATAATAAGAAAAGAGATAAGTTCGAGTGCTTCTAAATCTAAATTCATTTCATCCTGTATGGACGTTCCGCCAGGTGTAAAAAAGCTATCAAATGCGTCACTCTCTTGCTTTCCTTTCACAATATCAATAGATTGTTTTAATAACTCCGTATAGCTTTGCATATTTTCTCCATCACTTGTTTCTCGGTTGAACTGCCTTACTAAATGCGTAAAAGGTTCTTTTACTCCAAGAGATAATTTCCGATAATTGTCTAAAATATGTTTTGAATAAGTGTAATGGAGGTGAACTTCTCCTCCCTCCGTTAAATACAATAATATACATGGTGCTAAACTGTTATTCGTCATATCAAATGCCTCAGTTTGTCGAAAACAGAATATAACACCTGGTGTTGCTTCTGCGAAATCTTTATTGGATGCAAGAGCATACATCCCTTTTGGTGCTTTTTTCAATTCATTTCCATGTGTTTTAAGCGCCACACTGAGATCACTTTTAAATTCAGAATAAGTTAAATCTGTTATTGAAATGGCGCCTGAAACATCTTCCAGATTAACCACTTCATCTTGTAATTGTTTCAATTGATTACGGCGGTACTCAATATCATTCATTTCTTTATTAGAGGCATCTAATATGTCCTCTTCCCCAGTTGCAGAAGTACTCATTATTTTCATGCGACCTTTTACACGATTTTCTAAATTAATATATTCATCAATATCCATATTCGGCCAAAAGTTTACGAGTTTAATATATTTATTAAATGATCCAATTCGGTCAATTCTCCCAAAACGCTGTATAACCCTTACTGGATTCCAGTGGATATCATAATTGATTAAATAATCACAGTCTTGTAAATTCTGTCCTTCGGAGATACAATCGGTTGCAATTAATATATCTATTTCCTTTTCTTGTTCTCCATTTAATTTTCCACGTTCCTTTGAAGCCGGTGAAAAATTGACTAAAACATCATTAATATCTTTGGTTCTTACTCCTTCTAGCGTTGTCTTATTGTTTCCTGAGCCAACAACAAGTGCCGTATGTAAACCTTCACGTTTTAGATCATCAGCCAGCTGATCGTACAAATATTTTGCTGTATCTGCAAATGCAGAAAAAATAATAACTTTTTTGTTATCAGGATTAATTGGATTGTCTATTTTTTGATGAATCAATCCTTTTAGCATATCAAGTTTAGCGTCTCGATCTGAATTAATTTGAGATGATAGTGCAAGTAATTCGTTTAAAATATTAAAGTCATGTTCTAAATCATCTAGCCATTTCACATGGTCAATATCTAGCAAATCAATTTTAATTTTATCACTGACAACTGTAATTGATTCAAGGACATCATCATCTAAATCATACATTTCCTCAGCAACCATTGACCCTATATTATCTTGTTGATGGTTTTTAAGTAATTGAATCGATTTCTCTAGTCTGTTCGTTAATCGTTCCAATGTTTCATTAAACGAATGAATGGAACTTTCTAGACGTTTAAATATATTTACTTTCATTAGAGAAGCTACGGCAGATTCACGATCTGATTGTTTGAAAACGCCTGATCCACGACCGATTTTCGTATCATATAATTCTTCATAGTGTTTTCTTTTAGCAGGTAAAATATAATTCATTGGTTTATAAATACCGAACGTTAAAGAATCAATTCTATCGTTAACATCATCCATACCTAAGAATGCATTTTCAATATCTATATCCGCTTTTTTATTATCAGGCTTAAGCCGTTCTGGGAACTCCCCAATGTCTTCCATACCATAGTATTTTTCAATATGTTTTCTACTTCTAGCAATAGTTAGTAAGTCAAGTAAATGAAAATAATCTGGATCAATCATGTCAAGAAAATTGTCTGTTGTACGTTTTCCCGTTGGCAATTCTGACCAACGATTGAAAACAGTCTGAGCCATTTTGAGCGTATATTCAATTGATTCAATTCCATCATCGTTTAACGCATTATCCTGATCTTCCGTAATAAAAGCGATTTGATTTTTTATATCACTCATTTTATTATTAACAGGTGTAGCAGAAAGTAGCAGTATTTTTGTTTTGACACCTTTTTTAATAATATCTTGCATCAACTTCTGATACCTTGTTAAACGTTCTTTTCTGGGATTATTATTACGGAAATTATGTGATTCATCAATTACTACCATGTCATAATTCGACCAATTCACTGTATCTAGGTTTATTTCACCTGAATACCCACCATCTCTACTAAGATCTGTATGATTCAACACATCATAGTTAAATCGATCATCAATTAATATATTTCGCTTATCATTTTGTGTATAGACGGTCCAATTATCACGTAGTTTCTTAGGGCTAAGCACAAGTACACGATCATTTCGAAGCTCATAATACTTAATCACAGCTAATGCTGAGAAAGTCTTTCCTAGCCCTACACTATCAGCCAAAATACAACCATTATGTTTTTCAATCTTATCAATCATACCAACTACTCCATCCCGTTGAAAAGGGTAGAGTTTATTCCATATTATTGTATTTTTAAAGTTGGTCCCCTCTTTAATAACTTCTTCCTCATCAAGACTATCTAATTCATTGGAGAAAATATTATATAAGGTTACATAATATAGCCATTCAGGAGAATTTTCTTTATAGATAAGTTCAATTTGATCTAATACCTCATTGGTGACATCTCTTACATTCTTTTCATCATGCCAAATTTTATCAAATTCACTCATTAATTGTTGAAGCATGTCCGAATGATTTAACATGACCGGAAAACTGGCAAACCGATTAGATTCTGTAACCCCAAGACCATCTGCAGTAAATTCAAATTCAGATTGCAAAGACAAACTCTCTTTGTCATTTGTTTGTTCGATCAAAAGTTCCTTTGGGAATTGTGTTTCACCTATGATAGTTTTAAATTGCGCTTTCTCTTTAATCCATTTGCTCGCTTCTTGAGCAATATGATTCGATATCATTTTATTTCTTAATTGTATTTCAAAATGATTTCCATCAAATCGTGGTTGTTCTGCCGTTTCTGTACTATTTTTGCCAATCTTATACTGTCTCTTCAAATCTGTTTCTTTTTTATAAAAGGTTGGTTTTGTATATAAAAATCGAAATTCATTACTCTTTTTTAATTGATCCTTTAGTGCATTGAAAGCAAACAAACTAAAATAAGAAGAAGCAATTGAGATTTTAGAACCACTTTTTATTTTTGATTTCAACATATTTTTTAATGTATCTTGTCCTTTATTATCAACCATTTTCATTTCCATATTACCTTATCTCCCATGATATGAAGTTCAGTTTTAAAAAATCGGCTTATATTTTAAACCGTTTACTGTAATCCAATGAATTAAAATGTCACTGCTAGTCTATTCGTTAAAGTAAACTTTCTACGATTGAATTCGTTGGTGTATATATCATCGCTACTTAAAGCTATAAATTGTTCTTTACTAATTGCTAAATCACTTTCCAACATCTCAATTTCTAAATCTTCTTCATATACATTAATAATATAAATTGCTACTTCTCTAGGCGAACGGAACACATTAAAGGTCATCGCAACACCTTGCATTTGAAGCCAATCTTCATTAAAACTTTCTGTCCATTTCAATAGGTTATCAAGTGACGTTTTATAGCTTTCTGACCATAGATTGTCTACATCTGGATAATATTTTTCCATCTTATATATGGTATTCATATGATTAGGGTGTTTCTCCCTTTGATGCTCAAAAAAACCAGTAAGATCATCGACAAATATATAATTGTCTGATTCATGTTCAAACACACTATGAAATACCGTTGGCAAATAGAAATATTTCAAGAAACCAATAACACTTTGCGGATTTGAATATACAATCCAACCATCTTCATGATGATTACTATAAGAGTTAAGCAAACTAGGTGCTAAAATCACGGACTCTTTATTAATAGGTTTGTTTTCAAACAATCCATAAATTTTCATCTTGCTCTAATTTATTTTGCCAATAATCAACAATCTGAAATTTCGATGCATATAATCTTCCCCTTTTTAATTTATTACCCATCTATACTCCTGATTCTATTCTACCAAAAACAAACACGAACTAGCTTTCGCTGTGCAATATTATGTATAGCTTTTTAACTTACTGTTCTTCCGCCTCTTCCCGTTCTTTTTCCTGCAATGCTTTCAATTGACTAAAAAACCTTTCTACTCTCCCTTTACCTACTCCTTGATACTTACCTATAATCACCAGTTCTTTTG
>Ga0079226_10000948_pt1 | contig 21716 bp, 18 predicted proteins | sample Poulit2014_FD_76345 | JGI IMG/M metagenome (GOLD analysis project Ga0079226, IMG submission 76345) | Agricultural soil microbial communities from Georgia to study Nitrogen management - Poultry litter 2014 | ecosystem: Environmental > Terrestrial > Soil > Agricultural land | place: USA: Georgia... | reverse complement strand
GAGAAGCTTTGTTGACTTTACGCCCTGAGATATATGGGTCTATTAGAGAGGAAAAGGCCGAGCTGCAAGGATTGATGTATGTAATGGATAGATTACCTGAAGGAATTGATGCATGTAGATTTATAAATTTGACTAGTGATGAAGGATATAAAAACTCACACTTCAAAGTTATTATACCTCCGAAACGTCGTAGAAACTGTTACAGAATAGATGAAGAGCAAATGAATATCGAAATTACAAGAGGTAAATCCGATATTTATGATATTCTTACTCATTTGACTTTTTTGTATATTGAGTCTTATAAAATAATAGAGAAAGTTGTAATTGATGAGCAAGGCACTTTGACCCGAGATTGGGAAAAATTAGAGGATATTTTGCTTAATAATGAAGAGTTAACACCTGAACTTGTAGAAAAAGCTTTAGTGCATTGTGCTTCTTGCTTAGGTCGTACTTTCCAAGAATTAAAAAATGTGTACCCAAGTTTTTCATTACCAGGAAACCCCCATCGTTTGCTATGGATTATATACAATCTGGGTCGTTTGGCAATAGATGAAGTGGTGAATAATAATAAGCGTGTAATTACATTTAGCCCTGTATTACGAGAACGCATTGGACATCATATTCACGGAGAACGCTGGGCTTTAGATATTAAAGAAGTCCTTTATAAAAATGATTTGATAAAACGACCTCTACATATCATCAGTGCAAACATGCATAGTGTGATGAATACTTTGTTTGCTAAAAAGGTATTAGGTGAAAAACTAGATAGTAGTAATAAGTATGATATTTATGAAGCGTTGAGTGATGAATCAAATGAAGAGCTTCGAAATAAGGTTTTTGCTACCGCTCAGAAACATGGAATGTTTTATATCCCTGATAGAAGTGGTACCAACATAAATGCCCAAGTTTTTGACACTTCAAAACTACCAAATGCTACCGAGTTATTTAATTCCAAAGCACTAGAGGAAACACCTGTAATTGTAGTTATGGATTATGCCTTTGGAGAACAAGCATTTGAAACCATGGATGAGTTGTTACGACCTTATGAAATAGGGGATGATAAGCAATTTATGAATGTGAAATCCGTTTCTATAATGGGTAAAGCAGGCATATTAGAAGGTGGAAAAGGAGATATTATGATTCCGACGGCTCATGTATTTGAAGGAACTGCAGATAATTATCCTTTAAAAAATGAAATTACAGCTGCTAATTTAACCGAATATGGAATTGATACTTATACCGGAAGTATGATTTCTGTTCTAGGTACTTCCTTGCAAAATAAAGATGTACTTTCTTTTTTCCAAAAATCTACTTGGAATGTTATAGGATTGGAGATGGAAGGAGCACATTATCAAAAAGCAATACAAGCAGCTTCAAGAATACGAGGTAGTATCAGCCCACAAGTAAAAGTAAGATATGCTTATTATGCTTCAGATAATCCTTTAGAAACAGGAAGTACTCTCGCTTCAGGAGGATTAGGAACAAGTGGGGTAAAACCCACCTATGCTATTACTGACGTGATTATCAAACAAATTTTAAAACAAGAAAATGAGTGATAAAGAAGAACTATCTGTTGGTGAAGTAATGGGATTGTTTGTCACGATTTGGCAAAAATTCGTCCACCAATTCCTCCTTATAATACTTTTTATTATAAAGCATGCTATACCATTGTTTTTATTATTAGCTATAGGAATAGGGCTTTCTTTCTTTATAAAAAGCAAAGGATTAAACAAAATTGACTTTACGATTTCTGCAACTGAATATAGTGGAGAATTCTTAGCAGAATCTTTAGAGCTTATAAGTGAACAACTAAACGAAAATGACAAAGAGATTAAAGATGAGCTCTCTGTAAATGGAGTGGATTTTCAGGGATTTTCTATTAATGTAAAACCCATTTATAGCAAGAGATCCATGTTGGAAAAAGAAGAGTTGCAACATTTGGAATACACAGTGGAAAATAAATTAATTCCAAAAGAAAATCAAGAAGAAATGTTTGCTTGGTCTAATACCTCTTATATAGTAGAAATGATTTTTCCTAAAGAAGTGGCGCCAGTAGAGTTGATGAATTCTATTTTAAGTTATCTTCGAAAAAATCCCTTTGCATCCCAGCTACATAATGAAATATTGGATGATATAAACCGACAGATCCAATCTAATAATCAAATGTTGGTAGCGTTAGGAGATTATATGGAAAGTCTAGGTAAGTCTAAAGTTAGTTCGGAATCTTTTGGAGGCTTAGTAATGGAAACAGGAACCAATATTGGAGAAATGTTATTTGCAAGGATCGAAATCCAACGAGTAAATAATAAGTTGATTGCAGAAAAAGTAAAACTCGAAGAGAATTTTAGAATTCTATATCACACCAATAGTAAAACATATTCAGGAACAGGTATCAAATCAAATAAGCTATTATTTTATCCATTAGTATTAATAAGTTTATATTTAGTTATTGTTTTTGCTTTTTTTACTATTCGAAAAGCTTTAGAATTAGATAAAAACATTTAAAATGAAAAATTCATCATGAAAAATGTTTTGATAACTGGAGGCGCAGGTTTTATTGGAGCCAATTTTGTTGAGTATTTACTGCGTAGAGAAGATTTTATGCATGTAATAGTGTTAGATAAACTGACGTATGCAGGCAGCACCAAGAATTTAAAAGAAGTATGGCATCACCCTAGATATACCTTTATTCAAGGGGATATTTCTGATGCAACCCTCCTGAAAAATATATTTGATAAATATGTCATTACGGATATATTCCATTTTGCAGCAGAATCTCATGTTGATAATTCAATAGTAGGCCCTGAACCTTTCATACAATCAAATATTATCGGAACTTTCAGACTTTTAGAACAATGTAGAAAGAGTTGGTTAATGTCTGCTAATACTTTAAGAGAGAAGTATAAGAATGCAAGATTTTTACACGTTTCAACAGATGAAGTCTATGGTTCTCTTGGAAAGAAGGGCTTATTCAAGGAAAGCACACCTTATGCTCCTAATAGTCCTTATAGCGCTTCCAAAGCTGCTTCTGACTTTTTAGTTCGGAGTTATTTTCATACTTATGGATTGCCAGTTTTAACCACAAATTGCTCTAATAATTATGGACCTTACCAGCATAGAGAAAAATTAATCCCTACTATTATCAGAAAGGCACTTTCTGGTGAAGCCATTCCAATATATGGAACTGGAGAAAATGTAAGGGATTGGCTCTATGTGACCGATCATTGTGAAGGAATATTGAAAGTTTGGAAGAAAGGAAAATTAGGAGAAACTTTTAATATAGGTGGTGATAATGAGAAAACTAATTTAGAAATAGCGAATATAGTTTGTGAGGTTCTTGATAAAAAACAACCGAAGAACACTTCTTTTAAGAAGCAAATAAGCTTTGTTGAAGATCGTCTAGGCCACGACTATAGATATGCTATTGATGCCGAGAAAATCAAGAGTACTCTAGGATGGGAGGCGAAAGAGAGTTTTATTACTGGAATAGAAAAAACTATTGAATGGTATTTGGATAATAAAGATAGATTATGAAAGGTATAGTATTAGCAGGTGGTTCAGGCACAAGGTTGCATCCGTTAACATTAACAGTGAGTAAACAAATAATGCCTGTGTATAATAAACCGATGATTTATTACCCTATCTCGACTTTAATGTATGCAGGAATTCAAGAAATCCTTATTATTTCTACCCCACAAGATTTGCCGTTGTTTCAAAAGTTACTAGGTAATGGAACTTCGCTTGGTTGTCATTTTGAATATGCTGTTCAAGAAAAACCCAATGGTCTAGCCGATGCTTTTATTATTGGTGAAAAATTTATAGGAAAAGATAAAGTAGCATTGATCCTAGGTGATAATCTTTTTTATGGTGCAGGATTAGATCGTTTGTTACAATCTAACACTAATCCAGATGGAGGGATAATTTATGCTTATCATGTACATGATCCAGAACGTTATGGAGTAGTGGATTTCGATAAATCAGGGAAAGTTTTATCAATAGAAGAAAAACCCAAAAATCCAAAATCCAATTACGCGGTACCAGGTATCTATTTTTATGATAATAATGTGGTAGAATATGCCAAAAAGATTAAACCAAGTAAAAGAGGAGAATTAGAAATTACAGATGTAAATAATGTCTATTTAGAACAAGGCAAACTCCATGTAAGTATTTTAGATAAAGGAACGGCATGGTTGGATACAGGAACTTTTGAATCCCTATTACAAGCTGCCAAATTTGTAGAAGTTATAGAAGAGCGCCAAGGCCTAATGGTAGGTTCTATAGAAGAAGCAGCATATACTATGGGATATATCGATAAAAAACAATTACAAAAATTGGCCATTCCTTTGATGAAAAGTGGATATGGAGAATATTTGTATAACCTAAAATAAAAACTAATTGTGATTATTCACCCAACTTCATTGTCAGGATGCTTTATTATAGAGCCTAAAGTCTTTAAAGATCAGAGAGGCACCTTTATGGAAGTATTCCATCATAAAGATTTTCTAAGTAAAACAGGGCTAGAAATCGAATTTGTACAAGATAATCAATCAATTTCAAAATATGGGGTAGTTCGTGGTCTCCATCTACAAGTAGGAGAAGCAGCTCAAGCAAAATTGGTAAGAGTGATTAAAGGAGAAGCGCTTGATGTAATTGTGGACGTACGACCAAAATCAAATACTTTTGGAAAATATTTTTCAGTTATATTAAGTGAGACCAACCATAAACAATTATTTATCCCTAGAGGGTTTGCTCATGGTTTTATTAGCTTATCAGAAGAAACTATATTTGCTTATAAATGTGATAACTATTATAATCCAAAAGCAGAAGTAGGAATTCGATATGATGACGCAACTTTACAAATTGATTGGTATCTTCCTACTGAAAAGCATATTGTGTCAACAAAAGATTTAGCACTACCGAGTTTCAAGGAGTTTATATTATGAGTAAAAGAGTATTGGTGACAGGAGCAAATGGTCAGCTAGGAAATTGTATTAAACAAATTCACTTACAATATCCCGAAATTGATTTTGTCTTCCTGAGTAAAAATCTATTAGATATTACTGATAAAAAGAGTATCGCAAAAAAAATAGAACAATATAATATTACAAATATCATCAATACTGCCGCTTATACTCAAGTAGATAAAGCAGAAGAAAAAGAAGGAATAGACTTATCCTATAATATTAATAAAATAGGAATAAAAAATCTTGCTGAGGTTAGCCAAGTATATAATGTAGAATTAGTACATCTTTCTACTGATTATGTGTTCGATGGACAGTCTTCTACACCCTATAAAGAAACAGATGTTCCTAATCCTATTAATGTTTATGGAGCTTCTAAATGGGCTGGAGAACAAGAACTATTAAGAATTTGTACCAAATCAATTGTTTTACGAACCTCATGGCTTTATTCATCCTACGGTAAAAATTTTTACATCAATATTTCTAATGCTATCAATCGAGGAGAAAGTTTGAAAATCACTACACAACAAACAGGGACGCCCACAAACGCAATTGGGTTGGCAGAAACAATAATTGGAATTATAACAGCCGATAAGAAAGAATATGGAGTATATCATTATTCCGACACAGGAGAGACCACTTGGTATGGTTTTGCGAAAGCTATAGAAATTAAGATTCTAGGTGAAAATAAAGGTCACATTCTTCCCGTTGAAAAATATATAACAAAGGCTAAAAGACCTATCTATAGTGTCTTGAATCTTGATAAAATAAAAAACAACTTTAATATTAACCCAAAAGCGTGGCAAGAGCGGTTATTAGAAATATAACTTTATATAATGCAGAAAAAAAAGAATTTAATCGTATTTGGAACACGACCTGAAGCTATTAAAATGGCTCCTCTAGTAAAAGCATTTCAAAAAGAATCCAGTTTTGAAACCCGAATTTGCATTACGGCACAACACCGAGAAATGCTTGATCAAGTATTAGATTTCTTTTCCATTACTGCAGATTACGATTTAGATATCATGAAGCCTGGTCAAACACTATATACTTTGACTGCAGCAATTATTACAGAAATGCAATTTGTTCTGGAAGAATATAAACCCGATTATGTATATGTGCATGGAGATACCACTACTTCTTCCATAGTAGCTTTAGCTGCCTTCTATAGCGGTGCAAAAGTATGTCATATAGAAGCAGGATTAAGAACTTATAATAAATGGTCACCATTCCCAGAAGAAATGAATCGACAATTAACAGGAAGATTGGCAGATATTCACTTTGCTCCGACCGAAAAAGCAAAAAGAAATCTTTTGGAAGAGAATATTTCCTCCCAAGATGTTTTTGTTACTGGTAATACTGTTATAGATGCATTGATGGACAGTGTTGAGGTAGTGACTAAGAAACCTAGTGATTATATTATTGATCTCAATAAACAAATGGATAATCGAGAGATTATATTAATTACGGGTCATCGAAGAGAAAACCATGGTATGGGGTTTGAACGTATTTGTAAAGCCCTAAAGCAAATTGCACAGAATAATCCAGAAATGGCTTTAGTATATCCAGTACACCTTAATCCTAAAGTACAAGAACCAGTAAGAAAATATTTAAACAATACGCCCAATATCTATTTAATTAACCCGCTGGCATATCAGGATTTTATATGGTTGATGAATCGGTCTAAGTTGATTATTACTGATAGTGGTGGCATCCAAGAAGAAGCACCAAGCTTGGGAAAACCAGTGTTGGTTATGAGAGAAACTACTGAAAGACCCGAAGCAGTAGAAGCAGGAACAGTATTATTAGTGGGAACTGATATTGAAAAAATTGTTTCGGAAGCTCAAGAATTAATATCCAATACTGAGCGTTATAAAAAAATGAGCGCCTTGCATAATCCTTATGGAGATGGAAAAGCCGCAGATAAAATAGTAGAGATCATTAAAAACTTATAAATATGCAACAAAAACCACGTGTGGTTATGATGGGACTAGGCTATATAGGCTTGCCGACAGCTGCTTTGATAGCTAGTAAGGGATTACAGGTAACTGGAGTAGATGTCTCAGAGCAAGTAGTAGAAATCATCAATAAGGGCTCGATACATATTGTAGAACCAGATTTAGAAGGCTTAGTGCATCATGTAGTGAAAAATGGAAAATTAAAAGCTACTACTCAACCTATAATGGCAGATGTGTATCTTATTGCCGTACCTACGCCATTTAAAAATAATAAGCAGCCTGATTTAAAATATGTTCAACAATCGATTGAAGCGATTACTCCGACATTACAAAAAGGAGCTTTGATAATTATAGAATCTACAAGCCCAATAGGAACTACAGAACAAATGCAAAAACTGGTGTACACATTAAGACCAGAGTTGAAAGATACCCTGTATTTTGCATATTGTCCAGAAAGAGTATTGCCAGGAAATATTATTCACGAATTAAAGACTAACGATAGAGCGATTGGTGGAATTAATTCTGAATCTGCCGAAAAAGCTATGGATTTCTATAGAAGTTTTGTTGCAGGTACACTTTATAAAACCGACGCAAAGACTGCAGAAATGGTTAAAATAGTGGAGAATGCTTCTCGAGATAACCAGATTGCGTTCGCTAATGAATTATCTATTATATGCGACAAGGTAGGAGTAGATGTATGGGAGATGATAAAATTAGCTAATAAGCATCCTAGAGTTAATATTCTGCAGCCTGGAACAGGGGTGGGTGGACATTGCATTGCCGTAGATCCTTGGTTTATTATTTCTAATTTCCCTGAGGAGAGCAAGTTGATGTTAACCTCTAGAGAACGAAATATTTATAAAACAGAGTGGGTGATCGAAAAAATAAAAAATGAGGCATTGACCTTTGAAATAAAGAACAATAGAAAGCCGATCATTGCTGCTATGGGGCTAGCTTTTAAACCTAATATTGATGACCTTAGAGAATCACCAGCTTTATATGTTGTTAATCAACTTCAAAGTTCTGGGTTACAAATACTAGAAGTCGAACCTAACCTAACTAATGGAAAACGATCAAGTATTGTAAATTATAAAAAAGCCATTCAAGATGCAGATATAATCGTTTTCTTAGTAGACCATAAAGTATTCAAAAACTTGGAAGTTTCAAAAGATAAAACAGTGATGAATTTTTGTGGAATTAAATTGAAAGCTATTAACTAATATATTATCTGGTATTAAAGTGTGTGTAGCTGTCGTTTATTTTAATTTTTTTAGAGTATAAATTTGAATAAAATAAAGAATATTCAAGGTAAATAGCTCGACAAGGTTGATTTTAAGATTTAAAATGAAGTTTTATGGCTAATAAAGCAGTAGTTACAGCAAACTTATTGCGATATTCAAAAACATTATTGTGGTATATCTTTATTAAATCATCTTTTAATTCTTTATCTAAAATAGGGTTCTTTATCTCATCTTCAATAACTTTGTCAAGAGTGTTTAAAATAAAAGGATAATCTTGGATCCATTGTGAATAAGGGTTCATGCTGTCATATTTTAGATTAAAATATTTTTTGGCTCCATTAAAGTACTTTTTATATAATTTCCCGTAATTTATTTTAAAACTATTATTAGGTTTCATTTGTATTTTTTCCCAAGGATAATTCACTATATTCTTATGATGCTTAGAAAGCCATTTAAAATATAACAACTGGTTCTTCTTAAAGCTATCAGGAAGAGATAAACAATATGTGATTAATTCTAAATCAGAAAAAGGTGAAATATTATCGATGAAAAAATTAAGAGCCTTATCTCCATTTAAAGTTGCATTGATTTGTCTTTGTTCAATATTAAAAATATCAAAACTTAAGTCTTGATACTTTTTTAAAAATTCTGGCAGAATTTGTATTTTGTTTAATAATGAATCGTCCAGTATATTTCCCGTATATCCAATATGTTTTCTATATTCTAAAAAATTAAAATTAGGTTTTGTAAATGATCCAAATATAGAGTCGCCAAGCTGTCCATTATGAAGTAAAGAGAAGTTTTTAAGATTGAAGTTTTTGATTGTTGAACTAGCATGTGCGGAACTATGAAACATAATAAGTCCGTCTAAGGGTTCAATATAATTTTCCATAATATCTTCAATCAAATATTTAGGATAGTCGAGAAATCTTTGGAAATGATCGAATTTTTCTTGTATAGCAACTTTATTAGCATATTTGATATCGGTAGAATTAGATTGTCCGAAAGTAAGGGTGGTAATATTCTTAAATCCTAATTTTTTAGCGACTAAAACATTGGTTTTTGCGTCCATACCTCCACTAAGAAAAGAAAGATGTTTATTTCCATATTCTAAGTCTTTTGACCAAATATTTTTTACACTTTTTTCGAAAAGAAAGTTTATAGTACTAATCGCTTCTTGTATTTTAGGATTTATTTTAGATATACTATACTGAAAAGTCTTATGAATCTTAAATTCATTATTACTGAAATCATAGATAAGAATGGTGCTATAATCCATTTTTTTGATTTCATTAGCATAGGTGTTATTTTCTAAAATAAAACCGTATAATGCCATCATATAAACAGCATCCCTATTTAGGGTAAAAGGAATTTTTATGTCCTTAAATAATTTAGTAATCGATTTCATCTCGGAAGAAAAAATGAAACCAATTTCTGGATTAAAAAAATAAAAAATATTTCTACTTCCTAGATGGTCATTGAAAATATATATTTTCTCTTTTCTTCTATCTAATATAAAACCAGAGAATGAACCTTTTAAAGTTGTAATGAATTTAATCCCTCCCTTTCTATAAGCTTTAAAGAAATCATGAGTATCTTTTATTTCTTCGCTCAAATTTACTCCTTCAAAACAAATGGTGACCTCATTTCTTGTTTCTAAAAATCTATCTTTTTGTAGTTTATTAATAACAGATCTTCCAATTAAATTTCGTCCAATTTTTAATTCTTCAAAAACATTATTTGTAGTGAGATAAGGTTCAAATGTTTCTATTTTATTCTTTTTTAAGAAAAAACCAAATATACCAGCCATTTATAAGAGTTTTATAGATTGATTAATAACATTCATTGAGTAGTTTTTAGTCTGACATGCTTTTTGTAAAGCACAAATGATGTAAGAAAAATACTCATCTCAATTATTACACGCAGACTAATCGCAGCATATAGTCCATAAACTGGAATAAAATATATACTTGTTAATATAGTTAGGATTGTAAAAACAATGTGTATCACCATAAATACTTTATCCTTTTTTAAAGTTAATAACCCTTGATAAGAATAGAGATTTGTTAAGCAAGCAAATAAAGGAAGAAGTAAGAAGCTTCTAAATGGAGTTACAGCAAGTAAATATTCTTCTCCAAATATAATTTGAATAATAAATTCTGCAAAAATATAACAAAATAAAATAATCCCTAGATTTAATCCAATCAATAAACGAGAAGCTCGCTTAATTTTATTCCTATAGGATTTTATATCATTAATAATCAAATTGTTCATATAGGGAAAAAATGCTTGGCTAAATGGTACTATGATGATATATTGGATAGTAATTACAAGCTTAAATGCTGTAGAGTATATTCCAAGAGTATCTTCAATCCCTTTTGAGTCGTAATCCTTTAGAACAATAAAAGAAAAATGAGCAATTAAAGATACCAATAAGCTAGAGAAAAAAACAGCAAAACCTTCTTTAAATCTTAATTTTAGTTGTTTAAAACTGATTTTAACTATACGGATTTTATATTTTTTAAATGCATAAGTTATAGAAAAAACTCCTGCTAGAACTTGTGCGAATGATTGTAAAAAATTATATATCCAATAATCATTTCTTTGCTTAAGAAAAATAAATGTAAGTCCTAGGATAGCAACTTTTATACAAAAATTAATAGTAGCTATAGAAGCTATTTTTTCAATTCCTTGATAGAACCAAATTGGAAACAATACAAAACCAAGATTAATGAAATATGTTGCAAACAAGACATTTTTCAGATTTAATAAATTTTCATCAAATTGTATCAATCCATAGAAAATAATAGTAGCTATCGTAAATAGAATCCCTTTCGATATTATCACTTGAGAAAAAATAGTATTTATTTTATCTTGATTATCTCTATTAATCGAAATATCTCGCGTCGCTGTATAATTAAATCCATAATCAATAAAAATGGTAAAATAAAGCACCAATGATCTCGCATATTCAAGCTTACCATAATTGTCAACCCCTACAACTCTACTGATATAGGGAATAAGTATTAATGGCACTATATAGTTGGCTATTTGAATAAGCGATAAAGATGAAATATTCTTTATTAAATCACTTTTAATTAAATTTTTAATCTTCAATTTGATTAAGTCTTTATTTAGTTATTAGCTGTTAGGTTGTTCTGGTTTTATATACATCATCGCAAAAGCTAAACCTATAAAAGGACCTGCCATTCCTGAATTGAAAGTGTGACCAGTAAAACAGGATATAAAAAATAATAAAATACACATTAAAAAAGTGAAATTTGAATACTTGTATTGAGAAAAATTAGAAAATCGATTTGCTTGCATTAAGATAAAAAGCAGTAGAAATAAAAAAAGTAGTGCTCCAATAACTCCTTGAGCAAATAAAATATCTATAATATCTATTTCGATAATTCCCATTATGCTTAAGCTTTCATATCTTGATTCTCCAATTCCTATTATCTTGTCCAGGAAGCTATAATCATTTTTATATACCTCAATGAAATGACTTAAATAAGTATTTCTACTTGAGAATATAAAAGTCATTATATCGAGTTCCGCCCAATAATATGAAAATCGATTGTAAATATCTGCACTCCTAATATATAGCCAAACTTGATAAATCAATATGGGTACAATTGCTACAAGAAAGAAAGAGTACTGAAATAAAGATCGAAAATTTATTTTTTCAAAATTAGGTTTACGGATGGGGATTAATATTAATACCACTAAGACACCTAACATACTTGTCTTAGAAGATAAAGTCAATGCTGTAAAGAGACTCAAGAACCCTAATAAAAAATAAACAACTTTTTTTCTTTTTTTCCATAAATGTTTTCCTATAATTGCCGATAAAATAACTAATAAAACAGACGCTTCGTTACCCGCATAAAAGAAACCTTTACTTCCTATTTCTCCAATTTCATACATGGGATACCCATGACCTATATAAACTAGCAGGATATTAGCAACAACTATAAAATATGAAAAATATACTATGGAAAATATAAAAACTTCAGCTCTGTTATTTTGAAAATAATTCGAAAAAAAGTAGAAAGAGGTTATGGTAATTAAATAACGAGAAATTTTTATCAGATCTAATGAAATATGCCATGTTTCTTGGGTTTTGAAAAACTGAAATATAGTGGGTAAAAATAAAATGATTAAAATAGCAAGAGCATATATTAAAAGTTTAGGCCGGAAACATAATTTCAGAATCAAAAATCCTAATAGTATTATTTTATAGATTTGTGCTATACTAAAAGGTAATGGTATAACGATTGAGTTATTCAGAAGATAACCATTCAGAGTGTCAATGGGTAGTAGCCCAAAGAAAAGTATACAAAGAATGAAATCTAAAATATAAGAGATTTGAGATTTATTTTTTATAGAAACACTCATAAATGAAAAGTATATATTTAGCTTCAAAAAAGATACCAAAGATAATGAATATATATTGAGGATATATTTTAAGCAGTTTATCATTTTATAAGTATAAAGTAAAAAAAATATTATCAAACATAAAACATTTTTAAAGCGTAACACTATCTATATTTCACTAATTTTGTTAATTGGATAATGTTTAAAAGAATGGAGAAAAATATAGTCCATAATTTTCTTTCACAATATAAATATTTAGTCCCAGGACTATTGTTATTGTTCCTGATACTTATAGACTGGTTTCAAGGACAATGGGAATATTATATTTCTGCTGAGAGATTGATATATTTAATTTTGGCGAAAGGAGGTGTCCTAGTAGCTTTAGCCCTAACTTCTATAAAAAAAAATAGAAACCTTTATATAGTTATTATATGTTTGGGTATAAGTTCATTTATTGGTTATGGACAAAGACTTATTGAATTAGAGAATTTAGAATTATTTATTAAATATTTATCCCCGTTTATTTATTATTATGGATTTAATGTCTTATTGCAAACAAAAGAATCTTATACATTTTTAATCAAAATTAGTGGTATTTGTATAGGTGTAGCATTGCTTTCTATTTTGATGGGAATGGTTTTTAATATTGAAAGTTTGGTTACCTATTCTAATAGGTTTGGATATAAAGGTTTTTTTAAAAGGTCTATAGATGCCTCCTATTTTATAATGTATGCTTTTCTATTCACATATTTCGTAATAAAATCATTCCGTAAACAATTGTTATTATATGTATTACTTTTGTTCGTATCATTAATTATTGGAACTAAAGTGCCATTCTTTTTTATATTCTTATTTTTCGGCTTTTTAATTTATGAAAGTCCACAACGAAATAAAACACTTTCTTTTCTTTTCTTTTCTTTTCTATCTTCAGTCTTCCTAGTTTACACATTCTTTCTTCAAAATATAAAAGAAACCTATTTAAAGTTTCAGACAATTTATGAAGAACATGGAATATGGGCAAGTCTGACTTCTTATCGGAGTATTTTACTTTCAGAATCAATTGACTTTTATAAAGAAACATGGAAACCTATAAATTACTTATTCGGAGGTAAAAACCCATCCTGGATGTTAATAGAAATGTCAATTTTCGACTTATTTGTGTTTTATGGAGCAATTGGTACTTTACTTTATTTATTCTTCTATTTTAAAACCTATTTCAAGAATATAAATTATTCTTTCCAAGTTTGTTATATTTTCGTAGTCTTAGCGAGTATTCTAGCAGGTCAATTTTTTTTTAATCCATCAAATACAATATGGTTTGCTACTTTAGCTTTAATTCTACAGCATAAAAAAGTCACTTCTCATGAAAATATTTTTAATCTCTAATATGTACCCCTCTTTTAAAAACCCTTCATACGGAGTATTTGTTGAGAATGCAGTCAAAGAGTTGTCTAGCTTAGGAGCAGAATTTACTTGCTTGTCAGTAATAAAAGACAGAACGAAAAATCGATATAAAAAAATTCTTAAGTATGCGCGGTATTATTTAGATATTGTTAAAAAATACTTCTTTGGTGAATATGATATAGTGTATATTCACTTCCTTTCGCATAATACCCCCATACTATATTTGTTATTGCTTATAAGAGGAAAAAAAAGAAAATGGGTTGTAAATGTGCATGGTTCAGATATAGTTGAATCTACCGGAAAGAAAATAGATAAATATAATGAAAAAGTACTTCGAGGAGTGGATATGATAGTGGTACCCTCTTTATACTTCAAAAAATTAATGTTGAATCAGTATCCAAATATATGTGAAAAGAAATATTTTATTTCTCCATCGGGTGGTATTGATACAAATGTATTCTTTCCTATTTTAGAAAAAGAAAAAAATAATATTCCTTTGTTAGGATATATTTCGCGTATTGATAATGGAAAAGGCTGGGATGTGTTTTTGAAAGCTTTACATTTATTAAAGGAAGAAGATGTAAGGTTTCACGCAACAATTATTGGTAGTGGAGAAGAGGTTAAAGAAATGGAGCAAAGTATAATAACTTTAAAATTGTCAAGATATGTATCCTATTATCCTAGTCAAAGCCAAAAAGAATTGGCAAATTTTTATAGAGGTTTTGATGTTTTTATTTTTCCATCAACATTAAATGAAAGTCTTGGACTAGTAGGTTTAGAAGCAATGGCTTGTGGCACTCCTGTTATCGGAAGTGAAAAGGCAGGCATAAAAACTTATGTTAAAGACTATGTAAATGGTATGCTTTTTACACCCAATGATGCAGAGGATTTATTTGTAAAAATAAAAGAGTACCTTTTACTATCGGAAAAAAAGCTTCAATTCATGGAGAGAGAAGCTTATAATACATCCAAAGATTATGAAAAAACATATGTGATGGAACAATTGTATGAAAATTTTAAAAAACTATTAGAATAACTAATAATTTTAAATATAACCCAAGTGATTCAAAAGTTAATATTTGTAGAAAAATATTTTTATTATATTGCTTTAGCAATAGCATTTTTCTTTCCTTTAAAAACAACCATTAGCGAAGTTCTACTTTTAATACTATTGGGTATCTTGTTGTTAGCCAAGTATGGACGGAATATAAAAAGTAATCTCGAGAAAAAAGAAGTAAAACGTTCGACGACTATTGTATTGTTTGTGGTACCCACGATAGCAATACTTTTCAGCGAAACGCTCTATGATAGTATTCGAACTATAGGTAAAGCATTTCCTTTTTTATGGATGCCCATATTGATGCTATGTCTTAACACTTCTCAAGTTAAAAAATTTTATAAAGGTATAGAGCATGGTTTTATTTTTGGAGGTTTAATTGCTAGTGTTCTAATGTTGTTAGTTATAGCAACACAAATATGGAACACTCCTGAAGCACCTTATATAAAAAATAAAATTTTCAATTATTATACTACCTATTATAGCTTTACAACCATTTTATCAAAACACCCTACTTATATCGGGGCAGAAATATTGCTAGCATTTTTATTTGTTTTTCGACAAATAAAAATGAAAAAACACCCCAAACTTCTTTTTTTATGGATTGGTATAGCTTGTGTGCTATTAGTAAGCTTGGTTTTTATAAATTCAAGAATAATATTATTTGTGCTATTTGTTTTGCTTCTATATTTATTTTTATATTACTTATCCACACTGATTCGAAACAAGAACTATTTTAAGTTAATTAGTTTATTCATAATTATTTTGACATCAATTTTTTCTGTTTCTTTATTTTTAAAAGATAGTTATGTAATAAGTAGATTCACAAATGAATTAAAATGGGAGTTAAGTTATCAAAAAAATACAAAGTTCAATTCAAAGACCACATCAGATTCACGGATAGCGCGATGGTCTTCTGCTTTACAAATCATAAAGAATAAACCAATAATTGGACATGGAAACAATTCAGAAAAAAGACTTTTATTAGAACAGTATCAAAAAGACGATTTAAAACATGCTATATATTATGAATATGATAGTCATAATATTTATCTATCCTATTTTATTGAATATGGCGTGTGGGGGACATTCGTACTACTTTTTTTCTTACTAAATCAACTTTATTTAGCTTTAAAAACAAATGATATAACATGGATTGCTTTTGTAGGGATGATTATTGCTCTGGGTCTTACAGAGAACTACTTGAGGGTCAATGAAGGCATTTTATTAACAGCTCTATTCACCTCTTGTTTTTATTTCAAAAATTTAAATATTAAATAACGCAACCTTTCGTTAGACATATACTCTACTAAGAAGAAGGTTAATAGATCGTAATAAATATATGCAAGCTATAAAATTATTAAATACTCAAGTGCATAATCTAAGTATGCAGGAAACCTTACAATATGTGGATGAGGCAATTGCATGTAAAAGTCAACTACATCATACCGTTGTAAATGCAGGCAAAATTGTAGCTATGCAAGAGGACAAAACCCTTTCGAAAAGTGTTAATACTGCCGACATCATCAATGCCGATGGACAAGCAGTAGTGTGGGCATCAAGATTTCTAAAAAAACCTATTAAGGAACGTGTGGCTGGAGTAGATTTGATGGATAATCTTGTGCAGATGGCAGCAAAGAAGAATTATAAGATATACTTATTCGGAGCCGAGGAAGAAGTGGTGGTTCAGTTAAAAGAAATCTATACTCAAAAATATGGAGAAAATTTAGTAGTAGGATATCGAAATGGATACTTTAAAGAAGCTGACGAGACTGAAATAGTAGAAGATATCGTACAATCGGGAGCCCAAATGTTATTTGTTGCAATTTCTTCACCAACAAAAGAAAACTTTCTTTATCGTAATCGTGAAGTATTGAAAGATGTAAATTTTATAATGGGAGTAGGAGGTAGTTTTGATGTGTTTGCTGGCAAAGTAAAACGTGCCCCCATTTGGATGCAAAAAATAGGAATGGAATGGTTCTATCGTTTTTTACAAGAACCAAAAAGAATGTGGAAACGCTATCTGATAGGAAATTCTAAATTTATATATTTGGTTTTTAAAGAGAAGTGGCAGAAATCTACTACTATATAAGAGTTACTCTATATATTTTAAATTGTACAAATTTGCATGTATAGTAAGGCTAATCTCTTCAATAGAAGCTATTTATGAAAAAAGTATTGATTACTGGAGCAGCTGGTTTTTTGGGATCGCATTTATGTGATAAGTTTATAAAAGAAGGCTATAAAGTAGTGGGAATGGATAATCTCATTACAGGTGATCTAAAGAATATAGAACATCTTTTTCCTAATCCGAACTTTGAATTTTATAATCATGATGTTACAACTTTTGTACATATACCTGGGGAATTAGATTACATTTTACATTTTGCTTCTCCAGCAAGTCCTATAGACTACCTTAAAATTCCAATACATACGTTAAAAGTCGGAGCTTTAGGAACCCTTAATTTATTAGGATTAGCACGAGAAAAAAAAGCTAGAATATTGATTGCCTCTACTTCTGAAGTGTATGGCGATCCATTAGTACATCCACAATCTGAAGAGTATTATGGAAATGTAAGCTCTATAGGCCCTAGAGGAGTATATGATGAAGCAAAGCGTTTTCAAGAAGCTATTACTATGGCTTACCATCGTTACCATGGAATGGAAACCCGTATTGCAAGAATTTTTAATACATATGGACCAAGGATGAGACTAAACGATGGTAGGATTATCCCTGCTTTTATGGGGCAAGCACTCAGAGGAGAAGACCTGACTGTCTTTGGGGATGGATTGCAAACTCGTTCCTTTTGTTATATCGAAGATCAAATAGAAGGATTGTATCGATTATTGCTCAGTGATTATATCTATCCAGTAAATATCGGAAACCCTGAAGAGATGACAATTTTGGATTTTGCAGAAGAAGTTTTAAAACTAACAGGATCCAAAAATAAAATTATTTTTAAAAAATTGCCAGAAGATGATCCTTTGCAGCGAAGACCAGATATTAACCTAGCTAGGTTAATATTAGATTGGGAACCGAAAATAAGTAGAAGTGAAGGAATGAAAAAAACCTTTGAATATTTTAGTGGTTTAAGTAAAGAAGAACTATACCGAAGTGAACATAAAGATTTTTCTGATCATGAACATATTCGAAAATAATTAGTAATATGTTTAAAAAAGGTAGATATTCAGGATGGATTCGTCCTCTTGCCTATATAGTAGATATGGGCATTCTTTTTATTTTAGCTTATCTTATTTTAATACCTTATATTAATAAGATTAGTTTTATATTTTACATAAGTATCGCTTGGGTCTGTATTTCGATAGCAACAAAGTTTTATGTAATATATAGATATACCCACGCTACAAATCTGCTTATTCTACTTGCTAAACAAAGCGTACTTCTCATCCTAGTGGTTTATGCCTATTTTGGATATCACTCTCACTCTTGGATTCATTCTAATACGATTTTAAAATTTAGTTTATTATCTATGTTTTTTATTGGGATAGCTAAGTTTTCTCTTTTCTACCTTTTAAAACGTTATCGATTATATTTAAAAGGAAACGTAAGAAATGTTGTTATCCTAGGAAGTAATGCAAAAACCAAACAATTAGAACAGTTTTTCAACTCCCGATTAGAATATGGTTATAAGCTCCATAAGATTTTTGACACAAAAGAAGCAGTAAAAAAAGATTTTGAAAGTCTTTTTTATTTTATTCAAAAATATGCTATCGATGAAATCTATGTATCACTTGCAGAAATTGAAAATGAAGAACTTAGAAAAATAATTGATTTTGTGGACAATAACCTAGTGGTCCTCAAGTTTCTCCCAGATAATAAAGATATATTCTCTCGGAAAATGATTATGGAATATTATGGAGTATTACCGATAATCTCTTTAAGAAAAATTGCTGTAGATGAATCCTTAAATAAAATAGTAAAACGAGCTTTCGACATTATCATGTCTTTACTTGTTCTTGTTGGAATTCTTTCTTGGCTAACACCTTTACTTGCAATTTTAATAAAATTGGACTCTAGAGGTCCTGTTTTTTTTAAACAAAAAAGAAATGGATTGAATTATCAAGAATTTTATTGCTATAAATTTCGTTCTATGCGACCTAATCCAACTGCAGATTTACATCAAGTGTCTAGAGGTGATCAACGAATAACTAGAGTGGGAAAGTTTTTAAGGAAAACAAGTTTGGATGAGTTACCCCAATTTTTGAATGTCCTGTTCGGTGATATGTCTGTGGTAGGTCCCCGCCCCCATATGGTAAGTCACACACATATGTATGCTGAAAAAATAGATAAGTTTATGGTGAGACATTTCATTAAGCCTGGAATTACTGGATTGGCACAAGTGAGTGGATATAGAGGAGAGGTCGAAACCGAAAAAGATATTATAAATCGAGTGAAATATGATATATTTTATTTAGAAAACTGGTCTCTATTCCTTGATTTGAAAATTATTTTTCTAACGATATATAATATTATTAAAGGAGAAGATAAAGCATATTAAGCTTATCTTTATCTAAATTTTGAAAAACATAAAATTAATGAATACGCTAATAATAGGATCAGGAGGTAGAGAACATGCTTTCGCTAGACAAATTGTACAAAGTAAGAAAAGCAAATCTGTATTTGTAGCACCAGGTAATGCAGGTACAGCACAAATAGCAACCAATCTTGACGATATTGATGTAGATGATTTCCAAGCTATAGAAAAAGCTATATTACAACATAATATCCAGATGTTGATTATCGGTCCTGAATTGCCATTAGTAAAAGGAATTACAGATTATATTCAGAACAATGACAAGCTAAAACATGTGAAAGTAATTGGTCCAGCACAATCCGCAGCACAACTGGAAGGAAGCAAAGCTTTTGCCAAAGAGTTTATGCAACGTTATGCTATTCCTACTGCTTCTTATCAATCATTTACAAAGAATACGATCGAGGAAGGAAAAAGATTTTTAGAAACATTAAAACCTCCTTATGTTTTAAAAGCAGATGGTTTGGCTGCAGGAAAAGGGGTGTTGATTATCGATGATTTGGAAGAAGCACAAAATGAATTTAAAGCTATGTTGTTAGAAAATAAGTTTGGTGAAGCTAGCGACACAGTAGTAATAGAAGAATTCTTATCAGGAATTGAATTGAGTGTTTTCGTTTTGACGGATGGAATAAATTACAAAATTTTGCCGAGTGCAAAAGACTATAAACGCATTGGAGTAGGTGACACAGGATTAAATACAGGTGGTATGGGTGCAATTTCGCCAGTCCCATTTGTGGATAATTTACTGATTAAAAAAATAGAAGAAAGAATTGTACAACCTACTTTAAAAGGGATTCAAGAAGAAAAAATGAATTATGTAGGCTTTATCTTCTTAGGATTGATGATTTCTGACGCTGGAGATCCTTATATGATCGAATATAACGTACGTATGGGAGATCCAGAGAGTGAGGTAGTATTGCCAAGACTTAAAACAGATTTATTAGAACTGTTTGAAGCTGCAGCTGATAAGCAATTGGATAAAATATCTCTAGAAATAGATAATAAGGCTGCAGCAACCATTATGTTAGTGTCTGGAGGATATCCAGAAGAATACGAAAAAGGTAAGGTAATCACTCAGCTCGATAAAGTTGAAGGAAGTATTGTTTATCATGCAGGAACAAAGCTCCAAAATGGAGAAGTAGTAACTAACGGAGGACGTGTGCTTGCTGTAACCTCTCTTGCAGAAACCTTTCAAGAAGCCATAAAAAAATCCTATCAGAATGTTGAAATAATAACATTCGATAGGATGTATTATAGAAGTGATATAGGCTCGGATTTATTATAAATAAGAATCTACTATATCACATAAAAAAATCAAAGCACATTTTTATTCTAAAAAAGAATGTGCTTTAATGCTTTTATCTTCTTCTTCATTGTCATCAAATATCTTTAATTGCTTAATCCAGTAAACTAATAAAACAACCAAAATTGCAATAAAAATAAAAGTTACAAAATTAGCAGCCCACCAAGATTTAAGTTCCAAATCTGCTAACGCATCTAAAGGCACTAAAGCCAAATCTGTAAAAAAACTACCAATGCCCTCAAAAATATTACGCCACATAAACTGTAATGTTTTAAATACTTAAAGAGACAAAAATAAAGATAATGTATTTGCTGAACAAGGAAATCATTTGAAAAGTGTTCCCTTATCTTAAAAATGATAGATTGCTATTTTATATGAAGCAATAACTTTTTTTGATGAATATTTATTCATGTATATATTTATTTTGATAAAGCTTGTAGAGACTAACAACCAGTGCCGAAAACAAAAATATAAATATAGCCATTCTATATAAAGTATAGGATGAAAATCCTTCACTCTTAATGGATTCAATGGTGATTATTAAATTATGATAGGCGCTTCCAGCAATTATCAACTCTACCAAAATACCCCATGCAATTTTTATTTTTTTATTTATTAACTCCGTTCTTTTATTTGTTTCCATAACATTCAAATTCAAAGCATTACTACAAGCTCATTAAACGTAACCAATCTTTGGTTAAAACCAGAAATATCAATAATATCCATCCAGCTTAATCCATCAAACACTTTTCTACGTTCGTAAATGTCTTCTCATTATAGCTATATGAACTGTACAATAGTGTATCCTATTAACAGGAAGTTGTTTTTGAAAAAACTAAAGACAAATAAAATATACTCT
>Ga0079226_10000947_pt1 | contig 21724 bp, 24 predicted proteins | sample Poulit2014_FD_76345 | JGI IMG/M metagenome (GOLD analysis project Ga0079226, IMG submission 76345) | Agricultural soil microbial communities from Georgia to study Nitrogen management - Poultry litter 2014 | ecosystem: Environmental > Terrestrial > Soil > Agricultural land | place: USA: Georgia... | reverse complement strand
ATTTGACCTTATAAGTCTGGCAGCAATAGCGGAGAGGACACACCTGTTCCCATGCCGAACACAGCAGTTAAGCTCTCCAGCGCCGATGGTAGTTGGGGTTTTACCCCTGCAAGAGTAGGACGCTGCCAGGCAACAGGAAAACTAGGGAGTACATTGACTTCCTGGTTTTTTGTTGTCATTATGATGTATTTTAGAAGTCAGATGTCAGAAGTCAAACTGGTTACATCTGAGTACACAATGACTCATCAGCCTATTTTACGCTTCAAAAAGCGCACTTCCTGGAGTGCGCTTTTTGAATTACCTTTTCTGAAAGCCATTAAATGTTTTGGTTATTTGATCCATTGTTCATCTGGGATACAAATGGAACCATTTGCTGCATGGCTTGTCCAAAGTTACGGTTATTTCTTGTCATGCTGTAATATGTCGCAGCACCGACGCCTACAGAAGCAATCAGTGGCAACCACATGTTATTGTTTTTTTGCATGATCACTCAGTCCTTTCTGCATAAATATCCGGACATTATTAGCCTGCTGCAAACACATCAAAACATGTCAGGTATCAAATGCCAGTTTAATGTATCGCTTCAATGGCGGCATTCATTCCTGCAATCCTTCCGGTAACAAGCGCTGAAGTTATATTAAATCCGCCGGTGTATCCATGAATATCCAATATTTCACCGCAAAAATACAAGCCGTGCATTCGTTTTGATTGCATAGTTTTTGGAACAATTTCCTTAATTGAAATTCCACCGCCTGTGACAAATGCTTTTTTAAGCGGCAATGAGCCATGGACTGCAAATTTAAAATGTTTCAAGTCATGCACGAACTTGTGTATGGTTTCTTTTGAGACACCTGTTGCTTTTTGATCTGCAGCAATGTTATGTGCAGACAGCATATAATCCAGAAGTCTTTCGGGTACAGTCCCTTTTAAAATATTTTTAATCGATTTCTTAGGACTTGTTTTCATTAAATTTATAATGGACTGCAGCAATTGTTCCTCATGTTTATCCGGTAGTACGTCAAGCAGCATTGGAACTTCTTCACGGCCTCTCATCAGTTCTTTAACGACAAATTGTGAACAGCGCAGAACAGCTGGACCGGAAATACCGAAATGTGTGAAAATCATATCCATTTGATGTGTAATGATTGGCTTGTTATTTTTGTTTAAAACAGACAGGGCGACGTCTCTTAACGATAACCCTTGTAAGCTTTTATCCTGGATAAATTTTTCATTTGACGTAAGGGCCACTTCTGTCGGGTATAATGCCGTGACGGTATGTCCGGCTTTTTTAGCCCAGGCATACCCATCTCCGGTTGATCCGGTATGGGGAACAGCTTTTCCCCCGACTGCAATGACAAGCGACTTCGTGTCAATTTTTGAGCCGTTTTCCAAGATGATGGTATGCTCATTTTCATCGTAATGTACAGCTTTTACCGGGCTATTCATAAAAACTTCTGCTCCAAGTTCATCTAATTTATTGATCAGTGCATTAACAACTGTTTTGGCGGAATTGGATACCTGAAACATACGCCCATGGTCTTCCTCTTTTAGAGCAACACCCATCTCTTTAAAAAAATCGATTATATCGTAATTGTTAAAAACAGAGAATGGACTGTATAGAAACTTCCCGTTACCGGGGATATGTTTAATCACTTCGTCTTCCGGCAAACGGTTTGTCACGTTGCATCGGCCTCCACCAGAGATGGCCAATTTTGTTCCTAATTTCCTGCCTTTTTCAAGCAGCATTGTTTTTGCTCCATTTTCACCAGCAGCAATGGCGGCCATTAAGCCTGATGGTCCACCGCCGATAATAACGACATCATACGACAATTTACTTCATTCCTTTCGTTAGTAGCATACCACGTCTGAAGGCAATTCAAAAATAATCCATGTTTTCCCACCTAACTCAGTTCGGGACTGCACGATGAGGGCACAATGATCTACAACATGACGTTCTTTCGCCTTTGTTCCTTATCACTGCGGATACATCCATTCCACAATGAAGTTTCACGTTATTTCAGGTAAAATGTAAGGTCCATAAATCGTTTCTGTGATAAAATGGCACTAAGTTTAATTTTAAAATGCAGGTGAAATGATGTCGAATATTGTCAGGGGCACCATGCTGCTTACTGGTGCAACATTTTTATCGAAATTTTTAGGAATGATTTACGTAATCCCGTTTAACGAAATTGTAGGGGAAACAGGCGGGACACTGTTTTCATTTGCTTATACACCGTACAGTATTTTAATCAGTATTTCTACAATCGGCGTCCCGCTGGCTGTTTCCAAGTTTGTTTCCAAATACAATGCATTGAATGATTATGAAACTGGAATGCGGATGTTTAGGGCAGGCATTATGTTGATGGCTGTTACAGGGTTCCTCGCTTTTTTAGGATTATTTTTCAGTGCAGAGTTGCTTGCCGGTTATATGATCACAAATGAAGATACCGGAAACATAACGGTTGCTGATGTCACGATGGTTATTCGGATGGTGAGTTTTGCTTTAATCATCATACCGGCCATGAGTATTGTCCGAGGTTTTTTTCAGGGACATGAGTCGATGGGGCCTACTGCAGTGTCGCAGGTAGTAGAGCAAATCGTACGGATCGGCTTTATTCTGATCAGTTCGTTTATTGTTATGAAAATTGTTGGTGGAACGATCCCCACAGCAGTTGGGTTTGCAACATTTGCTGCATTGATAGGTGCACTTGCATCCAGTACGGTTCTGTTGGTTTACTGGCACAAACGTAAGCATCACATACGAAAGCAGATTCAACAGCAAAGGTATCGACATGAAATACCGACACGTCAATTATTTTCCGAACTGTTTCGTTATGCAGGACCGTTCGTCGTAGTTGGTGTCGCCATTCCGATATATCAGCTGGTGGATCAGTTTACAGTTGAGCGGGCGATGACGGCGATAGGCCAAAAGGAATTATTTGATACGGCTTATTCTGCGATCAATTACTATGGGCATAAATTAGTCATTATTCCGGTTACCATCGCGACCGGAATGTCATTGGCGGTTATTCCTGCTTTGACGAAAACATTTACACAGCAAAACCGGCCACTATTATTTCAGCAAATAAATCAGGCCCTCCAGATTGTTTTGGTCCTTGTAGTACCGGCTGTTGTTGGATTGTCAACTTTGTCCGGTGTCGCCTATGGTTCACTTTTTGGAATGAAGAACATTGAAACGACAGGCTCATTGCTTGGCTGGTATGCACCGGTTGGGCTGCTTTTTGCTTTATTCACGGTAACAGCCGCCATTCTGCAGGGAATTGATGAACAGCAATTTGCCGTTATCAGTTTATCCGCCGGTGTGCTGTTGAAAGTGCTCTTCAATATCCAATTGATTCATACCTTTGGTGCAAAAGGCGTTATTTTCGGTACGGCACTTGCTGTCGGGACAGCGGTTGCTTTGAATTTATGGAAGATCAAATCGGCTATCGGATTTCCGTTCAGACAAACGTTTAAACGTTTTATGCTTGTTTGTATTTTTTGTGTGTTCATGGTGGTTTCCATTTTAATCATTAAATTGATATTCGGTACATTTTTGGACTATGAATCATCGCGCGGAGCGTCCGTTATTATGCTTGTGGCAGGTGTTGCCACAGGCGGCGGTGTCTATTTATGGTTCAGTTACCAATCAACGCTGCTCGAACGTGTCCTGGGTGACCGGATAAGGATCCTGGATCGGGTATTTCGCAGGTAATGGAGGATATAAATGCGTTTGGATAAATTGCTGGCAAACAAAGGTTATGGGAGCAGAAAAGATGTCAAGGGACTGATTAAGAAAAAGAACGTAACCGTGAATGATCAAGTTGTCAAAGACAGCAGCTTCCATGTTGATCTGGAAAAAGATGTCGTAAAAGTGAATCATGAAATCGTATATTACCGGGAATATATCTACGTGATGCTGAACAAGCCATCCGGCTATGTTTCAGCAACAGCTGATGACCGGGAAAAGACCGTCATTGATTTACTGCCGGCTGAATATCGATTATTTAATCCCTTTCCTGTCGGCAGGCTCGATAAAGATACTGAAGGATTGCTTTTGATTACGAATGATGGACAACTGGGACATCAGCTGACATCGCCGAAAAAAGCTGCGGAAAAAACATATTATGCTGATATCAGGGGACATGTAACAGAAGACGATATCGAGCAATTTCGGCTTGGTGTTCAGTTGGACGATGGGTATATTGCCAGACCGGCTAAACTGAAGATTCTTCGTGCCGGCAATATGTCGCAAGTTTATGTAACGATTACGGAGGGGAAATTCCATCAGGTGAAGCGGATGTTTGAAGCAGTCGGGAAAAAGGTTGTTTATTTAAAACGGATCCAAATGGGGAACATAATGCTGGATGATAATTTGGAACCCGGGGATTTCCGTGAGCTGGAGGATACAGAAGTTGAAAGCCTGAAAAAGAGCCGCTCAAAAAAATAACTGACATATCAATGTCAGCTATGATTCCTTGTTTATGAGGAAATATTGACAGGTTTGGCTGTAGTTTTCCACTTACCTCTTACAGGGCTTTTTACCAGACCGTTATGTGTCAAAATACTAAGGTCGCGTTGAATCGTACGGTCGGTAGTTCCAAATTCTTCAGCAATTTCCCGGGTTGTGACTGTCCCTTTTTCTCTAATATAAAGATAGACATCCTTCACTCTCGTCAGCATGCGGGATGTTGCATGATTCAAAAAACCACTCCCTAAGACATATCATTTTCTGTGGTGCAACTAACTGAGCCGTTACATTAATATTACCGCTTTTCCGGTTCGGATAAAAGTAATAATTTCAATTTTGTTGCAAAAACAATAAAACTTTTTATAAAGTATACGATATCATGCGTAAAAAAATGAGGGATATGTATGAATTCGCCACATTATTTTATAGCGCTTCCGCTGCCGAATTTTCTCAAAAAGCAGTTGGCCGGATGGCAGCGCGCGTTGAGCGACAAACTGCCTTATAAACAATGGACACATCCGGACGATTTGCATATTACCCTGAAATTTCTCGGGCCGGCTGAACAGAATCAGCTTCAGATGTTAATGAAATCAATGGCGCAGATTAAACGTATCAGTGCTTTTTCATTACAGACTGAATCTTTAGGTACATTTGGCAATCCTAAAAAACCGCGTGTTCTTTGGGCAGATGTTAAACGTAAGGAAAAACTGTTTTACTTACAGGAGAATGTTGAGAATATAGCATCACAGGCGGGTTTTCAGCACGAAAAAAGAGTCTATACGCCACATATAACATTGGCAAAAAAGTGGACAGGGGGGATGAAAGATCTGTCCGACTTGAAAAAACGCTACATACGGCAGCAAACATTTGAAGTAGATCAAGTCGTTATTTACCGGATTCATCCAGAAAAAAACCCTAAATATCACGTCGCGGCCACATTCAATTTGTCGAGGGGAGAGGACGTTTATGGCACAGCTGATTAAGCTGGAAGATTATATTTCGCGATATGAATGGAATGCGTATCGTTATTCAAGCCAATTTATCCGGATAAAGCAAGATAACTGGAAAAGGCTTTATAACATGTGGCTGAATGATGATATACCGGTCAAGCCCAAAGAGGAGCCTGTTTCTGCATTTTCCAAATGGAAGTCATTTTTGAAATCGGGCAGAGTGAAGGAGGAAACCACAACACAGGAAGACTATTCCCTGCCGAAGACCGAGAAAGCGTTGAAGCACTATTTTCTTAATAAATTATTTCCGCTGCAATTGAAGTGGGCTTCGTCAACGGTTACGGATGTATCATTCATGGATAAAAATTATTATGAAAACAATCAGTTAAAATATTATCTTCAACGCTTTCCCGATACATATTTACTGATGTACTATCCCATTTTTAATATTAAAAATGCGCCGGTTGATGGTGACATCATTTTAATCAGTCCCATCGGTATTGAAATCATCCATATGATCGACAAAGCGCCAGGTACGGTCATTATGGCTGATGGTGAACGAACATGGCTGCTAAAGGATCAAACAAAAAAAGAAACAACCATGCTGAGCCCGACACTTGCCCTCAAACGCACAGAGCAAATTGTCAAAAGTATCTTGAGTCTGCAAGATATTGATTTCCCTGTCAGGAAAGTTGTATTATCCCGGACGAACGATATCGTATTTTATACTGAGCCTTATAACACTCGCCTTATCGGAAAACATGAATATGCAAATTGGTTTATCGAAAAACGTGAGCTCGTGTCCCCTTTGAAAAATCTGCAGCTGAAAACAGCGGCATCATTATTGAAAAACTGTCAGACGAGTTCTGTAAAGCGACCAGAATGGGAAGACGATGACGATAGCTCATTCACAGACGATAACGGGGAAATCTGAATGTATATAAACCGGGTTGCCAACGTCATGGGAATATAAGTTTCGGTTGAAAACATAACGAATTTCCGATAATCTAATGTCATGTCTGTTTTTTTATATAGTATTTAAATATGGAATCTTATCATGATTTGAGGTATTTACAGTGAATTGGCTTCAGCAAGCAATCGGAAAAGAATGGAATATCACACCCGCAGGCGGACTGACAGGCGATGCTTATATTGCCAGTAAAGATGACCGTCGCTTGTTTTTAAAACGTAATTCTTCCCCATTTCTGGCAGTATTATCGGCAGAAGGTATCGTGCCAAAGCTCGTGTTTACAAAGCGGATGGAAAATGGTGATGTCATAACTGCTCAGGAATGGCTTGACGGACGCGAATTAAAGGCAGAGGAAATGCAGCATCATCGGGTAGCCGATTTGCTTCGAAAAATACATGGATCAACTGAACTGCTTCATATGCTGATGCGATTAGGCAAAAAACCTGTTACACCGGATGAACACTTTACTGAGATAGCTGCCAGGCTAAAGTCAAACGGCTTACTGGATCAATATGACGAGGTACGTGATACAATCCGTTATCTGAAATATATGCTGCCGGCTGCACGCAGCCAGCAGCCTGTTGTATGCCATTGCGATTTGAATCATAATAATATTATTTTAACGACTGACGGGCAGCTTTATCTAGTTGACTGGGATAATGCCATGATAGCAGATCCGGCAATGGACTTTGGTTTTATTTTAAAATGGTATGTACCAAAGGAAGATTGGGATGAATGGCTGGAACAATACGGTGCTTCCAGGGATAACCATTTGTTTGAAAGGATGTATTGGTATTTAATCATGGATGCCCTTTATTATTTGTCATGGCATTATGAGCGCAATGAGCTGAATAAAGCCCAAAGCCGGTTAGCTGATTTGCGGGATCTGAACGATTGTGTGGTGAATGCTATTCTACGTTAGTCTGCTGAATGGCATTTACCCATGTTTCGATATTTTCTCTGTTTGACAAAATATGTTCCTCGTCATTATGGGCAATTTCACCCTGACGTCCGTAATTATATATCTCCGGCAGCAGCTGAAGCAATTGTTCATCCGAAATGCTGTTGTTTGCCATCATAGCCTGTACCAAGCGCTTAATTTGCTGATATTCAGAAATCTCACCACAGCAATCTTCCGTCTGTTCTGTTAAAATATCATGCAATAGTTGTAATTGGTTGTGTGTTGTCAACGTCATTAAAATCACCTCAATGAACAGTTTTAACCAATGTGATAAATTCTATGCTTAGAGAGGTTGTTTGCACACACTTTTAGATAAAGGAGAAGTAAGAATGCGACAGCGTCATAAACCGTGGGCAAATAATTTTCTGAAAGAGAATACACATTTGATTATTCCGGATGTGTTGAAAAATAAAGGTAAGTGGCAGGAATTGTTCGGGAATGATAATCCGATTCATCTGGAAATCGGAACAGGGAAAGGCCAGTTTATTGCCGGGATGGCTGAACAATATCCGGATGTTAATTTCATAGGTATAGAACTTGCCAAAAGTATTATCGTCATGGCTGGCAGCAAAGTAAAAAAAACAGGGTGTAACAACGTGCGCCTTTTACATGTCAATGCTGCTGTCCTGACAGACCTGTTTGCGGAAAATGAGATCTCAACCATCTATTTGAATTTTTCCGATCCGTGGCCCAAAAAACGCCATGCCAAAAGGCGTCTAACCTTTCATACGTTTCTGGAACAATATCAGCATATTCTGCATCCGGATGGGGAAATCGTGCTCAAAACGGATAATCAGGGATTTTTTGAGTATTCACTTGTCAACTTTTCCCAGTTTGGACTTGAACTGAAGGAAGTTAACCTGGACCTTCACAGTGCAGAAGATCCAGAAAATGTTATGACCGAATACGAGGAAAAATTTTCGGCAAAGGGACAGCCGATTTATCGCTGCCGTGCGGTATTCACTTAGTACCCTGCTGCTAAAATCAGAAGTCCCGTGATTAGTACAAATAGGATTAAACTGTGAGAGGACTGGTGCGCCAGTCTTTTTTAAATATGCAATTGCAATCGTTTACATGAAGGACGGGATTCGCTAAACTAAATATATGGGCAAAGGAGGAGTCATAATTGGAAACAATGCAAATTGGACGGGCAAAACTGACATGGCTGAATGGCGGTGTGAATTTTCTTGACGGCGGCGCCATGTTTGGGGTTGTCCCGAAAGCTTTATGGGGAAAGAAATATCCATACAATGAGAAGAATCAGATTGAATTGCGGACAGACCCGATTTTATTACAAATAGACGGGAAGAACTTTTTAATCGAATCAGGAATGGGAAATGGAAAACTGACAGACAAACAGATCCGGAATTTCGGTGTGAAAGAAGAATCATCAGTAGATAAATCACTATCTGAATTGGGGTTGACCACAGACAACATTGATATCGTCTTGATGACGCACTTGCATTTTGACCATGCATGCGGGCTGACCAAACCCTCCGGAGAGGCTTATGAATCCGTTTTTAAAAATGCAGTGATTTATGTCTCTCAGGTGGAATGGGATGAAATGCGCAACCCGAATATTCGCTCAGCCAATACATATTGGGAAATGAACTGGAAGCCGATACAGAATCAGGTACAGCCGTTTGAAAATGAGCTGATTGTAACAGACGGCCTGAAAATGATTCACACAGGCGGGCACAGTGACGGCCATTCGATTCTTCTGTTTGGGGACGGCGAAAATACATGGATTCATATGGCGGACATTATGCCGACCCATGCCCATCAGAATAAACTGTGGGCGCTTGCCTATGATGACTATCCGGTTACATCTGTTCACCAGAAAGAAAAATGGATGGATTACGGCTATCAGAGCCAGGCGTGGTATACGTTTTACCATGATGCTTATTACCGTGCAATCAAATTTGATAAAGCGGGAAATCGGATTGATCAAGTGGAACGGGAACGGTATGAATATGGAGATGCTCGGTGAATGCTGGTAGTCGAATAGCTTATATACAGTCATGTTATGTTTTTGACAGGAATGGATGGCTGTATTTTAATGATTCAATACAGCAAAACGAAAATCCATATGAATTTTATGGTTTAAGTTTATTCAGGCTTTGATGATAAATAAAATGCACCGCATAATTGCGGTGCATTTTATAGTTTGACATAACTTATGCTGTTTCGACAGAGTCAATCACAGCACCTGTATCAACATCAATATAAAATTCGTATTGTTTGTTTTCACCGTCGATGCTGCGTGTGACACCGCCGCGGTAGGCGTTGTACAATAAGCCGTTTCTCTCGACTTCTTCGGGTTTCATGTAAATCCAGGAACCGCTGATCGGACCTTGCTTTTTAAATGATTCTTTTGCTCGTTTTAAGGCTTTCTCGGGTGTGATTTTCTGATAGCGGTCGAGCTGTTGTTTCACTAAAAATCCTGCCGCGATCCCAGCCCCGGCAGCCAAGACTGCATTTCTAGCTTTCATGATTTGGTCACCTCTAAATAAGTTTTAAACGCTTAATTTACCTTTTATTATAACGGAAACGATCCGAAATAAAAACCGTTAGGCAATCGAATGGTGGAAAGAAAACCTCATTTTCCGTTATACTTAATTTATTACATATAGTGGAGGGAATACAGATGAAACAGGAAACGATGGATTTATTTAAAAATCTGACCGAACTTCAGGGTGCACCAGGTAATGAACATGCTGTACGCAATTTTATGCGGGGTGAACTTGAAAAATACTCGGATGAAATCATTCAGGACAACCTTGGTGGTGTTTTTGGCGTAAAAAAAGGGAATGGTCCGCGGGTAATGGTTGCTGGTCATATGGATGAAGTTGGTTTTATGGTCACGCAGATTACGAAGAATGGCATGATCCGTTTCCAGACTCTAGGCGGCTGGTGGAGTCAGGTATTGCTCGCCCAGCGTGTACAGGTTATGACCGATAATGGTCCGGTAACTGGCGTCATTGGTTCGATACCACCGCATAATTTATCACCGGAACAGCGGAAAAAGCCGATGAATACAAAAGATATGCTGATTGATATTGGGGCAGATGACAAAGAAGATGCGGAAAAAATCGGCATCAGACCGGGACAATCAATTTTGCCAATTTGCCCATTCACACCGATGGCCAATGAGAAAAAGATTCTCGCCAAAGCGTGGGATAACCGTTATGGCTGCGGCTTGTCCATTGAACTGCTGAAAGAACTGCAGGATGAAACCGTACCAAACGAGCTTTATTCAGGTGCGACCGTCCAGGAAGAAGTGGGGCTGCGGGGTGCGAAGGTTGCCGCTAACATGATTCAGCCGGATATATTCTTTGCACTTGATGCCTCCCCGGCCAATGACATGTCGGGTGATGAGCAGGAATTTGGTCACATAGGCAAAGGAGCACTATTACGCATATTTGACCGCTCGATGATCACGCATCGCGGCATGCGTGAATTTATTCTGGATACAGCCGAATCAAATAATATCCCTTATCAGTATTTCGTCTCACAGGGTGGCACTGATGCAGGCAGTGTTCACCTGTCCAACAGCGGTGTTCCGTCAGCGGTTGTTGGCATCTGTTCACGCTATATTCATACATCATCATCGATCATTCATGTGGACGATTATCAGGCCGCTAAAGATCTTCTCGTAAAACTTGTTAAATCAACCGATCAAAATACAGTTGATACGATTAAAGCGAATTAAGGGATTGAAAATGAACATTGTGATCGGATCCAAAAACCCCGCTAAAATTGCTGCAGTGAAGGATGTTTTCACACAGGATGTGGTGGGATCTGCCGGTGCCCCTTCACTGGTTCGCGATCAGCCTTTTTCCGATACAGAAACGAGACAAGGGGCGATTAATCGGGCTGTCGGCAGTCTTAAAACGGTATCAGCAGACATTGGTATCGGGCTGGAAGGCGGTGTCATGTACGTTGATGACAGGCTTTATCTATGTAATTGGGGTGCGCTCATTACAAATGATAACGAAATTTTTACAGCCAGTGGTGCGCGGATATTACTGCCGCCGGAGATTGAAGATGAACTGAAAAAAGGCATTGAACTTGGTGACGTGATGGATGCATATGCTAAGCGGCAGGATGTCAGGAAAAAAGAAGGTGCGATTGGCATTTTCACGAATGACCGTATATCACGGAAAACGATGTTTGTCCATGTTGTGAAGCTTCTTCACGGTCAGTGGGAATATTGGAAGCAAAAATAAGAAAGCAGCGGTTTAAAGCCGCTGCTTACTGTTGTGACTATTCGTGCTTCTACTCATAAATATAACGCAATACATCAAGTGCCTGATCCACTGTCTCAACCGTCACATTTGCTTTGTTGGTCAGCTCTTTCAGCGGGTGAATTAATGATTCAGGCCGCACGATAATAGTTGGTTTATTCATGGTGATGGCGGCACTTGCATCCATCGCCGTGTTCCATTGTTTATATTTTTCCCCGAACAAAGCAATGACGACATCTGATTTCTGCATTAACACTTCTGTACGCAAATTATTGATGCTTGAAGCTGCATCATCTTTATACATTTTGCCGGGCTGTTCGCCGAGGATATCCTCCCCCACGTTATCGGAACGATCGTGATTTGTTTGTGGGGCGACAAATGTGAGCGGAAGATTTTTATCCTTGGCTTTTGATTTCAGCTCTTCCCGCCAATCATCATGAATCTGACCTGCCAGATAAACTGTCAATTCCATAAAAAACCCTCCAATGTTTATCATCTAAATTCTATCTTACCTGTTTTCATAAACAACGCAAATGAAAAAGTCTGAAATTCGACATGTCATTTTTAACAGAGTTTTTGAATAGACTCTGCAAACAATACGCTTGTCAAAATAAAAATTCATAGTATTATTATAGACTGAGACAAAAGTACTATTTTGGGGGAAAATACATTGCGAAAGTTAAAAAGCGCGGTTATAACATTGCTATGTGCGGTTATATTGACGGGTTGCAGCATGCAGTCCGAAGATGAAGCCGTTAAAAGCACTGAAGAAACCGCAGAGAAAGTCTTTAATGCAGAAAAGGCAATTGAAACGAATCAGGAGCTTGACGCGTTTTCTATGTACTTGCCGAAAGGTTTTGAGATTATTGAAGAAGACGCGAGCAATGTTATCATAGAAGATGGTGAACAGACATATATCGTGTTTTATAATAATCTGGAGAATCCGCTCAGTACATTAAATTATGAATCAACAGCAGCCAAAAAAGATCAGGCATTGCTGTTTGAATCATTTGACGACACGAATAAGTTTGGGTATACCCGGATTTTGCCGGATGATGAAGAACATTATGAATTGCAGGCAGGCATTGGCGGGGTGAAAATTACAACTTACACCTCTAAATCGGACATGGAAAGCGATGCGGAAAAGATGATGAAAATCGCACGTTCGATTGTGGTGGACAATCAGGATTCAGCTCAAAACTAACCTTGTTCCATTAAAATCCGCCCGGTATCATAGTTGCAGCTGCCGGCTTATTTACTGTCCTTGTTGGATGCAGATAGCAAGATGATTGAATCCTGCCTGCATGAAAGATATGATAGACAATAGCGATGGAGGTTGATTGAGATTGACAACAATTGAAACGGAAGAGCAATTCAATGATTTTATAAAAAATGAAAATGTCGTTGCGGTTTTTTCTGCTGACTGGTGTCCGGATTGCCGTGTAATCGAACCGGTACTGCCGGAAATCGAAGACGCCTATCCGGATTTCACGTTTGTTGAAGTGGACCGTGACCAGTTCATTGACCTTTGCCGGGAATATGATGTATTCGGGATTCCAAGTTTTATTGCTTTCAAAAATGGTACCGAAGCGGGCCGGTTTGTCAGTAAAGACCGGAAAACCAAAGGTGAAGTCATGGCGTTCATGGAAGAAGTCAGCTGATAAAGGGGGAGACGCCAGCAATGAAAATGACCAGTCTCAAAATGAAAAAAATACTTCAGGATAGATTGTCGAACGAGAATTTCAAAACATCTTACAACCGGGATAAAGACACATTTCGCATTGAGTGGAAAGATACCAGGCAGGGGATGACTATCACACTGCCGAATGTCGTGTCAAAATATAATGAACGTGGTGAAGCAGCAATTGACGATCTGGAGGAACACGTGACGGAAGCGTTGCGAATCATGCACGAGGAACATCACTTGTCCGGCAAGGAAAAGCAAATTTTTCCGGTTATCCGCTCAACGTCCTTTCCGACTGAAACAAAGGCCGGTAAAACGCTCGTCAGTAAAGAACATACGGCTGAAACGCGAATTTTTTATGCGCTGGATTTAGGTAAGTCTTACCAGCTGATCGATGAATCGATGCTTGAGGAAGAAGGATGGACACAGGAGCGGATCGATGAAATTGCAACCTTTAATGTCCGGTCCTTGGATAACGCTTATAAACAAGATACCGTAGCTGGAAATGATTTTTATTTTGTGGCAACACAGGATGGTTATGATGCGAGCCGTATTTTAAATGAGGCATTCCTTGAAGAGATGCTCATCAATGCCAAAGGCGAGCTGGCGGTTGCTGTGCCGCACCAGGATGTTTTGATTTTTGCTGACATTCAGAATAAAACTGGCTATGATATATTGGCGCAAATGACGATGAAGTTTTTTGCAGAAGGACGCATCCCGATTACATCGCTGTCCTTTATTTATGAACATAAAACATTGGAACCCATCTTCATACTCGCCAAAAATCGTCCGGAAAAGAAATAGAAAGGATTGAATGACATGGATGTTTTTTACAACCATAAGGGTATAGGGGATGTCCTGATTGTTCCGCTTGAAGACATGGATCGTTATGATATCACATATGAAAACTATGGCGATATCACTAAGATAACGGATAAACAAGGTACGATTGCAGGCTACAATATCTTTAATGCATCAACGTATTTTGACGTAAACAGTATTGGAAAAATTACCTTAACGGAGAACATGCTCGGCCAGATGAAAGAAGCGTTCAGACAAAATAATCTGGATGATCCGCTTGATTTTGATTTGAGTCCGAAGTTTGTTGTCGGCTATGTCAGGGAAATGTCACCACACGAAAATGCCGATAAATTAAGTGTCTGCCAGGTCGATACAGGTGATGAACAGCTGCAGATCGTCTGTGGGGCCCCAAATGTTGATGCCGGACAAAAAGTGGTCGTCGCAAAGGTTGGTGCAGTCATGCCAAGCGGATTAAAAATTAAACCGACAAAATTACGCGGTGTTCCATCGAATGGTATGATATGTTCACAGAAAGAACTTGGCCTTCCGAATGCACCGGAAGAAAAAGGGATTTATGTACTGGATGATGCTTATTCGACAGGTGATCCCTTTGAATTTTAACATGAAAACAACCTGAGTCCATGGACAAGGGTTGTTTTTTTAACTACAATTTAGTCTATACATGCTAAAATAATGATAGTGGTCAGTATAAAGAAATGAGTGAATACATATGTGGGATCGATGGAAAAAGAAAATCAGCCATTTTCTTTTTAAAGAAGAAGAAAATGATGATCCGGCAGTGAAAGAGCTGAATCATAACAAACAGGATGTTCATACGCGCATGACATATCAATATCCTGACCGGAAATCATTTCGTTTTCCTGTCATCCCGGATCAGCCGAACCAGGGGGATGAATCGCAAATACCGGCATTTCGGCGTAAAAGAATCCGTGACAGACAGCAATCAGAGCCTGAACACAGTCGTGAGTCCCGGGGATCGCAGAAAATTTATAAACCGGAATCAGGAAAGCCATTTACGCCGACGGAGGTACCGTCACCGATTTACGGTTTTCAGAAACGGAATAAAGAGAAAGAAATTGAAGACGTGCCTGCATTTCAGCGAAAGCAGAATCATGCTAATCATGATCGGGAGACGACAATAGAAAAGTCTGTCCCAATGTCTGAGAACCAATCCGACCTGGAGGAAGCTGCAGATGATTCCGGGATTACTGTTCATCATGAAAGTGCTGATGGAACAGGCAAACAGGCTAATCGTACCCAAAATACCATAAATGACACGAAAAAACCGATGAATCGTGATAAAAGCGGCCGTCTGTATCGTGAACAACATAAAAAGCAGAGCAAGCCGAAAACACCACCATTTAACGTTCTGATGTCGGCTAATGATAAGCGGAATCAACAAAAAAATCGGAAGCCAATTCAAAAAACAGTCAACAAACAAGATGCCATTCAAAAAAGCGCGGTACCTTATCATTTATTGGATGACCCCGTCCAAGAAACGGCACAGGATCATTTATGGATGCAAAATCAGCGGCAATTACTGGAAAAAACGTTAAAATATTTCAATGTCCGCGCAAAAGTCGTCAATACAACACAGGGACCGTCTGTAACACGGTTTGAAGTGCAGCCCGAACTTGGAGTGAAAGTGAGCAAAATCAAAAATCTTAGTGATGACATCAAATTAAATATGGCTGCCAAGGATATCCGGATTGAAGCCCCAATCCCTGGAAAAAGCACAATCGGCATCGAAATTCCCAATCAGCATGCCCGGACGGTGACACTGCAGGAAATTTTTGAGAAGCAACGTTTTCAAACGAGTGCATCACCCTTGACGATTGGATTGGGATTAAGTATTGAAGGGGATCCGCTGGTGACCAATATCCAAAAAATGCCGCATGGACTTATTGCTGGAGCAACCGGTTCCGGCAAAAGTGTTTGCATAAACACAATATTAATCAGTCTTTTGTATAAAGCGAATTATAATGAAGTCAAGTTTATGCTGATTGATCCAAAAATGGTGGAATTGGCACCATACAATGGTATTCCGCACCTGATTTCGCCGGTGATCACTGATGTGAAAGCAGCAACTGCTGCACTGAAATGGGCGGTCAAAGAGATGGAGAATCGTTATGATGCATTTGTCCGTGAAGGTGTCAGGGATATCGAGCGATTTAATCAAAAAATGGTGAAACAGAGCCGTGCGGAAGACAAAATGCCGTTTATCGTCATTGTTATTGATGAACTGGCTGATTTAATGATGGTTTCACCGCAGGATGTCGAGGATTCCATCAGCCGGATTGCCCAGAAAGCCCGTGCCTGTGGTATACACTTGCTGCTTGCCACGCAGCGGCCTTCAGTTGATGTCATTACAGGGCTGATCAAGGCAAATATCCCAACACGCATCGCATTTAGTGTATCGTCACAAGTGGATTCCAAAACGATTATTGATACAGGCGGTGCTGAAAAGCTGCTGGGTAAAGGGGATATGCTGTTTATGGAAAATGGCGCAGGCAAGAGTGTCCGTCTGCAGGGAGCATTTGTATCCGATGAGGAAATTGACCGTATAACCGATTACGTGCGGTCAATGGCCGAACCAGATTATCAATTTGAACAGGAGCAGCTGCTTGAAGAGGTATCGAAGGATGATCAGGAAGACGAGCTTTTGAATGATGCTATTTCTTTTGTCATCGACCATAACAGTGCAAGCACCTCTCTCTTGCAGCGTCAATTTAAAATCGGCTATAACCGGGCAGCTAGATTGATGGATACCATGGAAAAAAAAGGCATTATTGCTCAGCAAAACGGAAGCAAACCAAGGGAAGTGCTTGTGTCTGCTTCACAAATGGAAAATTAAGTTGCTTGTTCAGTTGATGATCTTTTTATATTATAAGAAGGAATAAAACAGAAGAACATCAGTGGCAGCGAATGTATATATTAAAAGTAGCCCATACACTGGCAGGCAATAACCGATCATTTTTATCCCGCCTTAACGGGCAGGTCAGCCATAAACGCGACGTCCTCGAAAAAGAAATCCGCTTTTTTTCGTGCGATGTATCGCTGCTGAACCGTTCCTTGTCCTGTCACATTGTCGGCACTGGCACGTCGTGTACGTCTAAGTCGCCACTTTAAAACTTTAAGAGGATTAAGAAAATGAAGGCGGCAACTGCCCAACACACTGGTGATGGCTATCAAGTATTTATGGTTGATTCAACAACCCAGTTGACATACGTGATGAGTGAGTGTTGGGGATAACGCCCATCTCTTTTCAAATATTTTAATCGCCGTGATAATTTGCTATAATAGCAAAATAGTGATGAATTAATGTAAGGAAAGATTTGAGTTCAGACATAAATTTGGAGGTTCTTTTTTATGACAGCTTACCATTTTATTGGTATTAAGGGAACCGGAATGAGTGCACTTGCCCAAATTCTTCATGACTCTGGTGAGAACGTGCAGGGGTCTGATGTTGAGAAGCGTTTTTTTACACAAGAAGCTCTGGAAGAAAAAAATATTCCGATTTTCCCTTTTTCAGAAACGAACATCAAGGAAGGTTACACCGTTATAGCCGGTAATGCTTTTTCAGATAATCATCCGGAAATCAAAGAAGCGATTAATCGAGGTCTGACGTTTTATCGATATCATGAATTTTTAGGTGAATGGCTGAAACAGTATACAAGTATCGCCGTCACCGGTGCGCATGGAAAAACATCCACATCCGGTTTGCTGGCACATGTACTGGATCAATCTTATCCGATTTCGTATCTTATTGGTGATGGTACAGGGAAAGGACATGTGGACAGCAAATATTTCGTGTTTGAGGCGTGTGAATACCGCCGCCATTTCTTAAGTTATGAGCCGGATTATGCCATCATGACCAATATTGATTTTGATCATCCGGATTATTTCACAAGCGTTGATGATGTTTTTGATGCATTCCAGTCTATGGCTGAACGGGTGAAAAAAGGGATTATCGCTTGTGGTGATGATGAACAATTGCAGCAGATCCAGGCAAAAGTACCTGTAGTTTACTACGGTTTTTCCAGCACGAATGATTTTCAGGCGCAAAATGTAACCGAAACAGAGCATGGAACTGAGTTTGATGTGTTTGTACGCAATACGTATTATGATACATTTACCATTCCGATGTTCGGCGACCACAATGTGCTGAACGCATTATCGGTCATTGCCATCTGCCATTACGAGGATATTAAGGCAAATACGATGAAAGCATTAAGCAATTTTGAAGGCGTTAAACGCCGGTTTACGGAAAAAGTAATCGGAAATCAGATATTGGTTGACGATTACGCCCATCATCCAAGGGAGATCAGGGCGACGATTGAAACGGCGAGGAAAAAGTATCAGGATAAACCGATTACTGCCATTTTCCAGCCACATACATTTACGCGCACGCGCACATTTCTGCAGGAATTTGCTGAGAGTTTGAATCAGGCTGATCAGGTATATTTGTGCGACATTTTCGGATCAGCAAGGGAAGAAAGCGGTAAGCTGACAATAAAGAATCTGCAGGAGCTTGTAGATAACAGTAAAATTTTGGATATATCCAAAACAGAAGTTTTAATGGAACATCCGAACAGTGTATTGCTGTTCATGGGTGCAGGAGACATTCAAAAATTTCAAAAATCCTATGAAAGCCAGCTGGAAATCGTGAACAACAATCAGACGAAAAAAGCCTAGAAACTGAAGAGAGCCACCTGCCTGGCTCTTTTTGTAGTGAAAAAATATAGAAAACCTCGTACCGACCCTGTTTGTTAAGGATTTTTTTGATATATCTGTCGAAATTACCGTGGAAATCCGTTATAGTAGATGATATAGGTGGTTATTTGGTGTATTTGACTTTTTGAACAACCTCTATAAATGTAAGATTTGCATGTTTACACAACCATGATTGGGGAAGTGTGTAAGAAAATGCTTATCGATTCACATACACGCATCACCACACCGAATTATCGTCGAATACGAAGGAGCTGAAACCCTATGGAAGTCTTGTTGTACATTGCTGCGATCATAGCTGCCGCAGCGTTTGCAGTACTTGTAGTTTATGTGGTTATTACCCTGAAGGCGACACAGCGGACAATGAATAATGTATCAAATACGCTAGAAAACCTGGAATCCCAGATGCAGGGGATTACGACCGAGACGACTGAATTGCTTCATAAAACAAATAATCTTGCAGATGATGTCAATCAAAAATCAGACAAGCTTGATGCGTTGTTTGATGGTGTTAAAAGTGTTGGCAACACAATCAATGAGTTTAATGAATCAATCGGCAAATTGTCAGCCAATATCTCCAAAACTGCCTCTAAAAATCAGGAGAAAGTATCTGAAGTGCTTAAATGGGGCAACTCAATTGTTGATTTCTGGAAGAAGAAAAAGAAATAATAAATTGATGAAGGAGGAACGATGACATGGGGAACAGTGACAACAACAATAACAGTAAGGATTTTATGGTAGGGGCGCTTATTGGAGCGATTGCCGGCAGTGTCATTGCTTTATTGTGGGCGCCAAAACCCGGAAAAGAATTAAGAGGCAATATCAATGAAGGTGCTTTGCAGTTAAAGGATCGTGCCGGTGAATGGAAAGAAACGGCATATGAAAAAGGGTCAGACTGGAAAGATACTGCTTATCAGAAAGGCTCGGAATTAAAGGAAAAGGCGTACCTGAAAGGGTCAGATTTAAAAACAAAAGCAGTTGATACCACATCCAAGCTCTCACAGAGAACACAAGAAAAAACACAGGAATTGACTAGAAATTTACAAGATAAATTGAATGGCAATGACAGCAAATCGAAGCAAGCTGCAGCGGAAGCAATTGGTGAAGCCGCAGCTGAAGCCGAAAAAACCGAAACGAAATAGAGTCCGTAAGCGGGATAAATACAACGAGTCAGTGTTCATTCACTGGCTTTTTTGTATTCGCGAAATGTGGGAGCTGTAAAGTAATCCGTGCTGCCTGTAACCCCTTTTCTGAAAAAAATATAAAATATATGGTGACAAAGAATTCGTTTTTCGGTATAATGATGGCTAATTATTTAAATATTGGTCATAAAATAAAAACAACGTCATTTCGGGAGGGGTTAGATTGAGTCATGCGTTAGAGCAGCTGCGCCAACAATTGGATGGTGTAAACAACAAATTACTGGAACTGATCAATCAGCGTGCTGAGATCGTCCAGCAAATCGGTAAGGTGAAGGAAAAACAAAGTATTAACCGCTTTGACCCGGTAAGGGAACGAAAAATGCTGGATGAGTTGACGCAAAAAAATGATGGTCCATTTGAAAATTCGACCATTGAACATATTTTTAAGGAAATTTTTAAGGCAAGCCTTGAACTGCAGGAAGATGACCACCGCAAAGCATTGCTCGTATCACGAAAAATGAAACCGGAAGATACCATCATTGATATTAAAGGCGAAAAAGTCGGCGATGGCAATCTTCATCATATTATGGGACCATGTTCGGTCGAAAGCTATGAGCAGGTTGCGCAGGTTGCAGAAGCCGTGAAACAGAAGGGGCTTAAACTGCTTAGGGGCGGGGCGTTTAAACCGAGAACTTCTCCATATGACTTTCAGGGTCTTGGCGTTGAAGGTCTGCGGATTTTAAAGCAGGTTGCAGACGAGCAAGATCTGGCCGTTGTCAGTGAAATTGTCAATCCTGAACATGTGGAAAAATCATTAGATTACGTTGATGTTATCCAAATCGGCGCCCGAAACATGCAAAATTTTGAACTGTTGAAGGCGGCTGGTGAAACCAATAAGCCTGTACTCTTGAAGCGCGGAATGTCCGCAACGATTTCCGAATTTGTTAATGCAGCAGAATATATCATTTCGAAAGGTAACGGGCATATTATTCTATGTGAACGTGGTATTCGAACATACGAAAAGGCTACCAGAAACACATTGGATATATCAGCGGTGCCCATTTTGAAGCAGGAAACCCATTTGCCTGTCATGGTTGATGTCACCCATTCAACAGGCCGCAGAGACTTATTGCTTCCGGCAGCAAAAGCAGCTGTCGCTATTGGTGCAGACGGCGTTATGGCAGAAGTACATCCTGATCCTGCGGTAGCATTGTCAGATGCTGCCCAGCAAATGGATATCCCAACATTTGATAGTTTCATGAATGAACTTGATGCATACGCCCCACGTGCCAGTTTGCAAGGATAAAGCGAAACTCATTCAGCAGCATCACGGCACTTTTTGTGAGGAACAAAGGCTAAAAGCGCAACGTCGTGTTGCAACGCCTTTGTGACCTGCATCGTGCAGGCCCGAGCCGAATCGGACATTTAAGGACAGTTACCCGCCGTTTTTGGCGGGCTACTGTCCTCTTTATGCGGCGAAATTTCCAGGAAGTACTTTTACGTGGGAGGCGCCTATTCTCACCCGTTTCGCCTGCTTTCGGAAGTGATTTTGTCAGAGAGAAGTGCTCTCTCAGCCGTTTCGCTCGCTTTCGGAAGGCATTTCGTCAGAGAGAAGTGTTCTCTCAGCCGTTTTGCTCGCTTTTGGAAGGCATTTCGTCAGAGAGAAGTGCTCTCACTTGACGGCGCCCGATATTGTGGAATGCTTTTATCACGATAACCGGAAGACAGCAATGCAAAATGAGCTAT
>Ga0079226_10000946_pt1 | contig 21735 bp, 19 predicted proteins | sample Poulit2014_FD_76345 | JGI IMG/M metagenome (GOLD analysis project Ga0079226, IMG submission 76345) | Agricultural soil microbial communities from Georgia to study Nitrogen management - Poultry litter 2014 | ecosystem: Environmental > Terrestrial > Soil > Agricultural land | place: USA: Georgia... | reverse complement strand
GGCGCACCGATGATCCAGCCAATGCCGAAAAGCGTTCCGGCCACGACGACGAAGGAGCCTGCCAACCAGGGGATCAGCGCTTTGTCCTCTTGGCGCTGCATCTTGAACGCTTCGATGATCTGGGTGAAGCGTTCCTTGCGCGAGGCGCGCTTTTCCTTCTTGGCTTGCTTACGCTCCGCCTTGTCCTGCTTTCCGGCCATAATGCCAGGGTACCGGCGAGCGCCCGTGGTCCGGATCGTCGGTCCCCTCTGGGATACTGGGTCCGTGATCGATGCCAGCGGTCCCGGGTTGCAGCAGGCCTCGTCGCTGCTCGATGAACTGGATCCGCAGCAGCGTGCGGCGGTCACAGCGCCGCGCGGGCCGGTCTGTGTGCTCGCCGGCGCGGGCACCGGAAAGACACGCACCATCACACACCGGATCGCTTATCTGGTTCGGTCAGGCCTCGTGGAACCGGGGCAGGTACTCGCAGTCACCTTCACCTCACGAGCCGCCGGCGAGTTGCGGGCTCGGCTGGAAGCGCTCGGTGTGTACGGTGCCCAGGCTCGGACGTTTCACGCCGCGGCGCTGCGGCAACTGCGTTACTTCTGGCCGCGCGCGGTCGGGGACAACCATTGGCAGTTACTGGAGAGTAAGTCCCGAGTCATCGGACGTGCGGCCCACCGCGCCGGACTGGAGACCGATGGTGACACGTTGCGTGATCTGGCCGCCGAGATCGAGTGGGCGAAATCGTCACTGCTCGGTGCGGCCGATTATCCGCAGGCTGTGAGCAGGTTCCGGCGGAGTCCACCGGTGTCGGCCACGGATGTGGCCAGTGTGTACCGCATCTACGAGGAGCTCAAGAACTCCGCACGAACCCTGGACTTCGCCGACCTGTTGTTGCACACCGTCGCGGTGTTGGAGGAGCACAGTGCCGTCGCCGAAGAGTTCCGGAACCGGTACCGGTGCTTCGTGGTCGACGAATACCAGGATGTCACACCGCTACAGCAACGGTTGTTGGATGCTTGGCTGGGTAGCCGTGACGATCTGACCGTCGTCGGTGACGCGAATCAGACGATCTACTCGTTTGCCGGTGCCTCCGCACGGCCATTGTTGAGTTTCACCAGGCGCTTTCCCGAGGCGAATCTCGTGCGGTTGGAGCGCGACTATCGATCGAGTCCGCAGGTTGTGCGATTTGCCAACTCGGTGATCGACGCTGCCCGTTCGCGTCCTGCCGGGTCGCGTCTGCGGCTGCGCGGTCAACGTGAGGACGGGCCGGAACCCAGCTTCGGCGAGTACGATGACGAACCCACGGAAGCCGCGGCGGTCGCCGACCGGATCGCGGAACTATGCCGCGAGGGTGTTGCCGCCGGCGAGATCGCGGTGCTGTTCCGCGTGAACGCACAGTCCGAATCCTATGAGGAGGCCTTGGCGGCGCGCGGCATCAGTTACGTCGTGCGTGGCGGCGAACGCTTCTTCGAGCGGACCGAGGTTCGACAGGCGATGGCGACGCTGCGCACGCTGGCATCGACAGGTGCCGACCACGACGGGAATCTGGTGAACACTGTCCGCGAGGGGTTGCGCGCTCTCGGCTTGACCGAGACACCACCGGACAGCGGCACCGCTCGGCAACGTTGGGACGCTTTGGACGCTCTCGTGCGACTCGCGAGTCAGTTCGCGGCATCAGCGCCGGACACGTCCTCGGTGTCGTTGCGCCGATATGTGACCGAACTGGAGGAACGCGCCGCCGCGCAACATCCCCCGACGGTCGATGGCGTCACCCTCGCCTCGCTGCATGCCGCGAAAGGACTGGAATGGGACGCGGTGTTCCTGGTGGGACTGGCGGACGGCACGTTACCCGTACAACAGGCGTGTGATTCGTTCGAAGCGGTCGAGGAGGAGCGTAGGCTCTTTTACGTTGGGGTGACGCGTGCGCGGGAACACCTGTCCCTGTCGTGGGCGCTGGCGCGGTCTCCCGGTGCTCGCGCGCGGCGGCGGAGCCGGTTCTTGCACGGCCTGGTGTCCGAGGACTCCCCTGCCGAGCGTTCTGGTGCACAGCGCGCGGGCCGGGCGAGCGGCACGCGGTGCCGCGTGTGTGGTAACGCGGTGACCGCAACCAACGACGTCAAACTCGGTCGTTGTGCGCGTTGTCCCGCCGATCTCGACGAGGACCTGCTCGCGCGGTTGCGACGGTGGCGTACCCGGCGTGCCGGCGAGCTGCGGATCCCGACGTATGCGGTGTTCACCGATGTCACGTTGCAGGCCATCGCGGAGCAGCGCCCCGAGGACGATCGTTCGCTGGTGGCGGTGTCCGGGGTCGGTGCCACCAAGCTGGCCCGGTTCGGCGCCGAGGTGCTCGCCGTGGTGCGCGGGGAAGGCGACACGTAGGAGACGTGCGGATCGGGACTGCCGCCGGACGGTGGACCGTGCCTCGTGCCCGCATCCTGTTGGCCGTTCGGGGGAGTCCTTCTCGGGGCCGGCGAACTGTCCGGAGCGGAATCCGAAAAATGAGTTGCGCCGGGACAGGGGACGCAATAGTCTACGGGTTCCTGGTGTTCGTGCCAGGGACTACGGAAAGTCTGTGACGAGGTACGATGAGTCGTCACAGCGGTTCGGTAGTGATTCACGGATGCGCGCGACGAAAAGGAGGTGTCGGGAATGGAAACGCAACTCGTCCGGACGCCCGGCACTGTCGTGTCGCATGTTCGACGCGCGACGGTCGCTGCCCGGCGCCACACCGAGATCACGATGTCCGTGCTGGTAGTGGCCAGGAGTGTGTACGCCGGAGTCGGCTACACGCGCCCCGTTGCGGGACCGATGCTGTCCGCGCGGCCGGAGCGTGACGCCGAGTGGGCCGTGGCGAATGATCGTCCGACGTTTGTCGAACCAATCGGCAGTTCGACGGCAATTCCGTTGCCCAAGGTCAAGCGAACTCCCGCACCACCAGGGTAGGGGTACAAGGCTTACGAGGGCCGCGGAACCGTCACCGGATCCGCGGCCCTCTTTCTGTCCGTGGATCCGGAGATCCACAACCGCATCAGGGTCATCACGAGTGGCCCCGCGACGATGAGGAGACATGCCTTGTCAACACCAACAGCCCTCCCACGAGGCAGGGCGGCACCCGACGGAGTGGACAGCGGGTCGAACAGCAGTGCGTCGCTGCGGACACCGCCCTCTCCCGACCTGCGATTACCGTGCCACACCGGTGACGCCGATCTGTGGTTCTCCGAGTCACCGGCGGAATTGGAACGGGCCAAGCAACTGTGCATGGATTGTCCCATCCGGGAAGCCTGCCTGGCGGGCGCACGGGAACGGGAAGAGCCCTGGGGCGTCTGGGGCGGCGAGATCTTCGAACAGGGAGCCGTCGTCGCTCGGAAACGTGGCCGTGGGCGTCCCCGGAAGAACTCTCGGCCTGCAACCATGGAGGAGACCGCATGACGGAGTACCGGAACCCCCCGTCTCGCACGGTCGATGCAGTCGTGAGCGGGACGAGTGACGAGCGACTCCGCAAGTCACTACTGTGTTGTCGGCGGCGGGTGCCACCACGACCGTGTGGTGTCCGGCCCGGGTGAGGCACTGGTAGTGCGCCAGGTGACGGTGGGGCGTGGACGGTGCGCGCCCCACCGTATCGCCGTTGCAATGTCCGTCCGGACTCCAGCCGGATGCTGGTGCAACCGGGAGTGGCTGCTTCGCACCAGAATCACCCCGGAATCGGTCGTCGTGACGTGGTTCGAGTCGTCCCCGTGGCGGGGTGTGTCGTGGAATCGCCAGGCGACAGCCGGACGGTCCCACCAGGCGTCCACGTTTCCGAGGCGTCGCCCGTGTTGGTCGGCCAGTGCGACATGCCAGCGAGGCTGGGGTATCGAACCGTGTCGCAGGATTCGCAGCGCGGTACCGAAGTCGATGACGTGCTCGCCGGTGCCGAGCTGTCGTAACTCCTGACGCAGTGCTGCCGTTCCGCGTTGTCCGCAGTTGGTGAGTGCGCTCCAGAGGTGTTCGAGGGTGCACGCTCCGAAATACAATGGTGCCCGCAGCAGCATGCGCATGCGGTGCCGCTGTGATTCGGCCCGTGCCGCGTCGATGGCCGCTCTGGCTGGGGGTGCGAAGGGCAGTCCTCGGCGCCAGCACGGCTGCGGTTGGCGTGAAGTCCGTTCGGAAACGATGAGTTCCGGCAACGATGTTCGACATTCAGCGGGTACGAGCACCCGTACCACACCGGACTGCCGGGTGGTGATGCCGTGGGCGTGCAGCGCGTCCACTCCCGTGATGACGGTCCCCGCCCCGAACTTGCAGTGAACTCCGCGCAGTAGCTGTTCTCGTGTCGGGTCGCTGTCGGTGAGTAGCACCACTCCCGGGAACAGCCGCTGCCACGGCCCCTCGGGTCTGCAACGCCGCGCGATCGTGCTGCGCGAGAGCCCAGCCTCTCGCAGAGCCGTGTTGCTGACGACGTCCGGGAGCACGGTGCTGCCGTCGGGTGTTTCCGGTGTCTGCTGCCGTTCCTGCTGGTGTGTAGCCCGCTGCTGTGTATCCATCGTTCGGTAGGGTGCCGCGGGTTCCCTGCTCGAGGAAGTCAATACGCGGTCGCTGTGGACAGGCCTGGCGGTTCCACGACAGTGTGGACAGGTAGTCACGATCCCTGGCGTGCGGGGGTTCTCAGGAGGCCGGGGGTTCCCAGGACGCGAAGCCCGGTTGCCAGCGGGACACGATGTCACGGAGGGCGACCTCGGCGTCGAGCTGGCACAGAATGGCTATTGTCCCGGCCGTAACCCTGTGAACCAGCAGCCAGCTCGGTGGCAGATTCAGGTTGCGTCCGGTGTGAAAGTCCGGACTGTTCGGGTCGCCGAGGCGTGCCGCCTGGTCCTGCGCCCAGCTCCGCGTGAAGTGGAACGTCTCTCCACGCAACGGCGCGATGAGCGGGGCAAGATACTCGTACACGTCGTCGGCCTCGATGTCGGTGCCGGTACGGACGAACTCCTCGGCCCGGAGTAACTCCAGTAGTTCGCTCGACCGGCCGTCCAGCGCCAACCGCATGATCCTCCCGAGCGTCGGTGGTGCGCCGTCGGGGAGACGTGCCACCGCACCGAAATCGATGACGCTCAGTCTGCCGTCCGGCAGTAGCTGGAAATTGCCCGGGTGGGGATCCGAGTGCAACGTGTGTGCCCGTGCCGGCGACGAATAGTGGAACCGTGCCAGCAGCGTTCCCGCATGGTCGCGTTGTTCTTTGGTGCCGTTCGAGATGGTCTCCGACAGTGGTGTGCCGGGGACCCACTCCATCACCATGGTTTTGGGCGCACTGGCCACTACTCGTGGCACGAGAATGTGCGGGTCCCCGTCGTAGGCGCTGGCGAAAGTGCGTTGGTTGGCCGCCTCGGTACGGTAGTCGAGTTCTTCGTCCATCCTGCTCGCCAACTCGGCGAGCAGGGGTTTCACGTCCGTGCCGGGCACCAGCGTCTGGAACAGTCTGCTGAACCGTTGTAGCTGCCGCAGATCGCTGCGTAGGGCTTCATCAGCACCGGGGTACTGGACTTTCACGGCGACCTCTCGGCCGTCGTGCCAGACCGCGTGATGTACCTGTCCGATGCTGGCCGCTGCGACGGGGGAGTCGTCGAATTCCGCGAACCGGGTGCGCCATGAGCCGCCCAGTTGCTCTCGCAGCACACGGTGGGTCTCCCGAGCGGACATCGGTGGTGCGGCGGTCTGTAGCTTTGTCAGCGCTTCTCGATACGGTTCGGCCAGTTCGTCCGGGACGGCGGCCTCGAACACGCTCAACGCCTGGCCGAACTTCATTGCTCCGCCCTTGAGACTACCGAGCACTTCGAAAAGCTGTTCCGCGGACTTGGCGGACAGTTCTTCCTGCACGTTCGCAGTGTTGCGACCTGCGATCCGTCTGCTCCAACTGCCGACGGCGCGGGACGCCATGCCGAGTGGTAGCCGCGCCAACCGCGCATTCCGTGCAACCGAACCGTGCGGCAGGCTGGAGTCGTTGTCTTCCTCGGTCGGCTCGTCGAGGTCTGTCACGTGTTCGATTCTGCCTTGTCGTATCGGTTTCGCCCACCCGGTCCGTCGTTGTCGCAGTCGGTCCGTCGTTGTCCCAGCGCCCGGTTCGGCGGCGCGGTTGCGGCGTGTGCCGGAACGTGTCGATGCTCCCGTGGCAGCCAGCGGTCACCGGAAACCGTGGAAGGCGCCACAGGGACAGTCCGGGTGTGGTTCCCACGGTCGGCGGTGTATCTCTCCCTCGAACGGGTCCACTTCCAGTGTCGCGTTCCAGGCGTTCGGCGCGCGGTCCGCCGGATTCAGCGCTCGTAACACTTGTCCGGTAGCCAGTGATGCCAGCGCGTGTACACTGCTGAGCTCGGTGGGGCGCGTGCGGCCCGCCAACTGGGTGGCCACAGCGGGCCAACACGGGTCGAGGTCCGTTCGATGGAGATGGGCGCAACGGAGGCAGCTGGTTTTTCCCGGTATCACCAGGGGACCGACGATGCCGATACCGTCACGAACCCGAATCGGAAGATGCGGTACCCCGTCGGCGAACAGTTCGCGGGCGAGTTGGGGATCCGGCACGATCGCGTCCGCGAGCACTGCCAACGTCGGACGTGCCTTCCCGATGAGCCGAGTGGTCGTTGTTTTCGCGTTTGCCCGGCGTATGGCGCGTGCCATGGCCTCGGCGTACGGGCGGCCGACATCGGCCTCGATGTAGCCCGTCCCGAGATCACCGATACCGACGGTGCCACGACCGCGGCTGTCTATGTGCCCTACGCCCGCGGTTGCCAGCAGTGTGGCGGTGGCCACGGCCGCACGACTCGCGCCGTGTACGGCCACGACGGTCTCCCGACGTCCCTGTCTGGCTCGGGTGCCGGCGCGCAGTGACGAGTGTTCGGGTTCCTCGACCGCCCTACTGTGGGGAGGTGCTCCTTCCTCGAGCAGGCCGCGTCGAGTGAGTTCGGTGAGGATCGTCCGCAGAGTGTCGGCATGCTGTTCTCCGGCCGTCTGTACCAGAGTCTCCGTACTGGCGAGACCGTCGAGCTTGCGCAGCGTGTCGACCAGTGCGGCCGGTAGGTCTTCGGCCACCACCGCATGCCTCGGATCCAGACCGAACTGGATCTCTCCGGGTTTGCGCAGCAGCACATCCAGTCCCGGCACGGTACGCGGATGGGTCGGAAGCGGCGCCTCCACGGGTGTCTCCACGGGTGTCTCCACAGGTACCTCCACGAGTGTCTCCACGAATGTCGGTGTCATGACGAGCAGCATGCCCACGAGTCACTAACTGTGGACTAATCGCGCACCGAGTTGTCCACAAGATTCACCGCTTGTGGACAACTCGGGCGGTGGCTGCGGTGCCATGGCCGCTCGGAGCGCGTCGTGGAACACCGTGTTTTCGGCCGGTGCAACTCATGGTTCTGTCAGCGGGAGCCAGTACGGTGAGCGTGTGGCTGAAAAACGGGCTCGTTCGCTGCGAGGCGCTGAGAAGTACACCGACCACCGCAGTGTTTCCGGGGAGCGGGTTGAGATACGGCGCAGTACGCGTAGACGTCGTACCGTCAGTGCCTACCGCGACGGTGGCACGCTCGTTGTACTCGTGCCCGCGGCGCTGAGCGAGGCGGAGGAGGAACAATGGGTGGCCGAGATGCAGCGACGGCTGCAGCGCAACGAACGCAACCGGCGACCGGCGGCCCGTACCTCGGACACGGAGCTGTTGGCACGTTGTGCGGAACTCGCCCGACGGTATTTCTCCGGTGAACTCGCTCCCGTGAGTGTGCGTTGGGTGGCGCCGATGCGTACCCGATGGGCCTCATGTACGCCCGCGAACGGCACTATCAGGGTGAGCAGTCGCCTTCGTGAGGCACCATCCTGGGTGCTGGATTACGTGTTGGTCCACGAACTCGCCCATTTGAGGGTCGCGGGCCACAACGCGGAATTCTGGGAGCTGGTTCAGCGCTACCCGAAAACCGAGCGGGCCATCGGCTATCTCGAAGGGCTCAGCGCGGCCGCGGGGTGGAGCAACGACGATCACGGGCTGGACGCGGATGGGGACATGCCGTAGTCATGACCTGCCGTGTTCACCGCTGTTGCCGTCCGATTCGTCCGAGTCCTGGTTGCTCGCCTGATCGGTGGTCGGATCGGGGGACGTAGCCTCGTCCTGCTCGGCGCCGTGCTGCTCCGAACTCTGCCGTGCCTTCTCCAATTCTGTGATCGGGTCGAAGTTCAGTTCGTTCCGTTCGTCGAGGCGTTGTGCGAAAGCAGTGGGATCGTCCAGGTCCTCGGAAGTCGGCAAGAAATCGGGGTGCGACCAAATGTCGTCACGAGTGGCGACACCGTGCTGTTCCCCGACCAGGCTCCACAGTGTCGCGGCGTCGCGCATCCGCCGTGGGCGCAGCTCGAGTCCCACGAGCGTCGCAAAGGTCTGCTCCGCGGGACCGCCAGTGGCGCGCCGGCGACGCAGCGTTTCCCGCAGTGCGTCGGCACCGGGTAACCGGTCGGCCACCGCATCGGCGACCACGACGTCGACCCAGCCCTCGACGAGTGCGAGCAGTGTCTCCAGTCGTGTCAGCGCGGCTTGTTGCTGCGGGGTGGTCTGCGGCTGCAACAGTCCCGAGGACGACATCGCCTCTTCGATGCTGGCAGGGTTGCTCGGGTCGATCTGGCTTGCCAACTGTTCGATGGCGGACATGTCGACCGTGATGCCGCGGGCGAATTCCTCGACGGTGTCCAGCAGCCGCTGGCGCAACCACGGCGCATGCGTGAACAATCGTTGGTGTGCCGCCTCCCGCGCAGCCAGGAACACCAGTACCTCGCTGTTCGGCCGGTCCAGCCCCGAGGTGAACTTTTCGATGTTCGCGGGCAGGAGAGCGGATGTCGCATCGGGGCCGAGTGGCAGGCCGACCTCGGTGCCGGTCAAAACGTCCGAAGCGAGTTCACCGAGAGCGTTACCCAGTTGGGAACCGAATGCCATCCCACCCATCTGACTGAGCATGGAAAGCATCGGTCCCGCGGCTTGTTTGGCCTCATCCGGAAGTGCGGACACCCAGGCGTCGGAGATCTGTTTCGCGACCGGGTTGCACAGTCGTTGCCACGTGGGCAGCGTTTTCTCGACCCATTCGCGCGGTGTCCACGCGACTGTTGTCGATGCCCCCGCGGGCAGCGTGGTTCCGGTATCCAGCCACAACTCCGCCAGGTGCGCGGCGTCGTTGACCGATGACTGGCTGGATTGCTCCGTCGTGCTGAAACCGACCGTCGCATCACCGCTGCCGGTCAGGCGCTGCAACGCGATCTGCTTGGCGAGATCGTAGTTGACCGGCTCAGTCGAATTCCCCGCCTGGCTGAGCATCTGCCCGAGTTGCGTCAGCATCTGGCCGAGCTGGTTGAACGAGGAACCTGAGCCCGACGAGTCGTCGCCACTGTTGTGCGAACCGGACGGTCCGAATCCGAAGGGTGGAGGGGTACTCATACCATCCAGCGTACGCGTGTCCGACTGCTGGTGGCAGTGGTGCCGGTACAACACGGCACGCCTCGAACGCACGGACCGGACACACCGTATCCTGTCCCGATGTGAGTGATTCCGGGAACAGCGCACGCGGCATGCGGGAGCGCACCAGGCTGAGCAGACGCGGCTGGACGGTGCTTGTCAGCGGGGTCCTTGTGCTGGTGTTCGTGCTGTTGGGCACGTTGGTTCGGGTGCCCTACGTGGTTCTCGGGCCGGGGCCGACGTTCGACATTCTCGGTAAGGCCGACGGGGAACCGGTCGTACAGGTCGATGGACACGAGACCTACGACACCGAGGGCGAGTTGCGGATGGTCACGGTGTCGTTCAGCGACGACGTCACCCTGTTCGGCGCGTTGGGTATGTGGTTGTCGGGACGTGACGCACTCGCGCCGCGTGATGCCTACTTCGACCCCGGCCAGTCGGAAGAGGAGTTCCAGGAACACAGTCAGCAACTCTTCCGACGGTCGCAGAGCGAGGCCGTGGTGGCCGCACTGCGACAGCTGGGATATCCCACGAAGGTGGTAGTCGGCGGGGTCGTTCCCGATACTCCCGCAGCGGACAAGCCCTCGGACACCTTCACTGCGGGGGACCGGATCGTGGCCGTCGACGGGACGAAGGTCGACACCGCCAAGGAGGTGCAGCGTTCGCTGCGCGGTAGTGAGCCCGGGGACACTGTCTCGATCACGCTCAGCGATGCGGACGCGTCCCAAGAGGCCGGGGAACCGGCGCAGTCGCAGCAACGTCGGGTCGAGGTGACATTGGGCGAACGGCCGAACTCCGAGCGCTCCGGCGGCTTCATCGGGATCAAGCTCAACGAACAGGCAGCAGTGCCCTTCGACATCGATATCTCCCTGGAGGATGTCGGCGGCCCGTCGGCCGGAATGATGTTTGCGCTGGCCATCGTCGACCAGCTTCAGCAGGGATCGCTGACCGCCGGTCACGCGATCGCCGGCACCGGGACGATCGACACCCGCGGGCGTGTCGGTGAGATCGGTGGCATCGCGTTCAAACTGACCGCGGCCAGTGAAGCGGGCGCCGAGTCCTTCCTGGTTCCCGAGGGCAACTGCCCGGCCGCTGTCGAGACCGCGCCGGATGGTCTTCAACTGATCAAGGTCGGCACTCTCGACGAAGCCGTACAGGCACTCCAGCGGTTGGATTCCGGTCAGTCGGTACCGACCTGTTGATTCAGGCGGGTGTCGGACACGTGATGCACCCGTAATCCACCGCGAGCACCCGTAGTCCACCGCGCCCAGCGGACCCGTCGTGGACGTGTGACGAGGCGCGCTCTGGAAGGTGGCTGGAGCTCAGATGGGGCGCCCGAGAGGGCGCAGGGGCGGGATCAGGCACGCAGCGTGGCATCGAGGGCGCGCAGCAAATTGGGGGCGAGCTCGGGATGTTCTATGATCTCGTCGTCGCTGGTGATGTCCGAGGCTTCGGCGGTCTCCGTAGGCTGCGCGTCGGGTTCCGTGTCCGAGCCGGCGGTTCCCTCCCCTCCGGCGCCGGTACGAGCGCGTAACCGCATGACACACGCCCGGGTTCCGTCCCGTAGTACGGCGCCGACCAGGCGCGCTTCGGTACGTAGCGGATGGTTCGCGGCAGCCTCGCGGAGACGGTCGGTGTCGCCGGGTGCGTCGCCGGTGGGCAGTCCCTGCTCGGCGTCCGGCGGGAGCACCACGATCTCCTGTACGAGTGCGGCGCCCTGCACGGACTCCGGCCATACGATCTTGGCCAGTGCCTCGTCCAGATCCCCCTCGGGCAGCGACTCCTGGGCGATCGGTGTCCACGGTGTGGACGCGTCGACCTCACCGGTGAGGGAGGGTTGTGCTTCGAGTAACGCAGCGGTCCCGACCAGGCCGAACAGTGCGGCGGGCTGATCCCATCCGCTCGCGGCGACGAATTCCTCGATCTCACGGGCCACCGCCCCGAGTCGGTGATCGTCCGGAGAAGTGTCCTGCGCATCCACCATCCGCCCATCGTGGCAGTGGGTGGCTGTGGAACTCGAGAGGGTATCCGTACAGTTGGAGATTCAGGATACGCATATCCTGCAGGAGCCCCCGGACTCAGTAACGACCACAGGAGCGTGTGCAGTGGCCAACGGGCCCCCAGCGAGCCTTCCGAAGTTGTCTCGCCGCAGTAAGATCCTGCTCGGTATCGGTGCTGCGATTGTGCTGGTGCTGATACTGGGGACGCAGTTGATCGGCACCTATGTCGACTGGCTGTGGTTCGGCTCCGTCGACGCGCGTGGGGTGTTCAGCACCGTCATCGTGACGAGAATCGTGCTCTTTTTCGCCACGGGGCTGCTGATCGGTGGTGCGGTGGCGGCCAGTCTCGTGATCGCATATCGGACACGGCCCGTGTTCGTCCCGGTTTCCGGTTCCGAGGACCCTCTTGCCCGGTACCGCTCCACCGTGACGGCCAGGACGCGACTGTTCGGCATCGGTCTTCCGGTGGTCGCCGGGCTGATCGCGGGGGCTGCGGGTCAGGGTGACTGGCGCCGGGTACAGCTGTTCTTCAACAGTACGGAGTTCGGGCAGACCGATCCGGAGTTCAACATTGACATCGGTTTCTACGTCTTCGAACTACCGTTCTACAACTGGCTGCTCACCTGGCTCTTCGCGGCGTTGATCGTGTCTTTCGTGTTCGGCCTGCTGGCGCACTACCTGTTCGGCGGTATTCGGCTGGCCGGGCGCAGCGGACAGGTGTCGGGTCCGGCGAAAGTGCACCTGCTGACCATTGTCGGGGTGTTCGTGCTGCTGAAAGCGGCCGACTACTTCCTCGACCGGTACGATCTGCTGACGTCCGAGCGCAACGACAGCTTCACGGGGGCGACGTACACCGATCTGCACGCCGTCATGCCCGCACAGCTCATTCTGCTGTGTATTTCGGTGATCTGCGCGATCGCGTTCTTCGCCGGCGCGTTCCTGCGGAACATGCAGCTACCCGCGATTTCGCTGGTACTGCTGATCCTTTCGGGCATTCTGGTGGGATGGGCATGGCCCTTGGTGTTGCAGCAGTTCTCGGTGCGTCCGAACGAACTCGCCAAGGAGTCCCCGTCGATTCAACGCAACCTCGAGAGCACCCGGCAGGCCTACGGGGTTGATGACATCAACTACAAGAAGTACCCGGGTGAGTCCAATGCCACGGCCGAGGAGGTGCGTTCGAACAAGGACACGATCTCCAACATCCGCTTGCTCGATCCGAGTCTGCTGACGGAGACGTTCACCCAACGACTCGGCATCCGCAACTTCTACGGTTTTCCCGAGGAACTCAACGTCGACCGTTACAAGCAAGACGGTGAACTGCAGTCGTACATCGTGGCGTTGAAGGAACTCGACAGTGACAACCTGAGTGGCAACCAGACCAGCTGGGTGAACCGGCACATGGTCTACACCCATGGCAACGGTTTCGTCGCCGCGCCATCGAACAAGATCAACCGTGCGGTCGAGTCGGCCGACAGTGACGGTGGCTATCCGCTGATCGGGATCAGCAATCTGCAGGATCCGGACGGTGCCCACGGTATCCAGGTGGACCAACCCAGGGTCTACTTCGGGCAACTGATCGACGACTATTCGATCGTCGGTGGCAAGAAGGGGCAGGCGCCGGGCGAGTACGACAGTGAGAAGAACGACGACTTCTACTACGACGGGTCCGGTGGGGTCCCGATCGACAGTTGGTTGAACCGCACGGTGTTCGCCGCGAAATACGGGGAACAGCGCATCCTGTTCTCGGATGCCATCAGTGAGGATTCCCGGATGATGTTCGTGCGTGATCCGCGCCAGCGTGTGGAGAAGATCGCGCCGTGGTTGACCGCCGACGGTGATCCGTACCCGGCCGTGATCGACGGTGAGATCAAATGGATCGTCGACGGGTACACCACGCTGAACAACTATCCGTACTCACAGCGCACGCAACTGGGCAAGGCGACGGAGGACACCCGGCAGGGTGTGGCCCAGCTGCAGAACCGTTCCATCAACTACATCCGGAACTCGGTGAAGGCGACGGTTGACGCGTACACGGGTGAGGTCACGTTGTACGCGGTCAATCCGGATGATCCGGTGTTGCAGACATGGATGGACATCTTCCCCGGGGTGGTACAGCCGCAGTCGGAGATCCCCGACGAGTTGCGCAGCCACTTCCGTTATCCGGCAGACATATTCAACGTGCAACGGCAGATCATCAGCAAGTACCATGTCGATTCGCCGGAGCAGTTCTACAACGGCGTGTTCTGGAACGTGCCGCCGGATCCCACCGAGGAGGGTGAGAAGGCCCAGGGTACCTCGGGTACGAGGCAACCACCGTACTATCTGCTCTCGGAGCTGCCCGGCGAGAACAAGCCGACCTTCCAGCTCACCAGTATCCTGACTCCGCTCAAGCGGCAGACCCTGGCATCGTTCGTGTCGGTCTCCTCCGACCCGAAGAACTACGGGGACATCACGGTGCTGCAGTTGCCCTCGGAGCGGCAGAACAAGGTCGAGGGGCCGGTCCAGGTGCAGAACCGGTTCCAGAGCAACCCGGAGTACGCAGAGGTACGTAGGTCACTCTCGGCGGCGAACGTGGAGATCATCAACGCGAACCTGCTGACCTTGCCGGTCGCCGACGGTTTCATCTACATCGAGCCGATCTACATCAAGCAGCAGGGAGAGAACAGCTACCCGCAGTTGGCTCGGGTTCTGGTTTCCTACGGCTCGAATGTGGGAGTGGCCGCCACGCTGAACGGCGCCTTGGACGAGGTGTTCGGTGAGGGCGCCGGTGATGTGGCCACCGGTCCGGAGGAGCCCGGCGGTGGTGACTCCCAGGACGGTGGTTCCCAGGACGGTGACTCCCAGGACGGTGACTCCCAGGACAAGGAGAAGTCCGATACCTCGTCCGGTGGTGACAAGTCGCAGGGCGGCGGCCAGCAGCCGCCGGAGGTGGCGAGTGCCGTCAATGACATCCAACAGGCTTTGAAGAAGTTGCGTGAGGCTCGTTCGTCCGGGAACTTCGAGAAGGAGGGCGAGGCCATGGCTGAACTGCAGAATGCCGTGAAGCAGTTCAAGCAGGCCAAGGAGGACTCTTCGGGGAACTGATGCCTCCCCGCCCGAAAGCCCCACCCCCTGTGTGGAGCTTTCGGGCGGGGGTGTAGACTGGTATTCACACAACGACGCGGGGTGGAGCAGTTCGGTAGCTCGCTGGGCTCATAACCCAGAGGTCACAGGTTCGAATCCTGTCCCCGCTACCAGCAGAACGACCCGGATCCTTCGATCCGGGTCGTTTTTTGAGTTCGGTGCCGAGCATGTGATGCTTCGGATGACGTGTTGTGCGTACTGTGTCGCCAGTGTTGCGATGCGTGTTCTGCGGGGATCGCGTTCCCGTGGTGGGGACACACCCTTGTCACCCGCGATCGAGCTGGCCGACGGTCCTGCGGTAACTGACGTGACTGACATGATTGGCACTGTGGACCTGTCACACGGCCACAGTGGACAGGTGAGGGTGGACCGTGGCACGCTGGGGACGTGTCTGATTTGAACGCTACCGCAGCCGCATTACTCGGGTTGCTGCACGACGGTCCTGCTACTGGTGGACAGTTGGTCGCCAGCGCTGAAGCGCGTTTCGGCGTTTTCTTCAGCGTCACCCGCAGTCAGGTGTACCGGGAGCTACCGGCCCTGGCTGACATGGGGTACCTGCGTCTCGGGAAGCAGGGGCCCAGGTCCAGTCAACAGTACGTGCTGACCGCCGCGGGGAAGAAGGCATTCAAGGCTTGGTTGACCACGGAAGCCAGCTTCGACCACGTGCGGAGCCCGCTGATCCTCCGTGTGGTGCATGCGGACAAGCTGACCGTGAAGCAACGGGCTAACCTGCTCGAGACAGCGCGGGAGTATTACTCCGAGCAGCTCAGTGAGGCGAAGAGCGCGGTGAAGCAGGCCGAGGATCCCAAGGAGAAGGCAGTTGCCGAATTCGGCCAGGCATACGCCAGGGCGGCGCTGAAGCTGGTGGATGCCATCCCGGAGGGATGATGGCGCACGGCACGCGTAACCTGGGACAGTGTGAGTGCTGATTTCGAAGCTGACCTGCGGGAACTCACGAGCAAACTGCGCCGTGTCGAGGCGGTCACCGGTATGGAGACCCTGCGCTCCGAGGTCGAGGATCTCGAGGGGCAGGCGGCTGACCCGAATCTGTGGAACGACCCGGACAACGCGCAGCGAGTGACGAGCAGACTCTCGCACAAGCAGGCCCAGCTGCGTCGGATGGACGAACTCCGCCAGCGAATCGACGATCTCGGTGTGCTGCACGAGTTGGCCGAGACAGAAGAGGACGACTCCGGTCGTGCGGAAGCCGCCGCCGAACTGTCGCGGTTGGCAGCCGACATCGATCAGGTCGAGGTTCGTACGCTGCTGTCCGGCCAGTACGACCAGCGCAATGCGGTGGTGACGGTGCGCGCCGAGGCGGGCGGTGTCGACGCCGCGGACTGGGCGGAGATGCTGCTGCGCATGTATCTGCGTTGGGCCGAACGGCACGGTTATCCCACACATATCTACGACACCTCCTACGCCGAAGAGGCCGGGATCAAATCCGCGACGTTCACGGTCGAGGCTGCGTATGGTTACGGTATGCTGTCGGTCGAACAGGGTACGCACAGGCTCGTGCGGATCTCACCCTTCGATAACCAGAGCCGCAGGCAGACGTCGTTCGCTCACGTCGAGGTACTGCCGGAGGTCGAGGAGACCGACCACGTCGAGGTTCCCGAGAAGGACATCCGTATCGACGTGTACCGCTCGTCCGGTCCCGGCGGTCAGAGCGTGAACACCACCGATTCCGCGGTACGTATCACCCACCATCCCACCGGGGTGGTCGTGTCGTGTCAGAACGAGAAATCGCAGATACAGAACAAGGCCGCGGCAATGAAGGTGCTGCAGGCAAAACTGTTGCAGCGGAAACGCGAGGAGGAGCGCGCGGAGCTCGATGCGCTGCGCGACAGCGGATCCAGTTGGGGCAATCAGATGCGTTCGTATGTGCTGCACCCGTATCAGTTGGTCAAGGACGTGCGTACGGAGTACGAGACGGGTAATCCGACCGCCGTCCTCGAGGGGGAGATCGATGAGCTGCTGGATGCCGGCATCCGGTGGCGCAAGGGAACCGGAACGGTGTAGAGCCACTTCTGTTCCGCTGGTCAGAGAGCTCGCCGTGTCCGATCCCACCTGTAACGGCGAGGCAACCCGAGTTTAACGCGCTCCGCAGGTAGGGTATCGAATCGTGATCCGGCTCGACAACGTTTCCAAGACGTACAAGACGTCGACGCGCCCCGCGCTGGACGACATCTCCGTGGAGGTCGACAAGGGTGAGTTCATCTTCCTCATCGGCCCGTCCGGCTCCGGAAAGTCGACGTTCCTGCGTTTGCTGTTGCGTGAGGAGATTCCCACCAATGGTCAGGTCGCGGTGTCCAATTTCGATGTCGCCAAGATGGCGCGACGTCGGATCCCGCGGCTGCGGCAGACGATCGGGTGTGTTTTCCAGGACTTCCGGCTGTTGGGCAACAAGACCGTGTTCGAGAATGTTGCCTTCGCGCTCGAAGTCATCGGCAAGCCTCGGCACACGATCGAAAAGGTCGTTCCCGAGGTGCTCGAACTCGTCGGTCTCGACGGAAAGTCGGATCGGATGCCGACCGAGTTGTCCGGTGGTGAACAACAGCGGGTGGCCATTGCGCGGGCGTTCGTGAACCGGCCGTTGGTGTTGCTGGCCGACGAACCGACCGGCAATCTCGACCCGGACACCAGTCAGGACATCATGTTGTTGCTCGAGCGGATCAACCGTACCGGTACCACCGTGGTCATGGCGACGCACGACCATTCGATCGTCGACTCGATGCGCAGACGGGTGGTCGAGCTGCAAAACGGCAAGGTGATCCGAGACGACAAGCGCGGTGTGTACGGCGTCGGACGTTGATGTCCGTCGGCCGAATTCCGCATCACCGAGTTACCAGCGATATCTAAGGGACAACAACGCAGATGCGTGCCAGCTTCGTCTTCAGTGAGGTTCTCACTGGTCTTCGCCGAAACGTCACCATGACCATCGCGATGGTGCTGACCACCGCGATTTCCCTCGGTATGTTCGGCGGTGGTCTCCTCGTGGTGCGCACCGTCGACAAGATGAAGGCGAACTACCTCGAGGACGTCGAGGTAACCATCAACTTCACCGAGGATGTCAGCGCTTCCGACTCGAGCTGCGACAAGCACCCCTGTGACACTCTGCGGACGAAGCTGGAGTCCGATTCGGCGGTCGAGTCGGTCGAGTTCGAGAGCCGGGAGGACGCCTACGAGCGGTTCAAGCAGATTTTCGAGGAGCAGCCACAGTTGGTGGAGCTCGCGCGCCCGGAGTCGCTTCCCGCATCGCTGCACGTGAAGCTGCACGATCCCTCGCGCGGTGAGGTGATCGTGCAGGAGTACAAGGGCACTCCGGGGGTGAAGAGTGTCAAGGACCAGAGCGACCTGTTGGAGGGTTTCTTCGACGCGCTGAACGGTTTCCGGAACATCGCATTCCTGTTGGCTGTGGTCATGGCCTTCGCCGCGCTGCTGCTGATTTCGAACACGATCCAGTTGTCGGCGTTCACCAGACGGACCGAGGTCGGCATTATGCGGCTCGTGGGTGCTACGCGGTGGTACACCCAGTTGCCGTTCTTGCTTGAGGCTGTCGTGGCGGGCCTGATCGGTGCGGTGTTGTCGGTCGCGGGCCTCGTCGGAATGAAGTACGCTTTCGCGGATCGTGTGTTGGCCACCACCAACGGCATCATTCCGAAGATCGAGCTGTTGGACATCCTGTTCCCCGTCGCACCCGTACTGTTGGTGACGTCGGTAGTGATCTCGGCGGTAACCGGCTATCTGACCTTGCGGGTGTACGTGCGTCACTAGGGCAGCCGGAAAACGAGATGTCTGCTTGACGTGCCGTGTCGTAGAGTGGCGGTATGACTAAGGAGCACGGACGGAAAGTCATCGTGTCCAATCGCCGGGCGCGGCACGACTATGCCGTGCTGGACACTTATGAGGCCGGTATCTCGTTGGCGGGAACAGAGGTCAAGAGTCTGCGTGCCGGCAGGGCGTCGTTGCGGGAAGCGTTTGCCACGGTGGACGATGGGGAGGTGTGGCTGCGTAACGTCCATATCCCGGAGTACACCCATGGCACGTGGACGAATCACGAGCCACGCAGGCATCGCAAGTTGTTGTTGCACCGCGGTGAGATCGATAAGCTGCTCGGCAAGACGCGGGAGAGCGGGATGAGTCTCGTGCCGCTGTCGCTGTACTTTTCCGACGGCAAGGCCAAGGTGGAACTGGCGCTGGCGAAGGGGAAGAGCAAGCACGACAAGCGGCAGGCTATCGCCGAGCGCGATGCGCAGCGTGAGATCGACCAGGCGATGGGCAGGGCCCGGAAGGGTAAACGCCCGTGATGACACCCGGCCCCTCCTCCGCGGAGGACGTCGCGGATTGGGTACGTTCGCTCGATCTCCCCGGCCTCGTCGACATGCACGTTCACTTCCTGCCCGATTCGGTGATGCGGAAGGTATGGGCGTATTTCGACCGGGCGGAGGAGCACTACGGTATCCCGTGGCCCGTGTACTACCGCACGGATGAACAGCAGCGACTCGCTACGCTACGGTCTTTCGGGGTGCGTCGTTTCGCCCCGTTGGTGTACCCGCACAAGCCCGATATGGCCGAGTGGTTGAACACGTGGGTGGCGGAGTTCGCGCAGCGGGAGCCGGATGCCGTGCCCACCGCGACCATGTACCCGGAGAGCACGGCGAGTAAGTATGTGGACTCGGCGCTCCGTTCGGGCGCTCGGTGTTTCAAGGTGCACGTGCAGGTCGGTGATTTCGATCCGCGCGATGCCTTGCTGGACGATGCGTGGGGCGCGCTTGCCGACGCCGGGGTGCCGGTCGTGGTGCACTGCGGACACGGCCCACTGCGTGGCAGCTACACCGGTCTCGAGGTTTTTGCGGGGGTGCTCGAACGACATCCGCGGCTGGTGGCGGTTCTCGCGCACGCGGGCATGCCGGAGTACGAGCAGGCGCTCCGGCTGGTTCTGAGGTACCCACGGGTGTATCTGGATACCACGATGGTCGGGGTCGAGTTCACCGAGCGGCTGACGCCGCTGCCGGGCGATTGGGCGCGGCGGCTCGTCGCGGTGTCCGATCGGATCGTGTTCGGGACGGACTTTCCCAACATTCCCTATCCGTACGACGAGCAATTGCGGGCGATCGCGCAGTGGGCCGCTGCGGACGAGGCGTTGGGGGAACGGTTCCTGCGTTCGGTGCTGCACGACACGCCGCGTGCGTTGCTCGGCGCATAGCTGGGCTGTCACGTGCGGTTGAGGTAGGTCAGTACGGCGCGCACTCGCCGGTGTTCGCTGGCGTCGACGTCGATGTTGAGTTTCATGAAGATGTTGCTGATGTGCTTTTCCACCGCACCGTGTGAAACCACGAGCTCGCCGGCGATCGCGCTGTTGGACAGGCCCTGTGCCATCAGCCGCAGTACGTCGGTTTCCCTCTCGGTCAGCTCGCCGAGGGGGTCCGTCTTGCTGCGTGCCATGAGTTGGGATATGACTTCGGGGTCGATGGCGGTGCCGCCCGCAGCCACGCGTCGGATCGCCGCGAGGAAGTCGGTCACGTCCGCGACGCGTTCCTTGAGTAGGTAGCCGACGCCACCACTGCCCGCGCCGAGCAGTTCGACGGCGTAGCTCTCTTCGACGTACTGAGACAGCACCAGGACCGGAAGGTTCGGTATGAGTTCGCGGGCGGACAGTGCCGCACGCAGTCCCTCGTCGGTGAAGCTCGGCGGCATCCGGACGTCGACGATGGCCAGATCGGGACGGTGGGTACGCACCTCGTCCAACAGTCGCTCGCCGGTGTCGACGGCGGCGACAGTGTCGATGCCGTCGTCGGCGAGCAGTGCCTGTATTCCGGCGCGCAGCAGGGCCGCGTCCTCGGCGATCACCACGCGCATCGCTGTCTCCGTCGTCGTCATGTCAACACCATGTCATCACCATGTGCAGGGTAGATCGGCGTGGACGACAGTGCCGCTTCCGGTGGGGCTGATGACGGTGAGTGAACCGTCGATGGTGGCGGCACGGTCGGCGAGTCCGGCGAGGCCGCCCTCGGGGCGCACGACGGCTCCACCATCGCCGTCATCGGTGACCTCGACGGTGACTTGATCCCCATCGCGTCGGACCGTGACGGTCGCGTTGCCGGCTTTCGAGTGCTTGGTGATGTTCGCCAGTGTCTCGCCGACAATGAAGTACGCGGTGGACTCCACCACTGCGGGCGGGCGGGGATCGACGTCGACCGTGATCTCGATCGGTATGGGAAAGTTCGCCGCCTGTGCGGACAGTGCCGCGTCCAGGCCCCGGTCGGCCAGCACGGCGGGGTAGATACCGCGGGCGAGGTCGCGTAGTTCGCTGACGGCCTGTTTCGCTTCGGAGTGCGCATCATCGAGTAGTTCCGGGACGGCGTCCGGGTCGGTGCCGAGTTTGGATCTGGCACGGCCGATGCTCATGGCGAGGCCGACGAGCCGCTGCTGTGCTCCGTCGTGCAGATCGCGTTCGATGCGCCTGCGTTCGGCTTCTGCGGCGTCCACCCCTCGTGCTCGGGAGGCCTGGATTTGCTGGGCTCTCTCCTCCGCGCGTTGCGCTTTCGGAGGGCCGAGCAGGGTGTGGGCGAGTTGGGCGTGTAGCCAGCCTGCCCAGGGGACGACCCACAGCGCCATCGGAACCAGGATGATCGAGACGAGCGCCAGGGCGAACTCGACGATGCCGATCGGCAGCATCAGCAGGAGGTAACCGGCGTCCCGCCAGGTCGTGGGGTCGGTGACCCGGGTGCGCCACCGGTTGATCGTCCCGCCGCGGAGGGGACTGCGTTCCGCGGCGGGGATCGGTGTGCCCAGCATCGCGCTGACCAGTCGCCGGTCGAGGTCGCCGAAGTACCGCGCCAACAGGGTGACCAGCAGCAGAATCGGGATGCCGACCCAGATGATTACTGTGACCAGCCCGATGGCGGCCCCGGTGACCAATAGCACGAACACGGCGATGCGCATCGGGAAGCTAATGATCATGAAGATGATCGCGCGTAGTGGGTTCGGCCGGATCGGAGTGGCTGTTTCGTCCGCGGCGGGATGGTTCGTCGTGGCGGGGTGTGTCATCGAGCAGTTGGGGGCTGAGAGGGGGCGGTCGGTGTTGCTTGCCCGGTCGGTTGTGGTGTCTCGGTTGTCTGTGCTGTGTCCGGCGTCGACACCGCGGTGTCACGGACCGTGGTGTCACGG
>Ga0079226_10000944_pt1 | contig 21740 bp, 19 predicted proteins | sample Poulit2014_FD_76345 | JGI IMG/M metagenome (GOLD analysis project Ga0079226, IMG submission 76345) | Agricultural soil microbial communities from Georgia to study Nitrogen management - Poultry litter 2014 | ecosystem: Environmental > Terrestrial > Soil > Agricultural land | place: USA: Georgia... | reverse complement strand
GACGCGCGGCAGACGTTCGGATCGACCGACGCGGACGTGGTGAACCTGCGGCTGGAATGGGCCAACGTGCTCTTCGAGGGCGGCGACTACCGTGGTGCCGCGCCCGCCTACCAGGAACTGGAAGCCGACCTCGCCGACCGCGACGGCCCGGATTCGGAACTGGTGCTGCGCTGCCGCATGCAGTACGCCAGCTGCCACTCCGAACTCGGCGACACCGACATCGCGCTGCCCGCGATGCGCGAACTGCTCACCGACGAACAGCGTGTCTACGGCCCCGCCGACCCACGCACGATCGAACTGCGCCGGCAGATCGGGGTGTTGGAGCTCGGTTCGGGCCGGCGAGACGCGGCCCGGAACACCCTCGGCTCGCTGCTCGACGACCTACAGCGCAAACACGGCGACAGTCACCCGGCCGTGCCGAAGATCCAGGACCTGTTGGCAGGAATCCCACCCGAGCAATGACGGCCTGTGTTGGCCAGCTGCGGTGCCGTGTTGGGCAGCCACGTGGTCGTGTTGGCCACCTGCGTCGCTGTATTGTCCGCCGGTGGCGCTGTCTCGGCGCGGCGCGTAGCCTCACCCGAAACGAGCAACGACCGAAGCACGTCGTGCTCGTTGACCAAGGGGGAGTGGTGAGCTCTGCCGCTGGTGAGGAGACAGGAGGGGACCGTGTCGCAACAGCCTCGCAGCACCGCGCACCCGGGTGCGATGTTCGATGATTCGACCGTGGCGCGCCACTATGCCGACGGGAACTGGGACGCCGCAACCGTGGCGGACCACGTGCGCCACCAGGCGACGAACAATCCCGACGGGATGGCGTATCGGGCGCCGGACGCGGACCTGACCTGGGCACAGTACGACGCGTTGGCCACCCGCCTCGCCGGGGCGTTCGTGCAACTCGGCCTGGCCCGTGGTGACCTGTTGGGCACGCTGCTGCCGGGCGGCTCACTGGTGCACGTCGTGTACCTCGCCGCGCAGCAAGCCGGACTCGTCACGCTCGGCATGGGGCCACGTTCCGGCGAACAGGACGTGGCACGGCTGTTGGAATCCACCTCGTGCGGCTGGCTACTCACCTGCACGGTCCACCGTGGACAGGACACTCGCGACCTGATGTGCCGCCTGAAACCGGCCGTGGCCGAACTGGGGCACCACATCACGGTCGATCTCGACGCGTGGGGGATGATCGTCAAACTCGACGGTGTGCGCCGGGACCTGCCCGGATACGCGGTGGCCGAGTCACTGCTGGCCGAACGAGCACTGGGGCCGGACGAGTTGTTCTTCCTCAACAGCACCTCCGGCACCACCGGCCTGCCCAAGTGCGTCACCGCGACGATGAACAACCGCAAGTACTTCTCGCGACTCGCCGCCGACGCCGGCGGGCTCGGTGACGACGAGACGATCCTGTCCGTGCTGCCTTCGCCGTACGGCTTCGGGCTGTGGAGCGCGCACGTCACCCCGGCGCGATACGGCTATACGACGGTGCTGTGCGCGGACTTCGACCCGGACGAGGCGCTGCGGCTGGTGGAAACGGAGCGGGTCACGGTACTGGCAGCGGTCACCAGCCAACTGGTGATGATGCTGAACTCGCCTGCTTTCGCCGAACGCGATCTGTCCACGTTGCGGGTGGTGTTCACCGGCGGGGAACCGTTACAGCGGGAGCGGGCCGCGGAGTTCGAACGCCGCACCGGCGCAACCATCCTGCAGTTCTACGGCTCCAACGAATCCGGACCGTTGAGCGTGACCCGCACCGCAGACCCGCAGGACAACCGGTTGGGCACCGTCGGCCGCCCGATCGCGGCACAACAGGTGCGACTGTTCGACCAGGACGGCACCGACGTCACGGCCACGGGCGGACCTGGCCAGTGCGCCGCCGCCGGCCCGGGCACCACACCCGGCTACTACCGCGACCCACACGCCGACGAGCAACTGTTCCGCACCGACGGGTGGCAACTCACCGGCGACCTCGCCACCCTCGACGAGGACGGGTATCTGACCATCACCGGCCGCGCCGCCGAACTCATCATCCGCGGTGGACACAACATCAGCGCCGGGCAGGTGGAAACCGAGGTCGGCACCCACCCGCGGGTGGCCCAGGTCGCTGTGATCGGCGTGCCCGACGACGTGCTCGGCGAACGAGTCTGCGCCGTCCTCACCACCCGCGACGGGCAGCCACTCGACGTCGACGAACTCCGCGACCACCTCGACACCCGCGGCGTGTCAAAACACTACTGGCCCGAACAGGTGCAGCTTCGGCAACAGCTCCCACTCGGCATCGGCGGCAAACTCGACAAACACCAACTGCGCCAGGAGCTGCGAGGGTGACGCGATCTCCGACGTGACGTCGTCCGGCTGATTCAGGTGTTACTGGCAGCCAGCCCGCGAAGTTGCTCGCCGAGTACCGGTGACGAGTATGTCCTGTTGACTTCAGTGCGGGTCGGACACGTCGGGAAATCGGGGCACACGAGCGGGATCAGGACACGGAGCAGCTGGGTCATGCTCCCGATCGGAATTGTGCCGAGAGAAGCGTGTATACCAAGCGCCGAGGTTGCACCCAATGCGTCCGCGAGGAATTCCGGGAAACCGAACGCACGTAGTGCTGCACCGACCGGTTCGGTGGCGAGGCGAGTGTACGTCCGAGGATCCAGACCCTGCGCTGAGTCGTCGAGCAGCACACACACCCGGTGCCCACGTCGGCGAAACAACCCACGCCTCGGCGCGTGGGCGCGAAGGTCAGCGGCGATCCCGGTATAGAAGTGTCTGTTGTCCTGCAATGCTGTCCGCACCTCGGGCCTGGTATCGGGGAGCGGATCGAGCCAGGATGATGACTGGCCGTTGTCTCGACTCCTGGGGCCGCCGGCGGGCTGGGGCGACCGTGAAGGACTCGTGGCAACGTGGTTGCGTACTGGTTGTGTTGCGTCCGTACGTGCTGGAGGTTTCCGGGCTCCAGCCGTGCCAGTGGTTACTCGACCACAGTCGAATCCTCGCTGGGAGTTGTAAACATGACGTCCGCCGCAGTGCCGACACTGGTACTGGTTTCGCGGAATCTTCTTACGTTTCGCCATTAATTCGACGGTAGGGAACGATCCGGCCGAGGTCATTCGGCTGTTCCGGTATTTCCCACCGGCGTGTAGTGGCACATGTGACCACGTGGTGTTCCGTGTAGCTGCATCCCCGGAATGAGCGTTCGCACGGTTAGTTGAACGGGATGGTTGCCCTGCGCTCACACGTGCGTCCGAGTGAGCGCGTGGTATGCCTGTATCGGCGATGATGGCGGTATGTACTAACCCTCTCTGAGGTCGGTGGGAAGTCGCCCGGTCTCGATACCGAACTCCAGTGCTGCGTTGAGGACACGTTCCACGTGGTGAGTCATCCGGCTGTGTCCCAGCGATTGGAGTGTACTGCGGAGGAGACCGTCACGGGTGTCGTGGGGACGCAGTACTGCCCGCATCGCGTTGGTGATCTCTTCCGGCGCGATTTCCTCCACACCACGGTCGGTTGAATCGCTGGTCTGCCGGTATCCACGCCATGTGTCCGGGTCCGGGTCGGTAGGCCATACCCATGTGCCGAGAGCGTTTCCTCGCTGTTGCAGCGTGTCCGGCAGATACTGCTTGGCTGTCCGGATGCGGTGATCCCGCACACGGTCGAGATCGAAACAGTTCAATGCTTTTTTGACGAGCCGGGTGATTTCGATCGGACCTTCGAAGTCCACGATTTCTTCGAAGGTTTCCCGCAGCATCCGTTGGGCCCTGCCGGAGTGTTCCAGCTGGTCGAGGACGTCCCGTGAAGCGACAATTGAGGGTTCATACGGCACGAACACATCCGGTGTGCTGGCGCGATCGGTGGCCGTCTCGAGGTTGTCCGTATCGGCGGTGCGGCTCTCGTCCGTGGCGGGGGCACCCGCAGGTGGGTTGGGCGCGGTGAGCTGCGCGGCGATGTGCGTGGGTTCCGCGGTGGTGTCCGGGTACCAGTCCGTGTCGGTTCGAGTCTCGCGTGGTGGTTCGGAGTCCTGATCCGCACCGGGTACGGCATCCGGCAGGATGTCGGTGGCATCGGTAGGCAAAACAGCCGCCGGCTCGTCCGGCTGTGCAGTGGCAGAATCCGACGCTTCGCGCACCGCGTGGCCGATCCTGTCGAGGATGGCGTCGCGGTCGTGGATCCAGGCTGGCAACCAGACCCGGACCGTGGCGGGCCAGCCCATGATCGCACCGAGTAGCTGTGGTGCACCGTCCCGGTCGGCTACGGTCGGGCGTGCACCCCAGGTCGGGCTGTCCAACAGCACGGCGACCTGCCAGTGTTCCGCGTCGGGTGCGCGTACGGCAATGTCGACGGTGAACTCGGACAGCCCGACATCGGTGGCAACCGTGTGGCCCCGGGCACGGAGCTCGGTCACGACCTCGTGCTGGATACGGGCGCTGTGATCGGGTGTGCCGATGTTCGTCTCGGCGAGTTGGGCGAACCCGTCCGCAGCCAGCTGCAGGTACGCGCGCAGGTGCCGCAGGCCGACGGAGCGCGTCCGATTCACGTCGATGTCCTGCGGATCGAACGAGCACACCAGCAGTACGCGACGGCGTGCGCGGGTGACCGCCACATTGAACCGGCGTTCGCCACCCGCGCTACTCATCGGCCCCCATTGCAGTGGCAGCCTGCCGGTCTCCTGGTCTTTCGAGAACGCGATAGAGAACAGGATCACGTCGCGCTCATCACCCTGCACGTTCTCCAGGTTCTTCACGAACAGTGGTTCGTCCTCGGCGTTGAGCGCTGCGTGGATCCGCTCGTCACTGCTTTCCTCCAGCACGTTCAGAATGAGGTCGCGCTGCTGCACGTTGAACGTGACGATACCGATCGAACGAGATTCGCCTGTTGGGTTGCTGAGGATTGCGGTGACCTGGTCCACGATCGTGTCGGCTTCCACCCGATTGGTTCGTGTCCCACCCCGGTCGAACACCCCGTCCACTTTCCGCAGGCCGACGCCCGTACCGACCGACTTTCCGGGGGAGGGCAGGCTGCGTAGTTTGTCTTCGTAGTAATAACGGTTCGCGAACGCGATCAGTTCCTCATCGCTGCTGCGGTAGTGCCACGACAGCCACTCCTGCTGGAGTCCGGATTCGACACACTCTTCCAAGATGCTGTCCAGGTCCGCGGGTGGAGTATCCGCATTGGATAGTTCGTCGGGGTCGTCGTGTTGTGCTTCCATGGTGCTGGTCGGCGGCATCTGTTTGGAGTCGCCGACCACGACGGCGGCCCGTGCCCGGCCCATCGCGCCGACGGCCTGCGGCACGCGGATTTGTGACGCCTCGTCGAAGACGACGAGGTCGAACTCGACAGCACCGGGTTCGAGGAAGTTCGCCACGGAGGTGGGGCTCATCAAAAAGCAGGGGGTGAGACCGGTGACGGTGTCCGGGTATTGCGCGAGTAGTTGACGGAACGAGAGGCGGTTCTTGCCCCGTCGTGCCGTGGTGAGATGGCGGACGAACTCGTGGTCGCTGTCGGAGTCGTCGGTGGAGATCGCGGGCCGCTGCGCGAGGAGTTCCTGCGCCAGTTGTTCGGGAAGTTGCGCACGGAGTTCGCTTGCCAACCGCAGGTATTCGCTGACGTGATGTTCGTGTTGCTGCGGGTCGAAGTACTGTAGCTGCGTCGTGTCGAAACGTTCTCGTAGCGCGCCGTGCGCGTATCCGCGCAGGTATGCGAGTTCGATTTCTTCGGGTGGCACGTCGCCGGCAAGGATCTGTTCGCGGTAGTCCGAGAGCCCGTGCTGGGTGAGTACGTCGGTGTGTGCGAGTAGTGCGGCCCACCGCTGCACGGGGAGCAACTGTTGCGTGCGTAGGTCGTGGGACCAGCTCGGCCCGTCGGTGTCCCAGGCGTGTGACCAGTCGCGTCCGGCGGTCCAACGGCGGAACTCGTCGTCATCGGTGGCGGCGAGCCGCAGCCAACTGCCCCACGATGTGACGAGCTGTTCCAAATCCGCGGCGGGAGTGTCGGTGCTCAGCGTGTTCAGCACTGACCACAGGGTGGGGTGGCGGTGCTGCAGGGTGCGGCTGGTGACGAGCTCATCGTGGACACGGCGCACCGTTGTTTCCGCATCGGGCAGCGTCGGCGCCCACTCGCTGGGCAGTGTGAGTCCGGGAACGCTGCGGAAGCCGGTCGCCAGTTGATTCGCTGCCTCGCGGGCTTGTGCAGCCGAGTACACGGCGTCGCGGATCGATCCGGCCTCCGGCTCGACGTTCTCGGCGAAATAGGGACGCAGCTGTTCGGTCAGTGCGCGACGTTTCTTCTTTTTGCCGAACAGCCCTTTGTCCGTGTCGGTTGCCGCTGCCTGCCAAGCGGGGAACTCCGGGTGGCTGAAGAACTCCGGCCGGAATGTCGCGAGAATACTCGCGTGTTGTTGCTGGAACTGCGCCAGCTCATTCAGCAGCCGGGCCAGTGAGTCGTCCCAGCCGGGCTCGGCAGCCGCTCGGGTGGCGGCCTCGTCGGGCAGCCTACCGGATGCGGCGAGATGGGCACTCGGCAGTGCCGCTCCTGCCAAGGTGGGCCGGGCGAGTTTACCGAGTTCCTCTTGCAGTGGTGCGGGCATCCGATGGAACGAGGTGCGCGCGGTTTCGAGCTCGTCGGCGGCTCGTGCCAGCGCGGACACATCGAGCGTGTCGACGCTGCGGTGACCGCTGATCGCCCACGGGTGTTGCGGCCGTAACTGTGCCGACTCGGCCGTGGCCGGAAGTTCGGCGACGCTGGTGGAGACCGCCTCTCGTTGTTCCGCGGGCAGGGCGAAGAACTCGTCCGGCACCGGCGCACACGGGCCGTCACCGTTGGCGAGTGTTTCCGTGTACGCTTCCCAAGCGGACAGTTGCGCGGAGTTTCGGGTATGCAACTGGTCCGGATAGGACTGCAAGGTGCCGAAGCTGCGGCGGAACCGTGCCTCGTTGGCCTTCCAACCGTGTTCGTCGGGCGCTGCGTCACGCTCCAGCGCGGCCTTGAGCTGTTCCTTGATCACTGGCAGGGACTGTTTGCTGCCGTGCAGATCGAGGCAGAAGTCGTGGAGACCGATTTCGGCGAGTCTGCGTTTGACGACGTCGAGAGCGGCTTGCTTTTCTGCGACGAACAGGACTTTCCGGCCGCTGCGCAGTGCGTGTGCGATCAGGTTCGTGATGGTCTGCGACTTTCCCGTCCCCGGTGGGCCTTCCAACACGAACGAGCGGCCCTGGCCTGCCATGGCAATGGCACGCATCTGCGAGCCGTCGGCGGGGATCGGCAGCTGGAGCCGACTCTCGTCGAAGGTGTCCGCGTCGTCGCTCTCCGCGGGATCGACGAACCGGTGGCCGGGCTTGTCAACGAGGTGCTGCACCACCGGGTTGGTCATGAAGTATTGCCAGTGATTGGTGAGGTCGCGCCACATCTGGAACGTGGCGAATCGCAACAGCCGCAGGTTTGCGCCCTCGTCGACGCGATAGTGTAGGTCATGAGCCAACAGGCGTTGTCGAATGGCTTCGAAGGAGCGTTCGATGTCGATGCCGTCGTCATCGAGGATCGGCTCGTTCAGTTCGGGAATGTGCACTCCCTGTTTGACCCGGAGCCATTCGATGAGGCAGTGGTTCGGGATCGCGATCTCGTCCCCATCGATGACGATCGTGTAGGGCGCGTTCCCGGTACCGCCCTCGATCCGCACAGGAAGCAGGAACAACGGTGCGTGGGCCTCGCCTGAAGGCCCCGGGTGGACGAGCGTGCCGAACGTCAAATACAGGTAGTTGCTGCCGGTTTCCTGCTGGATCGTCCGCGCTTCGCGTTGCAGGCCACGCATTCTGCTGACGTAGCTGCGCTCGGTTACGGCACCGTACACGCGATTGTCCTGCTCGAGTTCGCCTGCGACGACCTCGTTGGGCAGATCCTGTGCCCGGTCGACACCCCGCAGTTGGTCGACACCGCCGACCTTGTCCTGCGGCACGATCCGGACGTGTCTGCCCTGGTGCATCCGGTCATCGAGTACGGCGAGCGAACTCTCGGGGATGTGCAGGTCCAAGCCCTTACCGCGGCTGGGGAGTTTCAACAGCGGGTTACGCAGACTGAGGTCGAGCAGCTCCTTGCGCCACTTCTCGATGCGCTGGGGAGCGCCGCTGGACTGTTCGTCGCCGGTGGCGAGGTTCGGTTCGGCGGTGAAGGCGGTGGAGTGCAGCAACTCCTCCGGCAGGGCGAACGCGGCTGCCGGTTCCGCCTGTTGCGCTTGTTGCTCGCTGTCCGAGGCGAACTCTTCCGGCGAGGGCAGCGACTTGAGGCCGCTGCGGTGGGCGAGCGCGATATCGACAACTCCCAGCAGGTCGGCGTTCCCTGCGCGGAAGTGTGCCTCCCCCGCGCGCAGCGCCTGCGAGTAGTCCATACCGTCCTCGCCCGGCCCGATTCCGGTCAGCTCCACGGCGAGCGCGCGGTGCGACTCCACGAGGTTGATCATGTGGTTCGGGTCGCTCGACACGGTCTCGTTGAGTCGCTGCTCGGTGAGGAAGAAACCGGCGAACGCGTGGCCCGACACGATCCAGACGAGCGGGCATAGCCCGGCCTGTTCGAGGCAGGCCGCGTAGGTGACGGACAGATCGATGCAGTTGCCGAGCTGTTCGGCCAGCACCGCCGCCGTGGTACGCACCTTCTGCCCGGTCCGCTCGAACGACGCGGGCGTGCCGACATAGCTGATGCGATGCCTGCGCAGCGCCTCGTAGATCGCCCCGCCGAGCAACGCCGCACGTTGACTGCCGTCCTGGTACCCCTGCAGCGAACTGGACCCGGTTTCCGCTTCGAGTAGGTCCCGAGCCGTCCGCAACACCTGGGCGACCGAGGACGTGTTGGGTTGTACGAACGCGGCGATCGATTCGTACAACGACAGCGAGTTGAACCACTCATTGTGCGCGAGCACCTGCGAACGCCCCTCGGCGTGCAGCGACGTGCCGTCCGGGTGCTGAACGGTCAGCTGGTACCGCACCGGGTACGCCTCGTCGGTGGCGTTGAGCGTGGCGAGGTCCGGGGCGAATCCCGCGAAGTCGTCACGCAGGATCTCGGCGCCTGCCTGCAACCGGGGGACGTGCCGATGCCAGGTCGGCGCCAGCTGACCATTCGGGCCGACGAGATCGAGGGTGATGTCGACGTCCGTAATGTCCTCGTCGGTGAGGTTCTCGAGTTCGAGGTAACGCGCGACCGGCACGTTGTTGTGCACCAGGGCGTAGTTGATCGCCGGTGGGAACTGCAGCTCGACACTGATCCGGTCGTTCTGCGCTACTGCGCTGGTTTCTGGATCAGTGTCTGGCATCGGTGTTCCTCCGGAGTGGTATTCCGGCCACAGGTAGCGGCCCTGGTGGGACGTCGGAACTGTCCGAGCATACGTTACGGGTCGATATCATGCCGTCGGCGTTGTGTGACGTCATTGTGACGTCGAGGTGGCCGGTGGGGTTCGTGGCGGACCGCGGGTAACCAACGAGCATTCCGGAGCTGCAATCCGTGCCGATCGCGATGCGAGACCTACTCACCGGCGAACAACGTCTCTACGGCCAGCCGACCCGCGCACGATCGAGTTGCACGGGCCTCGCTGGAAGGCGCGACGCTGACGCCAGGCGCACAGTCATCGAGCAAGCTCGTTCGGTTGGCGACGATCTGGTTGAGGAGCACGGCGCCCGGTCGCAGGTCCCAGTCTGGCTCGGCGATGTCGTAGGAAATGCAGCCGCACTGCCTCTTGCGGGTGGCCAGGCCAACGCCGACGGCGGCGACGCCGAGGAGGATAGTTACTTCTGAGGCCGCTCGCGCGTCATTGCTGGCTCAGCGGCCCGTATCGCTGGCGTGCCGCTTCTCCGGAGGTTCCCAGGAGCGCGCCGATAGCGGCCCACGAGTAGCCTGCTTCGCGTGCTTCGGGGATTGCTTCCGCGAGTGTCGACTCAGCGTGTGCGCGTTCGGCAGCCGCGGACCGGATGGATTCGAGCGGCTGCGGATCACGCTTGTCCGATGGGGTCGGCTCGTATGCTTCGAAACGGTCAGCGAGTTCGTCCGCGTGGTCGATGATCTCCTGCATGCTGCGGGGCAACCTGGTCACCTTCCTCAGAGAAACTTCGAGCGTGCCGGCATGGCATGCACCACGACCGGCCCTTCGTCGCTATCGACCACTCCGACCTCGAGTAGTCGTGCTGCGCGGTCCGGCCCAATCAGCATGGTCATCCCTTCGTCCATCTCCCACGAGCTGACCGGATTGCGCCAGGCATGCGCGATGTTGTCACCGGTGATCCCGTGCCTACGCGCGCTGTGCAGGATCATCGGCTCCGGTGGCAGCATCGATAGTACCTTCCTGATGAGTGAGCAACAAGTTAACTTGCTCTCGCAAAGTAATCAAACAGTCCGTATACGTTACAGTGCTCGCAGGATCGGCACAGGCGTGGGGATGCGTGCGTCGTGACGGGAGGGTCAGATCATCCATCTGCAACCGGTGACAACACACGGCCTGCCGTCGGCGTCGTGCCGCCGGTGGCGAGGGCACGTTGTTGGGTCGACCACTCGGCGGTGGCCCATTCGGCGGGCATCGTGGCGAGGGCGTCCCATGCCGCGCCCCGGGCTGCTGTGTGTTCCCCCATCGCGTCGCGTACGAGCCCCCGGTTTCCGAGCAGCACCGCAGGGGTGTACCAGTAGCCTGCATCGTCGGGTTGCCCGTCGGATGCGGAGAGCCGGTCCAGGTCCCCATCGGCCTCCAGCAACGCGTTGACAGCGTCGGTGCGCTGGTTGTCATACGCCAGTAGTTCGGCACGTTGGAACGCCAGGTAGGTCCGATGTCCCTGGTCAACGTTCTCGCGTTCGGCTGCTCGACTCAACGCGAGCGCGCTGTTCACGTCGCGACGCAGCATGTTCCGGTACGCCGCGAAACTCAGTGCCATGGACAGCCGCATCGGGTCGCCCACTTCCATCGCCACCATCGCCGTGCGATCGAGGTGGGTTCGTGACTCGCCCCAACGTTGTAGCGGGATGGCCAGCCAGCCGAGGTACTGCTCCAGCTCGGACAGTAACCCGACGGCTCGATCCCACATTGTGCCACAGGCATTCTCCGCGAGCCGGGTGGCCACGGCCAACTGGCTACGGACGGCCGACACGACCTCGGCAGCGGACGTCACGTCCTCCAACCGACGGAGGCGCGCGAGTACAGCAGCGACCGCGTCGACCGCGGCATCATCGGGGCGAGCGAGGCCGGCCCCGATCGTGTCCAGCCGGGCGTCGGCTGCCTCGGCGGTGAACCCCAGATCGGCTTCCGTGGCATCCAGGACGGCGCACAGCGCCGAGCGAATCAGAACTCCCGGCCTGCGTACCGTGCCGCGTTCGAGTTTGCCGAGGTGGTTCGCGTCGAAGGGATGCTCACGCCCCCGCTCGTCATGCTCCGAGATCCAGCGTGCCACTCGTTCGGCGAGTTCCTCCCGAGACGCGTACCTGCCGGGCCGCCGCGTCGACGGCAACCCCTCCCGCGCGGCGCGCAATCGCTCGTTCTCAGCCACCCGGCCAGGGTAGCCGGGGTCCCCGACATCCGAGACGATGCAGGTCCGGGCGGCGGGCACCGGAGACGAGCGCGGTGACGACGACGTCTACTGGTCTGTATCGACGGCCGGTAGGCGCTGACAGCATTGACTCGCGGGCACCGGTCATTGGATCTTTCGGCCTCCTCCCCTACAAGACCTCGTATCAAGATCTATCACGTACGCGAGTGGGCGGGAAGCCCGTCGTACCCGGCCATGCCGTCGCGTGTTCGCGCTCAGGAGGTCATTCGGTCCAGGAACTCCTGGGTCTCCGGGTCGGTCGAGTACAGGCACGCACCGCGCATCCCGCGGGTCAGCAATACTTTGTACGTGTTCCTGGTGAGCGCTTGAAACTCTGTCTCGTTCGCCCGTTTCAATGCGGGGTCGTGCGAGTACTCGGGGCGGGTGAACCACCGGTCGGTGCGCCAGACGAAGTCCGGGCCGAATATGATTCCGGCCCAGTCGTACTCGAACCCTTGGGCCGTGTAGATGCAGCCGACCTGGTCGAAGCCCCGTTCGTCGGACGCCCAGTAATACGACTCGGGAGCCTCGGGTACACGCTTACCGGGCTTGGCGTTCCAGGGGCGGGCCCAGTCGCCGATCGTCACGTCCGAAACGAGAGTCCGCCCCTCTGCGGTATCGACCGGGTCGCTCCAAGGCCAGCAGAATCCCGCTGCCAGTCGAGCGGTACCGCCGTGAGTGGCGGCCTGGTTCGACAGCCATGACTCGATCGCAGTCGGGGAGGCTGCCGACGTCAGCACGAACTCCTCGTCGGAAGCAGCCGTCAATTTGCCCCACTCGATCGGGGGAAGGCGCTGCAGGCCCAGCAAGCGTTCCACCCACGTGTCGAAGTTGACGGACCCTCCGCATCGGTACTGTCCGCCGAGCCGCACCACCTCGACCCGGCATCCGAGTGCCTCGGCCGCAGCGGTGATCTCGGCACGTGACCCCATCTCGCCGGGGCGGACGGTCTGATTCTCGTCGAGCAGGAACACCGGAACGTGGGCAGCATCGATGAGTTCGTTGATCTGTCTGCCGGCACGTTCCCGCTTCTCACGAGACGTGTAACGGTTGACGCTCTTCTCCCGGATCCGGTGTGCCTCGTCGCAAATGAGCACGTCGAGGCCACGTTGTTCGGCCTCCATGTAGTTGTTGAAGTACTTGAACAGCGACTGGACGCGTTTGTTCCGGTGGCCGGCGACCTTCCGCATCGTGTTGGTGTAGGAGTTCGAACCGGTCGCATGGTGGACGCTTCGCTGTTTGCGGCTCAATTCGCCGAGCAGGCTCAATGCGATCGCGCTCTTACCCGAACCGGGCCCGCCGAGCACGATGACGACGGTTTGTGTGCGTGCTGTGCGCGCATGCTCGACCGCGTGCATCACCAGGTCGAACGCGACCTGTTGCTCATCGAGCAGCGTGAACTGCTCCCGTTCGCGAACCTCTTCTGCTGCGATACTGAGCAGCTGTTTGGTCGGCCTGTGGCGGAAATCGAGGAATTCGTCCGCGGCTCGGTGCGCGTTGTCCCGGCCTGCGTCGACGCTGAGCAGCGAACGCAGACGGTCCAGCATGCTTGCCTTGTCGTCCATGGTGAACAACGTGCCGAACTCTGTCGGCTCGTAATTCATCAGTGACGACACGCCCGAGTTGTTGGCGTTGTGCAGGTAAGCGAGCCCGTGCAGCGCGTGCGGAGTGTCCGCGAGCGCAGGGGTGGAGTCCGCGAGGTATTGGCAATAACGGCGGACCTGTTCGACCGGATGCAACAAGGGGTCGCTGTGCGCATCGATGGTTACCAGCTCGGCTGCCATCACTTCGGCCCGCGACCACTGCTTGAGTTCCACCAGTACATAGCTCGCATCGTGAGTGCGCGGGTGGATACCGCAGAGCACCACGTCGACGCGTTTCGAGATGTGGGGGAGTTTGTACTCCAACAGGACTTCGACATCCCCGAGGCCCGCGTCGACCAGGTCGGTCAGCAAGACTGGCAGGCTGCGTTGCCACGAACGTACCTCGCTCGGCGCTACCCTCGATTCCAACTGGAATCCCGCTTGTTCCCGCAACAACACATGCAGACGCTCGCCTTTCGCTTCGGCGAGCAGGTCGGTCGCACTCCCTCGGACCAGAGCCACTTCGAGTCCCCACTACACACGCGTTCATACGTGCGGGTGGGGGCAGCGACGAAGTGGCTACTTCGGTGCCCGTCGGGCCGCAATCCGTCAGGTTAGTCTACCGAAGCAGCTGTGTCAGTCGAAACGCGATCTTGATTGCGATCGATCCTGGGTTTCAGTTGGCTGCGTCGGTGTTGAGGACATCATGACCAGTTCCGGATACAGTGCGACGTCGGTGCACTGGTACTGGGTATTGCCGTCGAGTCACGGCCGGGCGCTTCCCGACCAGCTCATACGAATGCTGACGACGCGGCGACGTTCGTCGTCGAGTAGCCGGTACAGGTGGGTGTACCAGGTTCCGTGTGGGGCTCGTTCGCGTGCGAGGTGTTTCTCGGCGCAGCAGCGGGTGTAGTGGGCGAGCCAGGATCCGCGTTTCTCCGGGGCATGAACGAGGACGAAGCCTTGGTCGTCGACGGTCTGGGTGTACATGTGGTTGCGTCGGTCCCGGTCGGATTGCCGGTGGTACTCGATCGCGTGGAGATGGTCGGGAATGACCAAGTGCATCGCTGTCACCGCTCTGCGGTCGGTGGTCGACTGCGGTTACTGGGCGGGCGCGCCGGTGGATTCGGCCCACGCCTCGTCGAAGGCGTCCAGCCAGCCGCTCGGTACCCACCGGTGCAGGGCGTCGAAGGCGTTGTCGCGTTGGGAGGTGTCGCCTTCGAGTGCGGCGAGGATGGCGTGCCAGTCGTCGTAGCAGAGGGCGACGATGCCGTTCCCGATTGGGCGTTCTTCGTCCATGGTTACTCCTTTACGGGTTGCTGGGGATGGTTGGTGGCTCAGCCGGTGCGGGGACTCGGGGTACGCGGGTGGGCGCGTCAGCCGCACCGGCCGGACGGTCAGGGACGGGCGTCGATCACCACGGCGGAGAGCCCGTCGGCGCGGTGGCCGTCGGCGCAGTGGCCGTCGAGGGTGGCGGAGTGGGCGAGTAGTGGGGCGGAGAGTTCGCCGATGTGGCGGCCGAGTCCGCGGAGTTGTTCGGCCTGTGAAGTGTCGTCGGGCTGGTTGAGCAGTTCGACCAGCAGTGGGCCGATGTGGTTGTTGATGTGCCGACGTTGCCGAGCACGTCGGTAACCGTGTCTCGTTGATGCGTCGTCATCGGTGACCTCCGATCGGAAACCGGACTGTGTATATCCAGCTCGTTGCGTGTGGCACCCATGACATCGCAGCGCGATGGAACTGCGAAGGCGCTCGATACATACCTGCCCAGCACATACGTACTCGATACATATGTGCTGGGCAGCGAGTTGATCGGGAGGTATGCTCGTTCCTCAACGAGGGTCCGGGAGGTTGGGATATGCAACCCGAGGATCAGCAGACGTTCGCGTCCGAAGGCGAAGCGCCCGTGGTGTCGCCTGGATTCTGGTCGCAGCCAGAGATACAGTAGGCCTGTCGAGAGTGCCACTTCGGACGTCTACTCAAGTCGTATCGGGAACTGCAGGACCCACCTCTCAGAGGGCGTCTGAGAACTGGTCCGGTTGGGGTTACGAGTTGATCACGTGCGGCGTGTGCTGCAGGGCCTGTAGGTGAGCTCCTGGTAGATCGCTGTGTGTCAAATCCAATGCGTCCCACCAGGAGCTCGGGTGCCAGTATCGCCGATATGCCCATGTTTGTCATGTCCGACCCACGGTGCGGGCCCGGCCGTGTCGGCGCTGTGTCCGTTCTATCCGTCCTCGTCGATGACGGATGCCCAGTGGGCGATGCTTGAGCCGCTGTTGCCGCCTGCGGGCAACACGGCGGGCAAGGGAGACCGCCCGGAGAAGCACCCGCGCCGGGTAGTGCTGGATGCGATCTTCTACCTCGCCCGCGGCGGGATCTCCTGGGCGCAATTGCCGAGTGATTTCCCGCCCGCGAAGACGGTCTACGATATCTTCCGCCGCTGGGCTAAAAACGGTGTGTGGCAACGCATCCACGACGCACTACGCGACCGGGTGCGGGTGCGTGCCGGACGCAACCCACTGCCCAGCGCGGCCATTGTGGACTCCCAAACGGTCCGCGGGGCCGACACCGTGCCCACCGCCAGCGCCGGTTACGGCGCCGGCAAGAAGACCAAAGGACGCAAACGCCATGTCGCGACCGACGCACTCGGGCTGCTGCTGACCGTGGTGGTCACCCACGCAAGCATCCAGGACCGCGACGGCGCCCACCGGCTGCTGACCGCGCTGCAGGCCCGGTTCTGCACCGTGACCCACCTGTGGGCCGACGGCGGCTACGCCGGACGGCTCGTACGCTGGGCACGCACCGTGCTCTCACTGACCGTCCAGGTCGTCAAACGCACCGACAACACCGCCGGGTTCCGCTTGCTACCTCGCCGGTGGGTCATCGAACGCACCCTCGGCTGGATCAGCAAACACCGCCGCTGCGTCCGCGACTACGAAACCCTGCCCGAACACCACGAGACCATGGTGCACATCGCCATGATCATGACCATGTCCCGCCGCACCCACCCGCCACTAACCACAGTTCTCAGACGCCCTCTAAGAACGATCCGGCCGACTACGGGGCGCAGATGATTGTCCGGAAAGCGGTAGGCACTACCCGTCAAGACGCGAGTGCGCGGTGGCGCAGAAATTGGGCACTGTCTTGGATAGCTGGCTCAGGAACGAAGACAACGTCTCGGGCGGACGCTTGCGCGTCGCGACGATGTCCCGTAGGCACTGCAGCGTTTGCTCGGGGGAGAGGTCGAGCTGGTTGAGCAGGAACTCATCGGGAGTGGCAACCGCGATGTCGTACGGATCTGTCGCCTCGGGTGGGAAGTCCTTCGTATTGGCGGTGACGATCAGTGCGGCGCCGCCTCGAACCGCAGCGGCCAGGACGTGTCGATCCTTCGGGTCGTTCGTCATGGACGGGATGAGCGTTTCGTAGTCGGTGACTTGAGCGTCACGGAACTGCCTGCGCATCATGTCTACCCGTCGCCGAGCTTTGTCCTCGGTCATCGCGCTGCTGAGTTGCGGTAAGGTGCGCTCGACCTCGTTCAGGACCTGGTCCGACCACAACGGTCGGTAGGTGTGTGTTTCGGCCAGCCGCATTAGCACATCGGTGAGATTGATCGGAACCAGGCAGCATGCGTCCAGGTACGCGGCAAACGGCACGGTCAGCGCGTCCGGGTGAAATCTTCGATGTCGTCGGCTGTTCCGTCGTGGGCAGTTGTGTATGTTTCGTCGTCAAGAGCCGTTCGGCGTTCCTGCCGGGATCGTTGCTGGTAATCCAGCACATCGGCCAGGCGCACCCGGCGGTGGCGTCCCCGCTGCTCGTAGGAGACCTCACCCTCGTTGAGCAACCGGACCAGTGTTGGTCGGGAGATGTTGAGCATGTCCGCTGCTTCTTGGGTGGTCAGTAACGTGTTGTGCGGTGCCACTGTGACGGCGAGACCCTGGGACATGGCCGTAGCCACATTACGCAGCACAGCATACACCTGCTCGGGCACCTCGACTTCTGTGTTGTCCGGGCCGACCAGTTTTGCCTGTCCGCGTTGCTGGGCGGGGACATCAGCCAGTGCCGAGGTGAACTGCTTCAGTTCCTCCTCGCCGGCCTGTTCCGGTGGCAGCACGGTGTGTTGTTCCGCGGTCGTCGCCATCGCAGCCTCCCAACCTGCCGAACTCGTAGGCAACTCAGGATATCAGAAATAATCGAAGGATGCGAAAAAAGCGAAACATGCCGGTTTGAGCTTAACTGGAGGTGCTCATGTTCCGTTGCATCGGAGTTGCCAGCTGTAACGGCCTGGGACGGCGGCGCTGCCAGTAACGTTTCGCTTCCGCAGCACGAGACTCCTGTGTCCCCGGGCGGGAAGAGGTTTCAGCGATGGTGAGCAGTGACGGCGAGGATGCCTCCGCTGCGGTGATGCGTGCGGTCTCGGTCCGTGACAGCGCGGTCGTGGCCCGCGGGGCGGATGAACACGGGCAGGATGCGGTTGCGCTCTGGCGGGTCAACCAACACTGCGTGCCGACCGGCGCTCATATCGTGCCGGACAGCGAGCTGTCGGATTCACCGGAGGCTGCCCGTCGGCTGCTGGGCGTCCTCGAACGTCGAGCCATCACGACACGTATACCGCGGCAGGATGTGGAAATCGTCGAGCAGCTCACGGCGAGCGCCAAAATCGATGGGGGAAGTGGTGGGAACAGCACCTGTTCGACCCGGTGACCTGTTTCCGGGAGCTCGTGGCCCGCCATGAACAGTACAACGCCACGATCGCGACCAGTCGAACGTCAGCCGGCAACAAGCCGGGTCCTGTCCACTGGAAACAGGACTTTCCGGTAGCGAACCGACCGATGTGGATTCGCTCCGTGTGCTCGCGAACCGGGTGGTGCCACCCGGTTCGCCGGTGGTTACCGAGGCACTCGCTGTCTGTGCTGTGCTGCGCTGGCTCAGCGAACTGTGGACCGAAACGGAACAGGTGAAAACCCGCAGAGACTACGCCGCCCTTGCCCACGGCGCGCCACAAGAGCTCCCACCGTCGTGGCTGGCAGCTGTTCACCACGCCGACGAAACGAGGTGGAACACCCCGGCTTCGCCGTCATCGACACTGAAACGACCGGCATCATTGCAGGCATGCAACACCGCATCACCGAGATCGCGATCATCCACACCGATGCGCGCGGAGTTGTCACCGACGAATGGTCCACGTTGCTCAACCCGGAACGTGACCTCGGCCCACAAGGGATCCACGGGATACACGCCGCCGATGTCCGCAACGCCCCAACGTTCGACGCGATCGCAGGCGACATTACCGAACGCTTGCGTGGCCGGGTGGTGGTCGCGCACAACTGGCCGTTCGACGCGAGGCATCTGCGCTCCGAATTCACTCGCCTCGAACTCGACACTGTGTCGGACGACGACGCCGGCCTGTGCACGATGCGCGTGGTGGATGCGGCGATGCTCGGCTCCGGCCGGTCACTCATCGACTGTTGTGCCGCGGCAGGGCTTTCGGAGCGAGACTGGCACACGGCTCGCGACGACGCGCTGGCTGCCGCGGAACTACTCGCGTTCCTCCTCGAACACCACCCAACGGCCGTCACGCCCACCGCAGCCCAGTTGCAGGTTGCGCACGGGGCGTGGCCGAACCTCGCGTGCGGTGTGGCGGCGCCGGTGGAGCGAACACCGGTGGAACAGGTCGAGCCCCACTTCCTCGCCCGGATCGCGCACCGGATACCATGCGACGAAGAACCCGTCGTCGACCGTACTTCGCCATGCTCGACGACGCCTTGCTCGACCGCCGGATCTCCGTCTCGGAAGCCGACGCACTCACCGAACTCGCCGAAGAACTCGGCCTGGACAAAACCGACGCGACCAACGTGCACCACACCTACGTGCGCGAACTCGCCAAAGCCGCCTGGGCCGACGGAATCGTGACCGCGGCAGAACGCAAGGACATCTACACTGTCGCCACACTGCTCGGGCTCAGTGCCACGATCGCCGGGCGCATCCTCGACGAGACCGAGACCGCCGTCGACACCGAGACAACCCGACGCAACATCACCCCCGGTGGTCTCACACTCGGACCCGGCGAGAAAGTCGTACTCACCGGGACGATGCGGCGCTCACGCGAGGACATCACCGACGAAGCGACCGCCGCCGGAGTGCGAGTCCTGGACAACGTCACCAAGAAGACCGATGTGGTGGTCGCGGCCGACCTGGACTCGTTGTCCGGCAAAGCCGAGAAGGCACGCCGCTACGACATTCCCGTCGTCACGGAGGAGGCCTTCCTTCGAGCGTTCAGCGCTATGGCGCAACCGGCGGGTCGCTGATGCGGCGAGTCACCCGCCGCGTTCCGGCGGCAGCGGCTCGCCGGTCTCGGCATCCGTGCACGATGCACTGCAGGTATCCTGCTCGGCTTGTGGTTGTGGCACGCCGTCAACGAGTATCCATGAGCGCACGGTCTTGACCGGGATGTTGACACCGTTCGGCAGTGTGTAGGCGATCTCGTCGGTGAAGCTGCGCAGGACAAGGCCGACCGGGCGGCCGGCTCCCATTATCGCTCCTAACGAACGGACCGCCCCGGGATGTTCGGGTTGCACGCGTCCGGTCTCGTCGACATCGATCCCTGTACTCATGGTTCCCGAATGAGTGTGCACCGTGAGGATATTCCTGGTCGCCGGACTTGCGGGTGTTACCAGTGCGTTGACAAGTGCGCGTGCGCCCATTGGCTTGTGTCCTTGGCTCGTCCGTCGGAGTACCGTGCCCCGTGGTAATCGGGTCGGGCACAGCCTACGGTGAACCACCGACAGTGCGAGTGTAGTTCCGCGTATGCATTACCGGAGGTGGACGCACAAGTCGCGGTTGCCGGCCTGCTCCTTCGGCAAACCGCCGCTTTGCCGTGAAAGCCCGGAAGCATCCCGGCTCGCGGTCGGGAATGGCAGGCTTGGAGCTCCGGCCTGATCGCCGCGTGATCGAGACGTTCGATCAGGTTCGGTTTGCGTGTCTATTCCCGGTGCAGCGCGGCACTGCGCTCGGTGAACTCGGCCGGTCGGCTGTCGCGGTCTGCAAGAGCCTGCAGGTCACGGAGCAAGCAACGGCGGAATCGTACTGCCGGGGCGCATCATTGAGCATCATGCCGGAGTGCTCGTGGAATTGCCGACGAAGGTCCGCGCGCACCATCGTCGGGTCATCCTGCAGAACGTGTAGCAGGAACCGGTCTTTTCCGCGGGTGGGAGACCGGATACCCAGGTGGCCAACGTACGCAGCCTGGTCTCGATCTCGAGTTACTACAACGACGACGAGAAGACCCGCGAAACCTTCCATGGCGGTTGGATTCACACCGGTGACCTTGCGCGGTTCGGTGGTTCGACGAGGACGGTTTCCTCTACGTCAGCGGCCGGACGAAGGACATGATAGTCACCGGCGGTCAGAACGTGTTCTCGGCAGAGGTGGAGAGTGTACTGATGGGGCACCCTGCGGTCGCCGACTGAGCGGTCATCGGCTTGCCGGACGAAAAATGGGGTGAGGCGATCGCCGCCGTCGTCATCACAACCGGCGATGCGTAGTCCTCCCAGAAGCGGCTGTTGACCTACTGCAAAGGAGTGGATCGTAGGGTTCACGGTGCCGAAACGGCTCCTCGAACTGCTACGGGCTCTCGACGAACAACGTGAATCGAGCGTGCCGCGCTGGTGAGCCGGAGCGGCACTCGCGTCGACATGCCCGACGAGTTGCACGAGGCATTGCGCGATGTCATTGGCGCGCTTGCCCAAGGCATGGCGATCACCGTCGCACCGATGCACACGACGTTGACCACGAGTGAGGCTGCCCAATTGCTCGGGGTATCTCGGCCCGCTCTGGTGAAGCTACTCGAGGATGCAGCGCCCGAGCGCGCTGTGGACCATCGCATCGCACAGATGTCAGCGTACTTTCCACCCATCGGTGAAGGCTTATGATATCGATCTTGTCACCCAAGATTGCGTTCTGCTGGACCAACTTGATCTCGCGTCGCAACGGGACCGTACCGCCCTGGAACGTCACGTGTCCCGGTACAAGCGAGCCCTGCGTACTGGCGAGGACTTGCTGATTACGTTGGACAGGCCGGGAAACGGTTGCCCCGAACTCGCGCACCAGTGCTACACACAGCTAACCGGGCAATAACGAATCCGACCCGTAACGGAGACGTACTGGACGTTTCGAGACTATAGTTAGTGAGCCGGACTCCGGGTCGGCAGCGCGGGAGCGATGTCGTGGGCGATGCGCCGCAGCATGTCCAGTTCTCGGTCCGGTGGTAGCGCCAGCGGTTGGCTATGACAGATCACTTCGTCGGCCACAGCCAGTTCCGGGTCCTGTTGCAACCGTTCGAGGACCGTGCTTGCTGGTCCACAGTAGGTGGTGCTGCGTTGCCGTTCGGTCAGTTCGGTCGAGTCGATTCCCGGCATGACCGGGCGGGACACGGCCACCCGTGGGGACACGTCGATCGCGGTGCGGTACGTGCGGATCGTGTCGGCGGCTTGTGCGTCGGCTTCGTGGACCGCTGCGGGGTCGGGTGATTTTCTGCCGGAGATCAGGCCGATCCTGTAGCGTGCGGCGAATTCGGCGCCGGAGGGAGAGCTTGATGCGAACCATACTCGGTCCGCCAAGTCGGGGGTGTGTG